>Ga0310342_100001239_pt1 | contig 15698 bp, 12 predicted proteins | sample S15DNA20500_MG_FD_206155 | JGI IMG/M metagenome (GOLD analysis project Ga0310342, IMG submission 206155) | Marine microbial communities from station ALOHA, North Pacific Subtropical Gyre - S1503-DNA-20-500_MG | ecosystem: Environmental > Aquatic > Marine > Oceanic | place: Pacific Ocean: North... | reverse complement strand
AGCTGCACCCCGGTGAGCCGGCTGTTCGTGATGACCGCGGTTGTCGTCGTTTCCGGATCGAAACGGCGGAGCAAGGCGCGGGTGAGCGTGGTCTTGCCCGCCCCGATCTCCCCGGTGAGGACGGCGAAACCCTTGCGCCCCTCTACCGTGTAGAGGAGCTGGGCAAGCGCCTCCGTGTGCCGGTTGGACCCGTAAAAAAACGAGGTGTCCGGGACGTTGTTGAACGGCGGTCGTTCGAATCCGAAGTAGCTCTCGTACATCCTACTGCGACCCGTAGAAGCCCTTCATGATCTTGAACAACCACGTCGGCAGGTTCGTGCGTAGCTCCGGGCTGAAGTAGCAGACGTGCCCGTAAACGAGCACCGCCACGATCGTGAGGACGACCACCCACGCCACGATGCTCCGGCTGCGACGCTTCTTGACCTCCTCCGGTGTCCGCAGCACGCCCATCTGGCCGAGCACGGCGACGGGGAGCGTCCGACGGAGTTGATTGACCGTGACGAAGGACGAGCTCGAGAACTCGACGAGGAACGCGAGACCGGCCCCGATGAGGAGTCCGATGAAAGACCCGATGCCGACGAACAGCGGCACGCTCGGGAACACCGGGTCCCAGGAATCAGCCTCCTCGAGCAGCGGCGCCTGCAGCACGCGAAAGATATTCCCCTCAGGAGAATTCAGCTTGTTCCAGGTGCTCCGCAACGCGCCGGCACGTCGCGTGAGGACCGCTGCCTGCTCGACGACCGACGTGCGGCGCCGGGACAGCTCGGCCTCCTGGCGTTGCAGCGTCGGCATGAGATCAACGTGCTCCTCAAGGAGGATGCGTTGTCGGCCGAGCGCTTCGATCGACGCCCCGAGTCCTTGCAGTTGAGTCTTCAACTCATCCTGCCTGCTCTTCAGCCCCTGCCAGATCGGGTTGATGTTCGTCACCTTTTGGGAGGCATCGAACTCCGGGATCTGATTGAGCTTGTCACGCTGGATCACGAGGTGCTTCTCGAGTTGCGCGATGAGCGGGTACCGCGTCGTGAACTTGTCCCGCGCGTCCTTCAGGCGCGCGTCCAGGGTCCGGATGAGAACCCTCTGGTTGATCCAGGCCAGGCTCTTGACCTGCGTCGTCGACTGCTCCACGATCTTGGGTTCCGCGTTGAGCAGCGACCCCACCTCATCCAGTTCCTTCTGGGACTGCCTCTCCTTGACCTGCTCGCTCGCCAGCTGATCCCTTACGCTCGCCAGCCGGAGGTGCTTACCGGAGAGGGCCTTGCCGTCGAACACCTGATAGTCATTCTCACGCTGGAAGCGCTCGTAGTTCTTGCTCACCGATTCGACGGAGCGCTGAGAGGCCTTCAATCGCGATTCGAGATCGTCTAAGCGCTTACGCACCTCGACGCGGCGCCGATCGAGCACTGAATTCACGTACCTCTCACGGATGTCGTTCAAGAAGTTCGTGACCTTGCGGGCCTCACGCCCCTGGTACTCGATGTTGATGACATCGGGGCCTTCGTCCTGCTGCACCAGCCGCACCTTCAGCCGCGTCAGGATGTGGGCGAACAGCCGCGTCTTCTCGCGCGGATTATTGACGTCGAAGCCTTCGCGGATGTCGTTGTCGTCGACGATTTTCTCGAGGAACGAGCGGCGCAGGATGACCTGCTTGATCGTCGTCAGCAACGGCTTGACGGGCAAAAGGACGTCCACGTTCGAGTAGACCGTGTCAAGGACCGACGTGTCCTCCACGATGACGACCGTGTCCGCCTTGAACTGGGCAGGCAGCAGGAAAGCGAGCGCCGCGGAAACGCCGAGGACGAGGAGGAACGGGATCACGATGAGCCACGCCCGCCGCGAAAAGACGCTCAGATAATCGCCAATGCCGACGACCTGGTCCGGGCCCTGTTGCTGGAGATCAGGATCCATGCTGGATACTCCTTCGTCTCCGGATCACGGGGTATACCCGTAACCCCCGCCATAGCGACCACGCTGGTACTGAACGTCGCCTGTCAGGATGTCGATCTGGCGATCGAGGCGGACCGCGGTGCTTGTCACACGAAACAGGCCTTGGAAGGGGGCCGTGAGCCCTGTCAGCCAGATGTTCAGGTGCCCGAGAATCGAGGGCGGAACGAGGATGATGTCGTCGGGGCGAACCTGCAGGTTTCCGCCCGTCTCGCCGTACATGACCATCCGCTTCGCGTTGATCGTGTAGATCACCGGACGTCGCGGATCTCCTCGGATGATCTTCACGGCAGTCGTGTCGTTGAACTGCCCCATCGGGATACCGGTCATCACGTCCATCAGCACGACGTCGCCCCGGTAGGGGATCTTGCGCAACCGCAGCGCACCCTGCTGGGGGTCCTGCACGCCGACGAAGAACGCCTTGCTGACCACCGCACCGACCGACACGGTCACCTGCGGGTCGTTGACATAGAGCGCGATGAGCGTCTTGAGTTTCTGCGCGAGCTGCGTCGTCGTGAGCCCCGCCGCCGTGACGTCGTTGATCAGCGGAATGGTGATGCGGCCATCGGCTCTCACGACGTGGGGCGCCGAGAATTCCGGCGTGTCCGCCACATTCAGGATCAGGGTGTCACCGGGACCAAAGGTGAACTCGTTGTTCGGCGCTGCCGGGAACTGGCGGCCGAAGCCCTGGGTGTTCAGGTCCTGCCCAAGTTCCTCAGCCGTACTCTGCGGACCGTTGACGTTGCATCCGGTACACACGACGAGCACCAGGGCGAAACGCGCCAGGCGCGACACCCCCCGTGAGAACTCATGCCGAACAATCACGCCGTATGCTCCATGCTTCCTACCCATCTCCCGAAAACCCCAGCCACAAGAGGGCTCCCTCATCCACTTGGCCTCACAAAGCACTCTGGGCAGACTATAGAAACCCAACTCCAAAGACGACCCCCGTCCCGATGACAGCCATGTTGACCCTCTGTGGTCCCATCGGCCACTGGACTTGCAGCGTTTGAGCCGTCTCTTCGAATCGTAAAGGCTGGCAAGCACTTACGACGAGAGTCGTGCGGATCCGTCACGCAAGTCACGGGGTCGATCAAGATCTGGAAACTCAGGCGACTGAAGGGCTTGGGAGCGGTGGTCCGTCCACGGCTGCCCATGCCCGCAGGTGGAGCGCTGCTGGCAGGAAATTCTACCCAGGAATGAGTTTCAACCACAGACCGAGCCAGGATCACCCTTCCCCCGTTCGCTCCCCATACATGCGCTCGTAGTAGTCCCGATACGCCTCGGACTTCACGCGCTGCCACCAGGTCTCATTTGCCGTGTACCAGGCCACCGTTTGGCGGATTCCCTCATCGAACCCGACCTTCGGTACGAACCCCAGGGCGGCGGTGATCTTCGAGTCGTCGATCGCGTAGCGCTGGTCGTGACCGGGTCGGTCCTTCACGAACTCAATGAGGGACTCGGGCTTACCCAGCTGCCCCAGAATCGCCTTCACCACGTCCAGGTTGGTGCGCTCACTGCGGCCACCGATGTTGTACACCTGACCCAGCTCTCCCCGCTGGCGTACGACGTCCACCGCCGCGCAGTGATCCTCGACCCAGATCCAGTCCCGCACGTTCAACCCATCACCGTAGACGGGCAGCGGGCGGTCCTCCAGCGCGTTGGAGATCATCAACGGGATCAGTTTCTCCGGGAACTGGTAGGGCCCGTAGTTGTTCGAACACCGGGTGATCAACCCCGGAAAACCGTGGGTGTGACACGCCGCCCGGACCAGCAGATCACTCGAAGCCTTGGACGCCGAGTAGGGGCTGTTCGGCTGGATGGGGGTCTCCTCGGTGAACGCCGGGTCGTCAGGCCCCAGCTGCCCGTACACCTCGTCGGTCGAGACGTGGACAAAGCGCGCGACCTCACGGGCCCGGGCGAAATCGATGAGCGCCTGCGTACCCACGACGTTCGTGCGGAGGAAGGCCGACGCGTCCTCGATTGACCGATCCACATGCGACTCCGCCGCGAAATGGACCACCTCATCCACGGTCTCGTCCGCGACCGCGGCTTCCACGGCCCCGGCGTCCGCGATGTCCGCGCGCACGAAGCGATAGCGTGGGTCGTCCTCGAGTCCCTCGAGATTCTCCAGATTCCCCGCATACGTGAGGACATCGAGGTTCACGACGCGCACGTCTTCGCACGTCGTGAGGACATGCCGTACGTAATTGCTGCCGATGAAACCGGCACCACCTGTCACGAGTATGGTCTTCATGAGATGTAGGCGGCGAGCGCCTCCTGCCAGGGTCGCATGTGATCGCCAATGGTGCGCTCGAGCACCTGGTTTCTCAACGCTGAGTTCCTCGGACGAGGCGCCGGCGTCGGATAATCCGCGGTCGCGATGGCATCCACGGGCGTGTTCGACCCGGCCAGACGCAGCGCCTCACGGGCAAGCCCGCACCACGTGGTGGTCCCCCGGTTCGCGGCGTGGACCGTCCCCAAGATGCCCGCATCCATGATCCTCGACATCGCCTCCGCCGCGTCCCGCGCGTAGGTTGGCGTCCCCCGCTGATCATCGACGACGCCGAGTCGTTCGCGCTCGCCAGCGAGCCTCAGCATCGTGCCGACGAAGTTCCCCCCATCCTCACCGAAGAGCCACGCGATCCGAACGATGGCATGGGCATCGGGCAAGACCTCACGCACGCGGCGCTCCCCCGCCTCCTTACTCTTCGCATACACGCCTTCGGCCCCGGTCGGATCGTCCTCGACATAAGCGTCAGCCTTGTCACCTCGAAACACGAAGTCAGTGCTGACATGCAACAGACGTCCACCGGTCCCGCTGAGTGCGCTCGCTAGATTGCCGGGGCCCACCGTGTTGACCGCATGCGCGGTCTCCGCGGCCGCCTCCGCACCGTCGACGGCCGTGTACGCGGCCGCGTTGACGATCCAGTCCGGTTGCACCGCCTCGACCATCGCCACCACATCCTCGGCCGCAGTGATGTCGAGGGCCCGGATTCCGGGCTGCTCCATCAACTCCGTCGCCACCACAGCGTGGCGTGAGGCCAGGAGTTCGTGAAGTCGACGTCCGAGCATCCCACGGGCACCGCACAGCAGGATCTGAGCCATGCCCCCATGCTGCCACGCCGACGCCACGTTTTAAGCAGTGACCGCAAGTTGGCCCGCGACCATAAGTTTGGGATCTTGGGGGGCTCCCAGGATGCGGAAAGGTCACTTTTCGACCTCGCCGTCCAGGGGGCAGGGAGAACCGGATGAGTCGCAAGTGGGTGTATGGCTTCAGCGAAGGCCAGTCTGACTGGAAGGACCTGCTCGGAGGAAAAGGGGCAAATCTGGCGGAGATGACCAATCTCGGCCTGCCCATTCCTGCGGGTTTCACCATCACCACAGAGGCCTGCAACGCCTATTTGGGTGGTGGCAATTCCCTCCCCGATGGGCTGTGGGACCAGGTTCTCGAAGCGATGAAGGCGATCGAGGGTGACAAGGAACTCGGCAGCACAGAGAACCCGCTGCTCGTCTCGGTGCGCTCAGGCGCCAAGTTCTCGATGCCAGGAATGATGGACACGGTCCTGAACCTAGGCCTCAACAAGAAAACCGCGGCCGCCCTCGGCGCCCTCACAGGCAACCCCCGCTTCGCAATGGACTCGCTGCGCCGCCTGATCCAGCTCTACGCCAAGATCGTCATGAATGTGCCGGCCGAGCTCTTTGAGGACGCCTTGATGGACGCCTGCGCAAGCGCCGACGTCGCGGAGGAGACCGATCTCACCGCAGAACAGCTCGAAGGGGTCGCCGACCGCTATCGCGAAATCGTCAGGGAAGAGACCGGCCAGGAGTTCCCCGAAGACCCATACGAGCAGCTCCGCCTCGCCATCACCGCCGTATTCGGGAGCTGGAACGGACGCCGCGCGCGCGACTACCGGCGAGTCAACAGCATCGCAGACGACCTCGGGACGGCCGTAAATGTCCAGGCCATGGTGTTCGGCAACATGGGCGAAGACAGCGGCACGGGCGTAGCCTTCACCCGCAACCCGGCGACCGGCGAGCCCGGCCTGTTCGGCGAGTTCCTGTTGAACGCTCAAGGCGAAGACGTCGTCGCCGGTATCCGCACACCCAACCCGATCAAGGCTCTACAGGAGCAGATGCCCGGCATCTACGACGAATTCGCGAGCATCGCAGACAAGCTGGAGGCGCGCTTCAGCGACATGCAGGATATGGAGTTCACCATCGAACGTGGCACGCTCTACATGCTGCAGACGCGCGTCGGCAAGCGCACCGGTGGCGCCGCGGTGCGCATAGCCGTCGACATGGTCGCGGAAGGCCGCATCACCAAGGAGGAAGCGGTCAGCCGAGTCGACGCCGAGTCACTCGACCAGCTCCTCCACCCCATGATCGACCCGCAAGCGAACGTGGCCAAGCTGGCGAAGGGGCTCCCCGCGAGCCCGGGCGCCGCGTCAGGGGAGATCTGCCTCGATCCGGACGACGCCGAAGATGCGGCCCGCGAAGGGCGGCAGGTCCTGCTGGTCCGCACGGAGACGGCCCCCGAGGACTTCCACGGCATGGTCGCCGCTTCGGGGATCCTCACCTCTCGCGGCGGCATGACGTCACACGCAGCGGTCGTCGCCCGCGGAATGGGCAAGTCCTGCGTCTGCGGCGCCGGCGAGATCCGAGTCGACTACGCGGCCGAGACCGTGACCATCGGCAAGCGGACCTTCAACAAGGGTGACTGGCTCACCATCGACGGCTCTTCGGGCCGAGTCTACGACGGCAAGGTCCCGACCCTCGAGCCCGAGCTCAAGGGCGAGTTCCAGACCCTCATGGAGTGGGCTGACGCCGCCCGCACGACGCAGGTCCGCACCAATTGCGACGATCCGGAGGGCGCGCGCACGGCCCTGAAGTTCGGCGCCGAGGGCATCGGCCTCTGTCGTACGGAGCACATGTTCTTCGAAGGGGATCGCATCAAGGCGATGCGCGAGATGATCGTCGCGGAGACGACAGAGGAACGCGAGCGAGCGCTCGCCAAGCTCGAGCCGCTCCAGGAGGAGGACTTCTTCGGCATCTTCAAGGCCATGGACGGCAACCCGGTCACCATCCGGACGCTCGATCCGCCGCTGCACGAGTTCCTTCCGCACGAGGACGCCGAGATCGAGTCCCTCGCCGCCGAGGTCGGGGTCGCCTTCCCCGCCCTGAAGGCACGCATCGCCGCCCTCCGTGAAGCCAACCCGATGCTCGGCTTCCGCGGTTGCCGCCTCGGCTTGCTCTACCCCGAGATCACGAGCATGCAGGCCCGCTCCATCATCAAGGCGGCGCTCCGAGCCAAAGCCGACGGCGCCACCGTGCTCCCGGAGATCATGATCCCCCTCGTGTCCGACGTCGCCGAGTTGCGCGAGCAGGTTCGGGTCGTCCGCGAGGCCGCGACCGCCGCCATGGAGGAACAAGGAGAAACCGTCGACTACATGGTCGGCACCATGATCGAGCTCCCGCGGGCGGCACTCCTCGCCGACGAGATCGCGGAGATCGCGGAGTTCTTCTCCTTCGGCACGAACGACCTGACACAGACCGCCTTCGGCCTGAGCCGCGACGACAGCGGGACCTTCCTCCCTCAGTACCTGCAGAACCGCTGGTTCGACTCGGACCCGTTCCAGGTCCTGGACCAGAGGGGAGTCGGGAAACTCGTGGAGATGGGGACGCGCCTCGGGCGCAGCACCCGGAAGGACCTCAAGGTCGGCATCTGCGGCGAACATGGTGGCGAACCCTCGTCGGTCAAGTTCTGCATCCAGACGGGGCTGAACTACGTCTCCTGCTCTCCGTACCGCGTCCCGATCGCGCGCCTGGCTGCAGCCCAGCAGGCCATAGCCGACAAGCAGGCGAGTCCGGCGGGAAATGACTCAGCCGGTCCGGCCGAAAAATCGGCCGCGGCCGGCGCGTAATCCAGCCTCCGGCCTCTCACGCCACCCAGGCAGCTCCGGGCTCTCTACCCCTGCCGCTGACGGTGCCGCCGCACCATCGCGATGACCTCGGTCGCGGTTTCTTCAACCGACTTGTTGGTCACGTTCACGATCGGCCAGCGATTGCGGACGTAGAGACGCTTGGCCTCGAGCAGCTCTTCGTGGATGCGCTCGTGATCGTTGTAGCCGCGGCCCACCTGGTGCCCGAGGCGGCGCAGCCGGGCGGTCCGAACCTTGACGAGTTGATTGGGGTCCATGGTCAGAGCGACGATACGTTCGCGGGACACCTTGGCGAGCTCGGAGGGCGCGTCGATACCGACCACGATCGGGACATTGGCGACACGCCAGCCGCGATAGGCCAGGAAGATCGACAGCGGTGTCTTGCATGTCCGGGAGACGCCAACGATGACGATATCCGCCATCCCCAGATCCTCCGGACGCAGACCGTCATCGTGCTTCACCGTGTAATCGACAGCCTCGATACGCTTGTAGTATTCCTCGTCGAGCTGCCGAAACAGCCCCGGCTGCGCCGTCGGCGCCACGTTGAACTTGCCTGACAGGCGCTTCAACAGGGGCCCCATGAGGTCGATGGTGTCGATCTGGTAGTGCCGCCCCTCCTCGTGGAGCACCTCCCGCAGCTCGCTGACCACGAGCGTATGGACGATGATCCCGCGTTCGCGGGCCGCACGGGCCACGATGTGGCGGACCTCATCCTGGGAGTTCACGTGCGAGAACCGGACGATGCCCGCCACATGCGGTTCGAATTGAGCCAGTGCGGCCTGGACAACCCGCTCGGCGGTGAGCCCGGTGGCATCGGACGCGACGAAGATCGTGTACTCACGCGTCGAGCCCTGAATCCGGATGGACTTCTCCTCCATGGCATCTCATCGTACCCACACACAGGCACGGGACCACCTGTAGGCCCGATCAGTCGGCGACCCTCCGCGCCTGGTGGGGTACTCTGGCTCTCTGGGCCTTTCTTGGAGACCTGCCATGACCCACTCGAGCAACCGCCCCTTGATCATCCCGGTCCTCGCCGGAGCCTTCGCCCTATTCACCGTGATGTCCGCAGCTGAAGCCGCCTCAGGCCAGTCGCCCCAGCAAGAGAAACCCAAGGCCACGGTGCACCACCAATACCTGAACGTCCTCGCCGGCGAATGGATCACCAAGAGCAGGCTGGTGAGCCCCGCCCAAAAACCGATCGAGACCACGGGGAAGGCGAGCATCCGCCCCGTCCTCGGCGGGCGGTTCGTCCTCGAGGAGCGCACGGGCAAGTTGCTCGGCAACGACGCCAGCACCGTGCGGCTCTACGGATACAACACCAGCACCAAACGTTTCGAAGCCGTGATGGCCTATGCCGGATCGTCGGCGCTCACGACCTTCAGCGGCACGAGTACGGACGGTCGTACGCTGACGCTCTCCGGCGTGTCGACCGGCAAGAAGGGCAAAGCGAAGACCGAAATGGACATCTTCCTCGAGAATCCGGGCAGCTTCACCGTCACACTCCGGCAACCGGACAACGGCAACCTGGTCGTGACGACCGTCTACAAGCGCGCCCCCAAGGCTCCCGGGAAGGCCGCGCAGAAGAAGTAGCCCGCGCGACCACGACCGGCGCCCCCGCCGTTAGTCCACGCGATTCGCGCCGCCCTCGTACACCATGTTGCTGGCGCGGTGGAGGGAACCGAAGGTCCCTGCGTCGGTCCACCAGCCATCGAGGATCTGGTAGCTCATGCGGCCCTCCCGGATGTAGGCGTTGTTTACATCCGTGATCTCGAGTTCCCCGCGCTCGGAAGGCTCGAGGTCCCGGATGATCTGGAACACCCAAGGGTCGTACATGTAGATGCCGATGACCGCCAGGTTGCTCTTGGGGTCCTTCGGCTTCTCGACGATGCTGATGACCTGATCCCCGTCCAGCTCCGCGACTCCAAACCGCTCCGGGTCCGGGACCTCTTTGAGGAGGATCTTGGCGCCGCCGTCGCCGGCCCGGAAGTCGTCCGCGGCCTTCTTGATGTTCCGCTCGATGATGTTGTCGCCGAGCACGACGCAGATCTTCTCCCCTTCGGCGAAGTGCTCGGCCAACCCCAAGGCCTCCGCGATCCCGCCTTCGCCCTCCTGGTAGGTGTAGTTCAGGTGCTTCAACCCGAACTCCTTGCCGTTGCCCAGGAGCTTCAAGAAGTCACCGGCCGCGTTGCCTCCGGTGACCAACAGGATGTCATCGATGCCCGCGGCGACGAGACAGCGAATCGGATAGTGGATCATCGGTTTGTCCCAGACCGGGAGCAGGTGCTTGTTAGTCACCCGGGTCAGGGGATGGAGACGCGTGCCGAGTCCGCCGGCGAGAATGACGCCCTTCATGTGGCTTGCCTCGCTGTCCGAAACCAGTCGACGGTGAGCTTTAGCCCAGCTGACAGGTCCACCGTCGGTTCAAAACCAAGGACCCGTTGCGCCAGGGAGATGTCGGCCTGTGAGTCCCTCACGTCGCCGGCGCGCACCCCCTCGTGGATCGGGGCGGCCTCCTTGCCGCACACCTCGCAGATCTTGTTCAGGACCTCGAGGAGCGTTGTGCGTGACCCGTTCCCGATGTTGACCACGTGCCCCGCTGCGTTCGCCGCGTCAGCCGCGAGCAGGTTGGCACCGATCACGTTCTGGACGAACGTAAAGTCCCGGCTCTGCCCCCCGTCTCCGTAGATGACGGGCTGATTCCCCGCGATGACCGCCTCGATGAAACGCGGGATCACGGCCGCGTAAGCGGAATCCGGTCGCTGCCGAGGGCCGAAGACGTTGAAGTAGCGCAACCCCACGCACTCGAGCCCCATGCTCGCGCTGAAGACCCTGCAGAGGTTCTCTCCGTAGACCTTGTCCGCGGCATATGGCGAGAGGGGATTCTGCGGCATGCCCTCGTGCTTCGGCAGGGTCGGCGTGTCGCCGTAGGCGCTCGAAGACGCTGCGAACACGACCCGACGTACCCCAGCCTCCTTGGCCGCGAGCATGACGTGAAGCGTCCCCATGGCGTTGACATGGAAAGACGTCAACGGGTCCTCAACGCTGCGTGGCACCGATGGCATGGCGCCCTGGTGGAACACCACCTCAACCCCGTCGACCGCCTGCGCGACATCATCCCTGTCGCGCAGATCGCCCTCGATAATCCGGATGTCGTCCGCGACCTCGTCGAGGTTGGCCCGGACCCCGGTCGAGAAGTTGTCGAGCACGCGAACGTCCGCGCCACGGCCGACCAGGGCGTGGACAAGATTAGAGCCGATGAACCCCGCTCCTCCGGTCACCAGGCACTTCATGACGCCCTCCCGTAGCGGTCCATCAGGGTCTCCGCGATCCGTTCGGCGGCCCGGCCATCCCAGAGATCGGGCGCTGCCACCGGCTGGACATCCCCATCAAGGATCGCCGCGGCCTCCCGCCCGATGGCTTCAGGGTCGCTCCCCACCAACTTGTTCATCCCAATTTCGATCGTCACCGGCCGCTCCGTGTTCTCGCGCAAGGTGAGACACGGTACGCCGAGGATACACGCTTCCTCCTGGATCCCGCCCGAATCCGTGAGGATCAGGGAGGCGCCCTCCATGAGACGCAGGAAGTCGATATAGCCCAGCGGGTCACAGGCGATGAAACCACCGTCAGCGCGCGCTCGAAACCCAGCCGCCGCCATCCGCTCAGCGGTCCTCGGGTGGACGGGAAACACCAGGGGCAGCCGCGCGGATATCTCCCGCAGGGCGCCCATGATTCCCCCCAGGGTTTGCGGGTCATCCACGTTGGACGGACGGTGGAGCGTCACCACTCCATACCCCTTCTCCTCGACCCCCACGCGGGTGAGGACATCGCTCTGGCGAGCCCGCTCCCGATGCCCCAGCAGGGTATCGATCATCACATTGCCGACGAGGAAGGTGCGATCCGCGTCCACCCCCTCCCTGGCGAGGTGCTCCATGCCCGACGGCTCGGTCACGAACAAGCTGTCGGAGATCGCGTCCGTCAGGATGCGGTTCACCTCCTCCGGCATCGAACGGTCAAAGGACCGCAGACCGGCCTCGACATGGGCCACCGGGATGCCGCGCTTGACCGCCACGAGCGCGCACGCGATGGTCGAATTCACGTCACCCACTACGCAGACGACGTCACAAGGGTCCTCATCGAGCAGCTCCTCGAAGCCGACCATGATCTCCGCCGTCTGCCGGGCGTGAGTCGAGGACCCGACGCCTAGATTGCGCCACGGCTCGGGGATCCCAAGCTCCGTGAAGAAGAGATCGGACATGTTCTTGTCGTAGTGCTGTCCCGTGTGAACGATCCGGTGCCGCACGCCCTCAATCGCGCCCAGGGCGCGCGCGAGCGGCGCGATCTTCATAAAATTCGGGCGCGCCCCAGCGACGCTGATCACGTCCAGGCGGGCCGTCATTGGATGCGACTCCGGAACCACGCGACAAACTTGGGGATGCCCTCCTCGACCAACGTCGAAGGATCGTAGCCAAGCTCGGTCTGCGCTCGACTGATGTTCGCAAAGGTCTCCTGGACATCACCCCGTTGGAACGGCAGGCGGTCCAGGACGGCCTTCTTGCCGAGCGCAGCCTCGATCAACTCGACGAGCCGAGCGAGCGTCGTGGTGTGAGATTCGCCCAGGTTGTAGATCCGGTAACCCTCACACCGATCGAGCGAGCGCAAGACACCGTCGACGATGTCATCGACGTACGTGTAGTCGCGACGCGATGTCCCGTCGCCAAAGAACGGCACGGGATCGCCCGCGTCGATCAGGCGGGTGAACTTGTGGATGGCCATCTCGGGCCGTTGACGCGGCCCGTAGACCGTAAAGAAGCGCAGGCAAGTCACGTTCAATCCGTGGACGTGGTGGTACGTGTGGGCGACCAACTCCCCCGCCTTCTTGGTCGCCGCATAGGGCGAGACTGGGTGATCGACGGGGTCGTCTTCGCAGAACGGGACCTTCTCGTTATTCCCATACACGGAAGACGAGCTGGCGAACACGAAGCGGGGGATCTCATGCACAACCGCCAGATCAAAGAGAACGGTCGAGCCGTCCAGGTTGGTCGACACGTACCCCGCCGGGTCCTCGATGGAGGGACGCACTCCCGCCTTCGCCGCCAGATGGACCACGGCCTCAAACTGTCCCTCGGCGAACAGCGACGTCATCCGATCGCGGTCCCGGATGTCAGCCTCCACAAGCCGACAGTCGCCAGCGCCGGCGACCTCGGCGAGGTTGCCTCGCTTGACGGACTCCTCGTAGAAGGGATCGAAGCTGTCGACGATCGTCACGTCGTCGCCGCGCGCCAGGAGCGCCTGACAGACGTGCGACCCGATGAACCCGGCGCCGCCGGTGACCAGGACCCGTGCCATTACAGCTTCACGATCCGCTTGGGGTCCGGGTGTTCCTTCAACAGATTCCGCGCATCCACCACCAGCGCGGCGGCAGACGAGATCAAGCTCGGATCGAAAGCTGAGTGATCCGTGGCGACGACGACCAGGTCCGCGCTGCGGAGCTGATCCTCGTCGCACGGCAGGCTCTCGAGGGTCTCCCCATCGACCTGCACCTGCGGCACGTGGGGATCGGAGTAACAGACGTCGCCTCCCCTGCCAGCGAGGAGCTCGATGATGTCCAAGGCAGGCGACTCGCGGCAGTCGTCCACGTCCTTCTTGTAGGCGACTCCGAGGACGAGGATCCGCGACCCATTGATCGCCTTCTTCGCGTTGTTCAGCGCATCCGAGCAGAGGTCGACCACGTATCCGGGCATCTGACTGTTGATCTCCCCGGCGAGCTCGATGAAGCGCGCGTTGTAATTCAACGTCTTCAGCTTCCACGACAGGTAATGCGGATCGATGGGGATGCAGTGCCCTCCGAGTCCCGGGCCCGGAAAGAACGGCATGAACCCAAACGGCTTCGTCGCCGCCGCTTCGATGACCTCCCAGACGTCGCACCCGAGCTTCCTGCACATGATCGCGACCTCGTTGACGAGGCCGATATTGACGCTGCGAAAGGTGTTTTCCAGCAGCTTCACCATCTCCGCAGCGGACGGCGAACTGACACGCACCACCGTGTCTATCGCGCTGGCGTAGAGCGCGTGGGCCAACCGGCTGCAGGCCGGCGTCACACCGCCCACCACCTTGGGAGTGTTCTTCGTCTTGTAGACCGGGTTACCCGGATCGACGCGCTCCGGAGAGAACGCCAGGAAGATGTCCGCGCCGACCTCCAGGCCAGTCGACCGCAGCTCGGGGAGGATCACCTCCTCCGTCGTACCCGGATACGTCGTGCTCTCCAGGATGATCAGCTGGCCCTTGCGCAGATGGCGAACGACCTCCCGGCTCGCGGCCACGATGTAGGAGATGTCCGGGTCCTTGCTCTTGCGAAGCGGCGTCGGGACGCAGATCGAGATCGTGTCACACGCGCGCAGCAATTCGCCAGGCATACCCGCGCGGATCTTGCCCGCCTCGACCAGGGGAGCAAGCACGTCGCTCGGGACGTCGCCGATGTAAGACTCCCCCTTGTTGACCGCATCGATGCGGCGTTGATCCACATCGATGCCGACGACGTCGAAGCCCGCGTGCGCGAGCTCGACCACCAGCGGCAGCCCCACATATCCGAGCCCGATCACGCCGCAAGTGGCCGTACGTGCATCGAGCTTCTGCAGCAGCGCCTGGCCGGCCTCTGTCAATTTGGGTGGGTCCGTCGTCGTCATTGCACCGTCACCGTCTTCGCTAGGTTTCGCGGCTGGTCCACGTCAGCCCCGCGCAGCACAGCCGTGAAGTAGGCCAGCAGCTGCAAGGGGACGATGTTCACTATCGGGGTGAGCGCCTCGTGAACGCGCGGGACCACGATGACGTGGTCCGCAGCGGCGGCCACGCGGTTGTCCCCTGGTGTCACGAGCGCGATGATCCGCCCTCCACGCGCACGGGCCTCCTCCACGTTGCCCGCGATCGTCGCGTAAGTGCGTCCCTCGGTCGCGATCGCGAGGATGGGCATGCCATCGTCGATCAAGGCGATGGGCCCGTGCTTCATCTCTCCTGCGGGATAACCCTCGGCATGGATGTAGCTGATCTCCTTGAGCTTCAGGGCTCCCTCCAGGGCGATCGGGTAGTTGACCCCGCGCCCGATGTAGAGGAAGTCCTGCGCCTCGTAGTAGAGCTCGGCGACCCGCTTCACCGCATCCGACGTGCGCAGGACCTGCTCCATGGCGTGGGGCAAACGCCGCAACCCGGCGCACAGGGCCTGCACCTGGTCAGCCTCCACGGTTCCCCGCACCTGGCCGATCCGCACCGCGAGCAACAGCAGCGAGACGAGCTGCCCGGTGAACGCCTTGGTCGACGCGACACCGATCTCGGGGCCAGCGTGGGTCAGGATGACGCCGTCCGCGTCTCGCGCCATGGACGACCCGGCGACGTTGCATATCGCGAGCGTGTGAGCTCCGAACGCATCCTTGGCGCGACGCATGGCAGCTCGCGTGTCAGCGGTCTCTCCCGACTGACTGATCGCGATGCAGAGGGTCTCCGCGTCGATCACCGGCTCGCGGTAGACAAACTCGCTGGCGTAGTCCACCGAAACCGCGATGTGTGCGAATTCCTCGAGGTAGAACTTCGCCACATGGGCTGCGTGCCAGGACGTCCCACAAGCCACGACCTGGACCTTCGAGATGCCCTTGAGGACATCGTCAGACAGCCCGAGTCCCTCGAGGACAACACGCGAGTCATCATCCATGAGACGACCTAGGAGCGCGTCACTCACCGTCACCGGCTGCTCATGGATCTCCTTGAGCATGTAGTGCGGATAGCCGCCCTTCTCAGCCTGCGCCGGGCTCCAGTTGATCTGGA
>Ga0310342_100001238_pt1 | contig 15705 bp, 14 predicted proteins | sample S15DNA20500_MG_FD_206155 | JGI IMG/M metagenome (GOLD analysis project Ga0310342, IMG submission 206155) | Marine microbial communities from station ALOHA, North Pacific Subtropical Gyre - S1503-DNA-20-500_MG | ecosystem: Environmental > Aquatic > Marine > Oceanic | place: Pacific Ocean: North... | reverse complement strand
CTGCCGTCTCCTTGGCGACGACCTGGGGGGCCAGGCTGTCATTGTTGGGATGGACCGCACGCAGTTCGAGGACGGACTGTTTCTGGATGATTTCCCGGACCCAGGTGGCCTCTTCCTCGGAGATACCAGGCATCTCGATGATGATCATGTCTTCGCCCTGGGGCTGGATGAGCATGTCCTTGGTGCCATCGGGATTGAGGCGCCCCTGGAGGGTCTTGACGGCCTGCTGGATGGCGTGGCGTCTGTCGGCAAGGTCCACTTTGATTGGTTCACCGTCCTCATCGACCTTGGGCTGGACCTGGAGGGTGAAGGAAGCTCCTCCGGCCAGGTCGATCCCGGGCTTGAGTGAGCCGACCGGTTGTTCGGCGATGACCTTGGCCTTCACCTCTTCCGCGTCCGCCTTGGAGAATCCAGGCATGCGAATGGTAATGGTCCTGGGGAGGCTGGAGGAGTAGGCCGCGCCCCTCCCGTCGATCTGCAGGCGCTCCTGCAGGGTGCGCAACCTGGCATCGAGAGTCTCCTGCTTCATCTCGATCTCCTCCCCCTTTTTGTCGGTGGCAGCAATGGCCTCGACAGTGAGTTCGTAGCCGTCGCCGAGTGCGGTCAGATCGCCAGCGAGGAACTTGGAGTCCTCGGTGCGAGGGGCGAGGGACCAGATACAGAGCAGGACGATGCCTGCAATGAGGATGGTGCCCACCTTGCGCTTGCGGCTGATATCGTCACTGGCAAGATACCAGAAGAGGAGAGCGAGGATGACCAGGCCGGAGAGGAAAACGAACGTGGGTTGCATTTTGCGGAAGATGCTTGGGAGGTGGAGACCACTGAGGCTTCTTGGCCTATCGCGCAAGCGGCATCAGTGATTCGATCAGGAGTTTAGCGGAAAGGGGCTTGTTGAGCGAGGCGGCGAGGGCTTGGGCTTCCTCGAAGGAGTTGAATCCCTCAAGGGTTACCCGGGCCCACAATTCCTGGGCCACGACCGGGGCGCTGATAATCCGTTCATCGTAGATGATGGCAAGTCGCGAGCGGCCTTTTCGCATTTTTTCGGTAGCGGCCCGAATTAGCTCTCCGCCCTTGGTAGTCAAGGAGATATGAACCATGTGCTTCTTCCCGTGGGCCGCATGGGCACTTTTGACATGGCTGTTGTTGAGGATCTCAGCGCGGGCTACGGCCAGTTTTTCACTCTTTCGGAAGTCGCCCGCCTCGATTCGATAGGTGCGGATTTCGTGATCGGGGGGGAACTGGGAGGGGTCCTTGCGAATAATGTCGGTGAGGTAGGCGCTGCGGTCGTGCACCGCACGGATGCTGACCCTGCCGCTCTCGCAGAGGGCATCAAGCCCGCTCAGGGCTTCCTCCTTGTTTTCGGCGCGGAACTGCACCGTGAGGCGCCGATCGAGATCCTCACCGGATTCGACCGCGGGCAGGACTTCAAGCACCATCTCAAGTGCCTCAGCACGGGCCTTCAACTCAGCTGCCAGAGTGGTCTCGGACAGGCCGGGGTTGTCCGGAGGAAGGGAGAGGATGGCCTCGAAGTTGGGTCTGCTCTTTGATTTGCATCCTGTGAGGGACAGGCAGACACAGGTGAGGAGGACACCGGCAAGTGGGACGGGAATGCGCATCGATCAGGGAACGAGCGAACACGACTACTCCTTGTCGTCAGCGCTCTCTTCTTCCTCGGTCTCTTCCTCCTGATCCTTCTTTTCGCCCTTGCCAACCTTGGTGACAGAGCGGATGGCATCCTTCTCTAAAGGGACGAAGACACCCTCGGAGAGTTTCACCGTTACGGTGGTCTTGGAGATGTGATGGACGGCGCCATGCAGACCGCCGATGGTGATGATCTTGTCGCCCTTCTCGAGAGAGGCCACCCGCTGGGCCTGTTCCCGCTTTTGCTTGGACTGGGGGCGGATGATGAGGAAGTACATGATCACGAACATCAGGATGAGCATGACCCACATGCTTCCCATGGGATTCTCCCTTTGCTCACCTGTTGGTGGAGCGGCGGCGATGATGGAATAATGCTTCATTCGGTCTGGTGGTTGTAGCGCTCGCAGAAGGCGGATTGGAATTCCCGGAAGGCACCGGCATTGATGGCCTCCCTCGCGCCGCGCATCAGGGAAACGTAAAAATCAAGATTATGAAAAGAAAGCAATCGCAAAGCCAGCATTTCTCCCGCCTTGAAGAGATGGCGGAGGTAGGCACGGGAGAAGTCGGCCAGATGGGGGTGGCAATCCCCGGTCAGGGGAGCCTGATCACGTTCGAAGCAGGCATTCCTTATGTGAATCGGACCATCGGGAGTGAAGGCCAGGCCGTGACGGGCGGAGCGGGTGGGGTGCACGCAATCGAACATGTCCACCCCCCGCGCAATCATTTCCAGCATCTGGGGAGGAGTGCCCAGGCCCATCGCGTAGCGAGGTTTGTGGGACGGAAGGAAGGGTTCGCTGTGATCGACTGCACGAAACATCTCCTCTTCCGGTTCCCCCACGGAGACGCCGCCGATGGCATAGCCGTCAAAGTCGAGGGCACGGAGGTCGCGGGCCGATGACTCCCGCAGGTCGGGGTAGGCGGAGCCCTGGACGATTCCAAAGCAAAGCTGGCGTTTGGGCGCAACTTTTGAGTCCAGGGGTTGAGGTGTCATACCTCCCTGAGCCGTCGGGGGGGGGACGGGAAAGTGATGGGGGGCATTCTCCTCGTGCCACTTCATGCAACGTTCAGCCCAGCGGGTGGTCAGGGAGGTGGATTTTTCGGCATAGTTCCGTTCGCAGGGGAAGGGGGGGCACTCATCGAAGACCATGGCAATGTCGGAACCAAGGGAGGCCTGGATCTCCATGCTCTTTTCAGGGGTGAGGAGAGCCGGAGAGCCATCGAGGTGGTTCTGGAAGTGGACCCCCTCTTCGGAGATCCTGCGGGTTTTGGCGAGGGACCAGACCTGGAATCCTCCCGAGTCGGTAAGGATGGGACGATCCCAGGCGCTGAAGCGGTGAAGTCCACCTAGTTCACGGATGGTTTCCTCCCCGGGACGGAGCCAGAGGTGGTAGGTGTTGCCCAGAATGATTTCGGCATCGAGAAGGCGCAGTTCATCGGGATGCAGGGTCTTGACCGAACCCTGAGTACCCACCGGCATGAAGACCGGGGTTTGGACCGTGCCATGCGCGGTGGTGAGTCGGCCGCGGCGGGCCCTGGTGGTGGCATCGGTGGCGAGAAGCTCGAACACTGGTCAGGAGAGAAGTGTCTCCAGTTATCACGTTCCCGGCGAGAGACCACGCACGAAAAACCGTTTGTCTGATGATATGTTGTCTCCAAGGGGCAGTTCTTGGTCGTCTCGTCGGGGCTTTTGCACTTTGATGTGGTGTGGATCGCAACTATTGGGACTCGCTGGGGGATTGCTATGAGGAGAATCTGTTAGAAATAGCGAGGGAAGACCGGGCCGGGGCTCTGAGTGAGGAATTGTCGGCCCTGGGAGGCCCGGGTATCCGGGTCGCGGATCTGGGGTGTGGACCGGGCAGCCTGCTCTCCCTGCTTGCACGTCACTTCGAGGAAGTGATCGCGGTCGACTATGCCAAGCAGTTGCTCGATCGCGCCCGGCAGCGTTGTCGGAGCAGAAAGATCAGCTATGCCTGCCACGATCTGAGCCGGGGCACGAAGTTGCCCTTCCAGGTCGAGGTGATCTGCTGCATCAATGCCCTGATCGACCCGGACCGGAGCAAGCGGCGGGGCATGCTGCGCTCGTTGCGATCGGCGCTGCGGGAACAGGGGGTGGCGATCATCGTGGTGCCGGCTTTTGAGTCCGTATTTCACGTCTACCATACGCTCCGGAGCATCCGGGAGCGCTCGAGGGCGCCGGAAGGTCTGAGTGCGGAAGAGGCCGAACGGTTGCTGAGGGGGGAGGTTCACTCGTTCTCGGACGGGATCGTGCGAGTGGGTGGAGTGCCTACCAAATACTGGCTGCGCGAAGAATTGATGGCGGCCCTGGCGGAGCAGGATCTGCGCCTTCGCAGGATCCGGAGAGTGGAGTATCCGTGGTCGGAAGAGATTGAGAATCCACCCCGTTGGCTGGAAGGCGCGAGGCCATGGGATTGGCTGGTGGTGTGTGAGGGGTGAGGAAAGGGACAGAGGGCGGGTGGCCCTGAGAATGAATCCCGCTTGAATACCCGGCACCTTCATGGATTGCGTGCCTGTTTCCATGGGGCTATCTGCAGGTGAGGGGGCTCAATGCGGAGGGGTTGAAGAAATTGCGCAAGGACGTCCCGGGAGGGTAAAATGGGGGAAGAACAGGGGCCGGAGGAGTTCCGGCACCGCGTCAAGCCTGAAGAAGCGGGATAATGCGCTTGCGGTGGGTGGGACGGAGGGCTAGGGACCGGGCAAATGGCAATCCAACGCGCGCTCCTCTCGGTCTCGAGCAAAACGGGTCTGGTCGATTTTGCGAGGACTCTGCATGAGGAGTTCCAGGTGGAGTTACTCTCGACCGGAGGGACCGCGAAGGCCCTGCGCGATGCGGATCTGCCGGTGATGGATGTGTCCGACTACACCGAGGCGCCGGAGTTATTCGAGGGACGGGTCAAGACCCTGCATCCCAAGGTGCACGGTGGACTCCTGCACAAGCGTGATTCCGAAGAGCATCTGCGTCAGGCGAAGGAGAACGGGATCGAACCGATCGATCTGGTAGTAGTCAACCTCTACCCATTCGAGGAGACCGTTGCGAAGGAGGGGGTGACCATGGAGGAAGCCATCGAGAATATTGATATCGGGGGGCCCTCCATGCTGCGGAGTGCGGCCAAGAATGCCACTTCCGTGACGGTGGTGACCGACCCGGAGGATTACGATCGCGTGCTGGAGGAGATGCGGAGTCACGAGGGGGACACCAGCCTGCGGTTGAGGGAGGAATTGTCGGTCAAGGTCTTCAAGCGCTCGGCGGACTATGACACTGCGATCGCGAACTATCTCGGCAAGTGCGACGACAGCACTACGGCATGCTTCTCGACCACGCTGCCCTTGGAGCGGGAGTTGCGTTATGGCGACAATCCACACCAGAAGGCCCGGCTCTACGGTTCGTTTGGTGACCACTTCAGCAAACTGCAGGGGAAGGAACTCAGTTACACCAACATCCTGGACATTGAAGCAGCCGCCGATCTCATTCTCGATTTCCGGCGACCGACAGTGGCGATCCTGAAACACACCAATCCGTGCGGGGTGGGACAGGATGACGAGGATCTCCGGATGGCCTGGCAGAAGGCCTTTGAGACTGACCGGCAGGCTCCCTTTGGCGGCGTAATCGTCTGCAATCGCCCGCTCACCGAAAGTCTGGCGCGGGTGATCAGCGAGATTTTCACGGATGTCATCATTGCTCCCGATTTCGAATCGGAAGCGCGGGCAATCCTCCAGAAGAAGAAGAACCTGCGCCTGATGAAGATGCACGAAGCCTATCAGCGGGCGAAAAAGGAGCCGCTCCTGCGCTCAGCCCCCGGTGGACTGATGGTGATGGATCGGGACCACACCGCCATGGGGCTCGACAAACTGGAGGAGAAGGTGGTTACCGAGCGCCCGCCCACCGAGGAGGAACTACGGGCCATGCGTTTTGCCTGGCGGGTGGTCAAGCATGTGAAATCAAATGCCATTGTGTTTGCCTCCACCGACAGCACGATTGGGATCGGGGCAGGCCAGATGAGCCGGGTGGATTCCTCGCGCATCGCGGCTTGGAAGGCGGAGGAGGCCGGTTTGGCCCTGAGGGGCAGCGTCATCGCCTCCGATGCGATGTTCCCCTTTGCGGACGGACTGGAAACGGCCATCAAAGCCGGGGCCACCGCCTGTATTCAACCGGGAGGATCGGTGCGGGATGAAGAGGTCATTACAGCTGCGAATGAGGCGGACGTCTCGATGGTCTTTACTGGACATCGCCACTTCCGTCATTAGGGAGGGGTTCTGGATGTTCAATTCTGGAGGGTTCAGGATCTGAGAGATCTGAAATGCTGAAACTTGGAGTCAACATAGATCACGTCAGCACGTTGAGGCAGGCCCGCTATGCCACCATGCTCGATTCACCCAATGCCGAACCGGACATCGTGGCGGCGGCCCTGGCAGCCAGGACGGGTGGGGCGGATTCCATAACCATGCACGTGCGGGGAGATCGGCGGCACGTGCAGGAGGAGGATGTGTCACGGGTGAAGAAGGCCTGCGATCTGCCGATCAACTTTGAGATAGCGAGCACGGCTGAAATGCTGGAGATCGCGCTGAGACTGGCACCGGATTTCGTGTGCCTGGTTCCCGAGAACCGGCAGGAGATCACGACCGAGGGTGGACTCGACGTGGCGGGGCAGCAGGAGAGCCTGCGTGCCACGGTGACCACTCTCCAGAGGGGTGGAAGCATGGTGAGCATGTTCATCGATCCGGACGAGGAACAGATCCGCGCCTCCGCCGAAATCGAAGCCGATATGATAGAATTGCACACCGGCTGCTTCGCGAATTCGACCGGAGTAGATCACGTGGATGAAATCGAGAGACTGGTAGCCGGTGCCCGGCTTGGTCACGAACTGGGATTGCAGGTTAATGCCGGACACGGTATCAACTACCGCAACATCGGAGAACTCTTCAAGGTGCCTCACCTCCTGGAACTCAACATTGGTCACAGCATTGTTTCCCGGGCCGTCACTACAGGTCTGGAGCAGGCGGTGCGGGAAATGGCGGAAGCCATGAAAGGATACCCCGGGGAGTCATGAAGATCTTCGGTATTGGCATCGACGTCATCGAGGTGGAGCGCATCGAGGAGGCGATGGAGGAATTTGGCGACCGATTCCTGAAACGTATTTTTACGACGGAAGAACGTGACTACTGCCTGAAGCAGAAGCGGCCTGCGATTCACTTTGCGGCACGCTGGGCGGCCAAGGAGGCGGTGTCCAAGGCCTTTGGGACGGGGATCGGCGAACTACTGGCCTGGCAGGATATGGAGATTGCACGCCTGCACTCAGGTGAGCCGAAGATGATCCTGCACGGTCGTGGTCGGGAGTTCGTGGAAGAACGGGGGATTACCCAGGTAAAGATCAGCCTGACGCATGCCAGGAACTATGCGGCAGCCAACGCGGTGGCGATGGGGGAGCGGTGAGATATCGAGTGGGAGGTGCTTGAATCCACGGAAGTCCGATCTCCAAGGTGCCGGCAAGGAGAAGAGAATTTCTCCTACGCTTTGATGGTCAGGATGCTGAGCGGTCGGTTGCATCGAGAGCCGGGGTCAGTTCTACGATGTTGCAGGGGGTCAGTCGTTTCCACGGAAGGATCTGAAGAAAGGTTCCAAAGGTGGCCCAATCGGTAGCGCTCGGATCGGGAATCTGGGTTGCGGACTGAAAAAACTCTGAATACTTTATTCTGACAGACATCGCGTATTGCCTGAAGGGTGAAAGAGGCGTATCGATGGAGCATGACAATGCTGACGGACAATTCGCAAGTCATGAGTAAGACGAAGGAGCTCTGCGTGGCCATCGCGGAGGATCCTGAATACAAGTCTCTCCTCGAAAAGGTGGAGCGCTTCCTTGAAGACGATGCATCCAAGTTGCAGTTTCAGAGTATTCAGGAACGCAGCCATGAGCTGGGCCAGAAGCAACAGTCCGGGCTGGAATTGAGTGCCGGCGAAGTGGAGGATTTCGAGGTGGCCCGCGAGGCGCTCATGCAGAATTCGGTGGCGCGCGATTTCATGGATGCGCAGCAGAGCCTGCAGTCTGTCCAGACGGCGATCGGAAAGTACGTGGGGAAGACCCTGGAGCTTGGCCGCGTGCCAGCCGAGGAGGACCTTGCCGATCAGGGCGGATGCTGCAGTGAGGGGGGCTGAGGCTGCAGCTAGTGACCGTCCCGGGCGGACGATCCCAATGATCCTTCAGGCTGGAAGGACTGCCTTTCAGCCCAACTGCGCTCCCGCGTCCTGATCGAGGAAGTAGGTGGAATCCCGGTGCAATTGCAGGTAGGTGGCGGGGATCTGCGAGGTAACTCCCGGAGAGAGAGAGAGTCGGACGATCTCCGCCTTCGATTCACCGAAGGCAAGGAGAGCCACCCGCCGGGCTTCGAGGATGGTTTTCACACCCATGGTGATGGCACGTCGGGGGACGTTTCCGGCCCCACCGAAGGCTTCAGCAGCATCGCCGATGGTCACCTCATTCAATTTGGTCACGTGGGTGGGCAGGTTCGGATCCGCTCCGGGCTCGTTGAATCCGATATGGCCGTTGCGGCCAATGCCAAGAACCTGGAGGTCAATTCCGCCCGCCTCGGAGATGGCCTCTTCGTAGCCGGCACAGTATCCTTCCAGTTCTCCGTCGGGAATGCCGCCGTCCGGGATGTGAATGTTTTCAGGCGGGATATCAATATGATCAAAAAGCCTGACGTGCATGAACTGCCAGTAACTCTCGGGATGGTCCCGTCCGAGGCCCAGATACTCGTCGAGGTTGAAGGTGATGACGTTGGAAAAGGAGAGACCCTCCCGGTGGAGACGGGTCAATTCAGCGTAGAGGCGGATGGGAGTGCTGCCGGTGGCGAGGCCCAATACCACGGACCGGTCCTCTGAAGAGCGGGTGGACACAAGATCGCCGATTTCGGCTGCGAGAGCCTCGGAGGCGGCGTCGGGAGTGGGGAAAATGCGGTGGGCGGGGAATTGAGGCATGCTGGTGAGGGAACGGTGGCAGGAGTTCACAGATTTTGCCGGCTGGAATCAATATGAACTGCCTTTAACTGCATTCGGGGCTTCTGTCCGGTCCGGTTTGGAGCAGGGTGCGCGCCGTGGCTATCATCTGCTCCTCGGAGAGATCGCCCGGAACAGGCGTCAGCCACTTCTCGCGACGGAACCAGGTGCGCTGGCGTTTCGCGTAGCGGCGGGTGGCAATCACAATTTCTTCCTCGCAGGATTCCCGGTCGATTTTCCCGTTGAGGAGGCGTTGCAGCTGCGGGATCCCGATTGCCCGGGAGACGGCGGGACCGAGTTCAGAAAGGGCGGCCAGTTCCTCGATCGCACCGTGGTCAAGCATGTGAGATGTGCGCCTGCTGATGCGTTTCTCCAGGGTGCCGGAATCCCAGGAGAGCAGGAGGCCGCGAAGTGGTCCGGAGGGAGTTTCGAAGGGTGTTCTCTGCTCGGAAACAGGACGACCGGTCATCAGGCTGACCTCAAGTGCGCGCTGCACATAGCGCGGGTTGCTTTGATCAATCCGGGCCGCTTCGATGGGGTCGATCTGCTCAAGGCGCCGGTTCAGTTCGGCTAGCGGGAGGGCTTCCAGTTCGGTGCGAAGATCGGGATCAGCGGAGGGCAAATCAGCCGGCTTGTGCGTGAGAAACTTCAGGTAAAGTCCTGAGCCTCCCACGACGATGGGCAGTTTTTTCCGGGAGGAGATATCGTCGAGAACAGGAAGTGCCAGTTTGCGATAGAGGGCGGCATCGAGGGAATCAGCGGGATCGGCCACACCATAGAGATGATGGGGTGTCATGCGGCGCTCTTCTTCGCAGGGGGCGGCCGTGATGATCTCAAGGCCCCGGTAGAGTTGCAGGGCATCCGCATTGACGATCTCGCCATTGAGGGACCGCGCCAGGGCCAGAGCATGGGAGGATTTTCCGGAGGCCGTCGGTCCGCACAGGTAGAGGGGGTGGAAGGGGGTGTTCAGAATCAGGATCCGTTGTTTTCTGGCGGAGAGATACTCTGCGCTCTCCGCTCGGGGAGCCAGACCATAAAAATCCCCGTGGGCCGGAGCCCACGGGGATGAGGGTAGGAAAAACGAAACTATTGGTCGTCGGAATCAGCCGGACCCTGTGACTTGGCGCCGCTCACGATCATCTTGCGTCCCATGAAGGGTTGATCGTGCAGGACTTCAACAGCACGCTTGGCTTCATCAATGGTCGCCATCTCGATAAACCCATAGCCCTTGGACTTATGGGTGTTGTGATTGTAGACGATCTCGATGCCGCGCACTGAACCCACTCCCTTGAAGAGTTCCTCCAGTTCGTACTCGGCGGCGTCATACGAGAGGTTGCCGAGGTAGAGTCGGGTGGAATCGACGGGTGTGGGTGTGGGAGTCGCCCGGTTTTCGTTCGCGGTCTTGGCAACGCGCGTTCCGGACTTGGGAGCCTTACGGGGTTCCGTTCTGGTTTCCTGGGTTGCGGGGTCGTTGTTGCGCTTGCGTGGAGGGCGGACGGTTTCCTTGTAGAGGCCGATGGCCTTGAGGATCTTCTGCCACCAGGTCAGCGAAACACGTTTCGGTCCCCGAGGAGGGCGGCGGCCACCGGAGCGGCGACCGCTGGACTGTTGACCACCGCCGGCTCCGCCACTGCGGGACCGGTTGTGATTTCGATTGCGGTTCCTGTTTCGGTTTCGATTTCTATTACCGCGATTGCCGGAGCTTCCTCCGGAATCTGATCGCCGTGATTGGGTCGAAGAATCGGACATGTATTTTGTTTCGGTTCGGGTTCGCGCGGGAACGCGACAGGAGCATCGATGGCATCCTGCGGACTCTCAAGATACTCAATTAGAGGGGGCAGCACTGGCGTTGGTAGCGTCATTCGATTAGGTCGCTGTCCCTGAGTTCGATTGAGTCTAGTAATAAATCCGCTCGCTTGGCGTGTTACTGGTAGCGTTCCCGCAAGGAAGGGCCGGGTGGCCCGAGAGGTGGGCAGTCGCCTGGTTGAGCGGGCGACTGGTCCGGAGTTCCCGTCAGGTGTCAGGGCGGAGCCGATAAGACTGCCGTCCGGGAATCGAGTGCCAAGCATGCGCATCGAAGATTTCTCCGTATCGGGAAGGAACCTACCCGGGAGGTCTGCCCACGGCAAGGGAAATGCCGAAGTCCCGACCCTGCGGGGATTGGGGGTTGTAGTGGGCAAGGTTGGGGGGCTATATTTCTTGGGAAATCTTCGTATTATTCCCAGTGACAAATTGTCTCCCTGTCCGTCTGATCCTTTCCTTTCTTCTTGTTCTGAGCACCATGTCCACCCTTGCCGGGGAGGCTTACCTTGTGGTGGAGGCCAATTCTGGCCGGATTCTCCTGGCCCAGGCGGCCTCGGAGAAGAAACCGGTAGCGAGCCTGACCAAGGTGGCTACCGCGATGGTCGTTCTGGATTGGACCAAGGCCACCAGGACCGATCTGGGAACGGAGATGGTTGTGCCGCCCTCGGTTGCCAGTCTGGCAGGCTCGAATCCAATGGGCCTGTTTCCGGGTGACCGCATCTCTCTGCGGAACGCGCTCTATTCTGCTCTTCTGGGATCGGACAACGCCGCGGCCCAGTCGCTTGCCCACCACGTGGGCTACGGCATCCAGCAGGCCCGGGGCAGGACGGGAGATCCGGTGAGGGCCTTTGTGACGGAGATGAACACCCTGGCCGAGGAGCTGGGCATGAGGAGGACCAGGTTTGTTAACCCCCATGGGCTTAATCTATCCAGGAGGCGAGGCTACTCGACCGCCACGGACATGGCACGGCTCTGCATTTACACCATGCGGGAACCCGGGTTCGCTTTCTTTGTTAAACAGAAAACCCGCAATTTGAGTTTTCAGCACGAGGGCACTACCAGGGGATTCAAGGTGCAGAACACCAACAAGCTGCTGGGACAGCAGAATATCAATGGAATCAAGACCGGGATGACCAGGCTGGCAGGTCAGTGTCTGGCCACCAGTTCCGAACTGCAGCCTGTGGTCGAAAAGTTGCCGGACGGAGCAACCCGGCTCACCCCGCGCCGTCTTATCTGCGTGGTAATTGGCAGTCAGGACCGCTTTGGGCGGACCCAGAGTCTCGTCAAGCAGGGCTGGGCTCTTTACGAGCAGTGGGTGAATGGAGGTGCTCTCACCAGGGATACCGCTCGCGAAAGACTGGTAGTGCCCGACCCGCGACCGTAAGCCGGTGGACTGGTCCGGGGCAGTCCTGTTTTTCCGGCAGCAGGGGTTCCGGGGATGGCAGTGAACGGCTCAGGTCGGATCGGCGAGAGGAAGTGTCCAGTGATGAAGCGGAGCCTCTGGGGGGGTGCTCAGGCGCGATCGGCCCCGGAGGGTAGGATGATCTCTTCGAGGGCCTCCTGCAGGGAGGCGAGTGCATCGATCCGGTTCAGTTTTCCGCCGTCTTCGGCAGTCTGGACGTAAAAGGTGTCCAAGGCGGCTCCTTTTTCGGTGCTGATCCGGGCGTGGATGGTATTGAGACCGTGCTGGTTGATGGTGGAGAGGAGGTCGTGGAGGAGTCCGATGCGGTCGATGGCCTGGATCTCGATCATGGTGGTGTTGGGGTCACTCTCGTTGTCGATATAGGAGCGGACCGGAAAGGGGATGGCGTCGTCGTTGTTCCCGCGGAGAAAGTTGTTCTTTATCTCGAGATAGCTGGTTGGATCGTAGTGGTCCTCCTGGTTGACCTCATAGAGGGTCATCACCGCGCTCATTTGCCGGTAGGAGTTCTTCACCGCCTGTATGTCGATGGTGCAGACCCGGAAGATGTCGAGCACCACTCCGTCTGCACGGGTGTAGATGTCAGCGGAGAGGATGTTGATTTCGTGGGCAGCCAGGGAGCAGCAGATCTTCTCGAGGAGAAGGTGGCGGTCGTGGGTCACCACGGTGAGTTCGGTGTAGCCCTGGTCGGGATACTCAAGCCACTGCACGGCGGACTCGAAAGGAGTGTCCGGGCGTCTCCTCCGTCGATCGAAGTATTGCCAGATGGCGCGGATGTGGGTCTTCACACTCAGCGCATCGCGGTAGCGGAAGTAGCGTTTCGGCATCTGCTGGAAGTGCTCGTCGGTGATTTCAGCGTAGCGTTTGTGCAGATCTCCCCGGACCTTCTTCCGGAGATTCTCGAGCTTGCTGCGGAATTCCGCATCGTAGGCCCCGTATCCCTTCTTGAGGACAGCCCGGGCAGATCTGTAGAGCTGCACGATAAGGGTTTCCTTCCAAGGGCCCCAGGTTTCCTCGTTGGTGCCTTTGGAATCCGCGTAGGTGAAAAGCAACAGGGCGTCCATGAATCCCCGATTCTTCATGAGACCGGCGAACTCCGCCACTACGTCGGGATCGTCGATGTTTCGTTTGGTGGCGAAACGCCAGAGGGTGAGATGGTGGTCGACCAGAAACATGATGAGTTGTCGGCGGCCGTGACTTATCTGGAGTCGTCTGCAGACCTTGTTGGCCAGGATCTGGGAGCCGTCGATATGCTTCCGGACGTTCTCTGCCCTTCCGGAGTCGTGCAGTAGCACGGCAAGGTAAAGTGCGTAGGGGTCCTCTATATCGATGAGCAGTTGTCGGTAGCGGTCGAATGCGGGATCGTCGGACTCGATGAGGGCGTCGAGTTGATCGATGCAGCGCAGGGTGTGCTCATCGGCAGTATAGCGGTGAAAGAACTCGTGCTGGACGAGGCATTCCAGGGCGCCGAACTCGGGGAAGTAACGGCCCAGCACCCCGCAACGGTGCATGAGTCGAAGGGTGCGTGCGACTTGTCCCTTTTTTTCCAGGATCGTCCGGAAGGTGCGGCGGTTTTCCTGGTTATAATTGAAGGCTTTGTCGATCTTGTCCCAGTTGGCCTTGATGAGTTTGCGCAGGGGCGGGGAGGGGCGGAGATGGTGTTTCTGGCAATGGAGGAAGAGACGCAGGAGTCGACCGGAATCTTCTTCGAAGATCCCGTCATGTTCGGCGGAGAGTCGGCCCTCTTCGGCAACGAAGCCGTCAAATTTCTTGATCCCGGATTTTTTGCTGAATGGCATCCAGGAGGAAAGGCGGAACGGGCGCAGGACCGGAGTTTCGATCTCAGCGATTTCAAAGACGCTGGCAGTGTGCTGGTGAATGTCCCGCGCGTGCAGATAGTAATCCCGCATGAGGGCTTCAATGCGGCGCAGTTTGGTCTTGTGCCGGTAATGGAAAGCCTCGGTGACAATTCCCTGGAACCGCAGGGTCAGGATGTCGGTGGTCTTGCCGGTATGATAGTGCAGGCAGTTGCGGACCCGATGGAGAAAGTCGAAACCCTCGCGCAGTTCGTTGCAGGCGTTGGCAGTGAGGGTGCCGCGCGCGCGCAGTTCCTCAAGGTCACGGGTACCGAAAAGCGCGTCGGAGATCCACAGCAGATTGTGGAAGTCGCGCATGCCACCGGGGCTTTCCTTCAGATTCGGTTCCTGCAGGAAGACTGTGGACGAGAATCTAAGGTAGCGCTCTTCGATATCGGAGCGGCGTTCTTCAAAGAAGCGGACCTGGTCCCTGAGGATGCAGTCCTGACGGAAGCGGCGAGTGAACTTCTCGTAGAGGATCTTGTCTCCACAGAGTTGACGATGATCAAAGAGCGAAGTCCGGGTAATGGGATCGCGTTTGGCTTCCGAGATGCATTCTGGAATGGAGCGGGAGGCGTGGCCGACCTTGAATCCGAGATCGAAGAGGGGATAGAGCACGTCTCCGATCAGTTCCTTCAGGCGCTTGTTGATACTATGGGAAGCCCGTGGGAGGAGGAAGAGGAGGTCGATATCGGAACCGGGATTGAGCAGGCCGCGCCCGTAACCGCCGTTAGCGACGAGAGTGACGTGACCGGGCGCGGCGGTCCCGAGAACCGCGGTGTGGAACAGGGAGCGGAGGAGTCCGTCGACTACGGCGGAGCGAAGAGAAGCGACCTCGCACCCGCCGCCCCCCTCGTCGTGTAGCTTGCGGAGGCGGGCATTCTCCTCCGCCATGTAATCCTTGTAGAGAAGCAGTCGTTCGCCCGCGGGAAGTCCCACGAGTTGATCCGGATTGAGGATCTCGGGGACGGGATCAGGGGGCACTTCGGTTGCCACGGGGCCAGTGTGGAGGAAAGGAGGCGAAATGGAAAGTTCGCGAATGAGGGCCTGGATGGCCTGCAGGGATGAAGGTGCAGGGATTGGAGTCGTGCCGGGGCTGTCTCTACAGGCGGTCGAACAGATCCCTGATCCTTTCCAGGTGGATGCCCTCCGGTTCGTTGTCAAGGATCCACTGGAGATCTGGCTTGGCCCGCTCGGTGTTGCCGACCTGCAGATTGAGGAGGGCACGGTTCAGGCGGTCCTGGGATGAACCGGGATTGAGGTCTAGGATGATGCCAACATAGGTCAGGGCGTCGGGGAGCTCCTTCTCCTCGATTGCGATAGCCTGCAGGTTGCGAAGTATGCGGGTTACAATCTCTTTGGGCTTGGCCACTTCCATCTCGGCAGCGTTGCCGCCAATTCCGGCGTTGAAGAGGAGGGCGTCGGCGTCCTCCGTGCTCATGGTCACGCCGCCCTCGAAGGGGTCAATGATGATGCGTTTTCCATCTGCTTCGTAACAGGCCGCGAAATGGCCGGGCAGGCCGAGACCGTGGATTTCCGCACCCACCCGGCGTGCCAGTTCCACAAAGAGAAGGGAGAGGGTGAGGGGAATACCCTCACGATCGTCGATCACTTCATTCAGGTAGCTGTTGGAGCGGTTGTAGTAATCGCTTCGGCTGCCGTGGAATCCGTTGTCCTTGAACAGATAGTTGCGCACCGCTTCAACCCTCTGGGCGGTTCCAGCCTTCTCGGGGATGCCGTCCCCGATTTCGGATGCCATGCGCTCGACTTCCTCAAGGTAGTCGTTCACCCGGATTTCAGTATTGTCGAGGCGGGCGATAAGGAGGCCCGCCCGAAAGGTGCGGTCGTCCCCGTCCTCCGCAAGGGTTCTGGAAATCTGATCCGCGATCGCACGGCGATGGATGGCACGCGATTGTTCCTCCAGGGCATCGGCCTGTGCCCGCAGAGCCTCCACTTCGCGCCTGAGAAGGGGGCGG
>Ga0310342_100001237_pt1 | contig 15705 bp, 8 predicted proteins | sample S15DNA20500_MG_FD_206155 | JGI IMG/M metagenome (GOLD analysis project Ga0310342, IMG submission 206155) | Marine microbial communities from station ALOHA, North Pacific Subtropical Gyre - S1503-DNA-20-500_MG | ecosystem: Environmental > Aquatic > Marine > Oceanic | place: Pacific Ocean: North... | reverse complement strand
TTCGGGGTCAGCGACAACGTCAGCCTCCGCGTTCACCTCAAGAACGTGCAGACCCTGATCGTGAAGGTCTTTGAGGTGAACACCCTCAATTACTACCTCAAGCACGGCACCGAGGTCAGCACCGACCTCGCCCTCGACGGGCTGGTCACCAACCACGAACGCACCTTCGATTACAAGGAGGCCCCGCAACGCCGGGTTCCCCGCGATTTCAAGTTTCCCGAGATCGAAGACCGGCGCGGAGTATGGATCGTCGAATTCATCGGAGGCAGCAAGAGCAGCCGGGCCGTCATCCGCAAGGGCCGCCTCGACGTCCTCTCCGCCACCAGCAGCGGGGGAGAAGTAATCACCATCCTGGATGAAACGCGCAAACCAGCCCCCGGGGTCGCCGTCTGGTTCGGAGGCCGCCGCTATGAATGTGACGAAAAGGGCCGCACCCTCATCCCCTTCTCCAACAAGCCCGGCACGCGCACCCCCGTCATCGAAGCCCCCGATGGCTTCGCCAGCCTCGCCCACTTCCAGCACTCGTCGGAATCCTACCAGCTCCACGCCGGTATTCGCCTCGATCGCGAGGCCCTCCGTCCGGGTGCCAAGGCCACCATCATGGTCCGCCCCACCCTCACCGTGGCCGGGCAACCCATCTCGCTGACACGTCTCGAGAAGGTCCGCCTGGTCCTTGTTTCGACCGACCTCGACGGTATCTCCACCACCAGCACGGTAAGCGACTTCAAGATCGCCTCCGACCGGGAAGCCACTCACGAGATCCGGGTTCCCAACCGTCTCTCCAGCCTCAACATCCGATTGGTCGCCGCTGTCAAGGTGGCCAGCCAGGGGCAGAAGGAGATCGAGCTCTCCGCCGACCAGGCCTTCACGATCAACGGACAGCTTCGCAGTGACCGGATCAGGGACCTCTTCCTGAGCAGGGTGAACGGAAAGTACACCGTTCAGATCCTCGGACGAAGCGGAGAGCCTGGCGTGGGGCAACAGCTCTACGTCACGATCCGACGGCCCAATTTCAAGAATACCCGGAGCTTCACCCTGAAAACCGACAAGTCAGGGGGCGTTGAGCTCGGAGCTCTCGATGGTGTCGCGAGCATCACTGCCCGGACCGCGGACAACCACCAGCGCGTCTGGCAGCTTCCCCGGGCCCGCCGCACAAATCCCGGGTTAATCCATGCCGTGGCCGGAGAAAGTATCCACCTTCCCTACGCCGGGACCCTGACCCGGGAAGACCTGGCCCTCCATGCCATCTCCCCGGCCGGAATCACTTCAGACGCTTTCAAGGCCCTGTCTCTCAAGGACGGCTTCCTCGTGGCCGACAACCTTGAAGCCGGCGACTACCGCCTCCTCCTCAAGAAGAGCAGCCAGTCCATCACCCTCCGGGTTGCCCGGGGAACGGTGGCCAACGGGCACGTCTTCAACAGCGCCCGGACCCTCGAGTTGGTCGACCGGGACCCCTCGCACCTGACAAAGCTCTCCGTCGACGGCAAGTCTCTGGAGATCAACGTGGCGAATACCGACAAGGCCACCCGCGTACACATTATTGCCACCCGCTTCCTGCCGGACTTCGACCTCTTTGGCTTCCTCGGCCACGCCCCCCGGGGCGGACTCTTCAGCGGCACCCCCGGCCACCTGCCCAACCTCTACGTCAGCGGTCGCAAGATCGGGGACGAATTCCGCTACGTCCTTGAGCGGCGCTATGCCCGGAAACTGCCGGGCAACATGCTCGAACGCCCTGAGATTATCCTCAATCCCTGGGCCGTCCGCAACACCGAGGCGGAAGAGGAAACCCTCACGAAGGGGGAAGATTACGATCGCGCCCTGACCGGCCAGGCCGCCAAGGCCGGAAGAGCATCCTCGCCTTCTGCGCGCAAACAGGCTGGGGAGGAAGTTCCTACCGGCAGCGCGGTCGATTTCCTCGTCAACGGCCCGGTCAGTCTTCTCAACCTGCAACCGGACGAGAAGGGCCACCTCTCCATCGATCTCGATGCCTTCGGGGACCGCCAGCACGTGCACGTCCTCGTCCTCGACCATCAGGGGGCAAGCTACGCCGAACTCTCCCTGCCGGAACGTGCAACCGAAATCGCGGACCTGCGCCTCCGCCAGGCTCTCGATCCGGATCGCCACTTCACCGAACAGGACTCGGTCACCCTCCTGAAGAAGGGCGAGCGCCTGGAGATCAAGGACCTGCGCACCGCGCGCCTTGAGGTTTTTGAGAATCTCTCCAGCGCTTACCGTTACCTGCTTGCCGTCCGGGAGGACGCAACCCTGCGTCAATTCGAGTTCATCCTCAACTGGCCGGATCTCAAGGAAGAGGAAAAACGCACCAGGTATTCCCAGTTCGCCTGCCATGAGCTGAACTTCTTCCTCTGGAAAAAGGATCCCCGGTTCTTCGCGGAGGTGATCGCACCCTACCTTGCCAACAAACGCGACCAGACCTTCGTCGACAAGTTCCTGCTGGGATCCAAGCTCAACCCCTACCTCGAACCGTTCGAATACGAACGTCTCAACTCCCTGGAACGCATTCTCCTTGCCCATCGCTCCGAGGACCGCCTCGAAAGCACGCAGTGGGATTTTCGCGACCGCCTCGCGCTCCACCCCCCCGACCTCACCCGCTCCAACATGCTCTTCAATGGAGCACTCGCTACCGGCGGACTGACCTTCAGCGACCTCAATGCAGCCCGGGACCAGGCCAACCTCTGGTTTGGCCGGGTGGCTACTGATGGGGCCTCCGCACTAGCGCCCAACTCGCCGACCGCCGCACCCGGGGCCGGGGGCGGTTTCGCAGGAGGAAAAAGCCGGGGCCGGTCCCTGAGACGCAGCCTGGAGAGCAATGCTCTGGCCCTGGATGAGGCAGAAGGGGCCGTACCCGAGTCGGCCGTTGAGGAAATGAAGAAACTGGGTGCGGTACAGGACAAACGCCAGGCCAAGGCAAAGGAGGGACGGGAAAAGGCAGAACTACAGCAGAAGGACTTTGTCGGAAAAGAAGATGCCTTCGACGCCTATGCCAGCGACTCCGACCTCGACGCTTCCACCGTGGAGGCGCTCTACCGCGCGGTGGAAACCACCAAGGAGTGGGCCGAGACGAATTACTACCGGCTGCCCATTGGTTCCCACACTCATGACCTCATTGCCGAGAGCAGGTTCTGGCTCGACTACGTCCGGCATGAGAAGGGGAAGGCCTTCGGCTCAAGGCACCTGGGAGAAGCCGCCCGGAATATTCACGAAACCCTCCTCGCCCTTGCCGTTCTTGACCTGCCCTTCGATTCACCGGAGAGCAGCATGGATATTGATGGACCCAAACTTGTCTTCACCGCCGCGGACAGCGCCATCGCCTTCCACCGTGAGATCAAGGAAGCCGGACTGGCCGACAACCGTCCTCCCCTCCTGGTAAGCCAGGCCTACTTCCGCCACGGCGACCGCCACCGGATCGAGAATGGCGAGCAGGTCGACAAGTTCGTCAGCGATGAGTTCGTGGCCAGCGTGGTCTACGGGGCCCAGGTCGTGGTCACCAACCCCACCAGCACCAGGCAGAAACTCGACGTGCTGCTCCAGATTCCGCAGGGGGCCATGCCGGTGCTCGGTCACCGCGCCACGGGCACGCGCAAGATCTCCCTCGACCCCTACACCACCCAGCGTCTCGAGCACTTCTTCTACTTCCCAGCCGCCGGCGACTATCCATGCTATCCGGCCCATGTCTCCAAGAGTGGCGCCGTCATTGCCCACGCCGAGAAGTTCACCTTCAAGGTGGTGAGCGAACCCTCCAGGGTGGATGAAAGTTCCTGGGCCCACATCAGTCAGTGGGGCACCGGGGAACAGGTCCTCACCTACCTCTCGAAGATGAACCTGCACAACATCAATCTCCTCCAGGTTGCCTGGCGCTGCCGCGAGAGCGGGGACTTCTTCAGGAAGGCCCTCGAGATCCTGCACCGCCGGGGCAAGTACCATCGCGAACTCTACAGCTATGGGCTCTTCCACAATCACATGCCCATCGCCCGCCAGTTTCTCCTCGTGGACGGACGCTACCTCAACAACTGCGGTGACTATCTCGCCAGTGAGCTCGTCACCATCGATCCCGTGGCCCGTCGCGCCTACGAACATCTCGAGTACAAGCCTCTCGTCAACAATCGCGCTCACATCGTAGGGGGGACGCGTAAGATCCTGAATGGCCGCATCCGCAACCAGTACCAGAGCTTCCTGCGTATTCTAAGCCAGAAACCCACGCTCGATCACGCCGACCAGCTGAGCACTACCTACTACCTCTTCCTGCAGGACCGGGCTGCGGAGGCCATGCGCAGGCTGGACACGGTGAATGCGGAAGCTCTCCCCACCAGTATTCAATACGACTACTTCCGCGCCTACACCGCCTTTTACCGGGCCCAACCGGATGAGGCCCGCGCCATTGCCGTGAAATACACCCAGCACCCGGTGGACCGCTGGCGCGAACGCTTCGTCAATGTGATCGCACAGGCCGACGAGATTCAGGGCAAGGGGCCGCAGATTGTCACTGACGAGGACCGGAACCAGCAGCAGGCCAAACTGGCCGCTGCGGAACCCTCCCTCGACCTCAGAGTGGACGGATCCCTCGTCACCGTTGACTACCAGAGGGTGACCAATGTGCAGGTCAACTACTACGAAATGGACCTGGAGTTCCTCTTCAGCACCAACCCGTTCGTATCCAGCAACAGTGGCAGCTTTTCAGTAGTGCGACCCAACAAGTCCGAGCGTCTCCAACTGGCTGACAACAAACGCTCGCACAATTTTGAACTTCCCCGCGAGTATCAGTCCAAGAATGTCCTCGTCGAGGTGATTGGAGGAGGGAAAAAACGGTCCCTGGCCGTTTACTCCAACGAACTGAACACCGCGGTCAGCGAACGCTACGGCATCCTCACCGTGCGCCACGCCGGTGACAACCGCCCCCTCCCCGCCACCTACGTCAAGATCTATGCCCTGACCAGTTCCGGGCCACAGTTCTACAAGGACGGATACACTGATCTCCGGGGCAAGTTCGACTATGCCAGCGTGAGCACAAGTGACATCGGTGACGTGCTCAAGTTCAGCGTCCTTGTCATGAGCGACAGGAATGGGGCCACCGTGCTGGAAGCCCCCGTTCCCCAGCGATAGACCCCTACTCCGGCCAGTCCCCGTGATTGACCCGCCACGTACCCGATCCGTCTTCCTGGAACACGATGGAAAGCGCCCGTGGCGGATTGACATCCTGAAAGACCCACTCCCACACCAGCGCTCGCCAGGGTGTCCCGGCCGCCCGGCCGTAAATCTTGTAGCCTGCCTTGTCCGGGGGGCCGAACATGGCCTCCACTACCCGCTGCGGCACGCCCACCTTCACCGAATCGGAGAGCTGCTGCGCGTTCTTGAAGCCGGGCTTGGCCCGGACTGGTCCGGCGGCCTCCGGGACAGTCGACAGGGCCGGAAGCTCCGGACCAGCTGCCCCCCCCCCGGATCCACCACCGGAATGCTGGGTGCAACCGGTGGCAAGTGCAACCACGGCCCCTGCCAGAACTAGACTACGATCGCGAATCATGGTGCCGGAGATCTAACAACCTCCGGGTCTCTGATGCATCAAAAAACGTACCTGGGACAGCACAAGCTGCCGATCCCGCAGGGCATCCACCTCGCGATCCATCGCTGTCCACTGGTGAACCAGAGAAGATGACTATCGCGTGAGGACACCCCGGGTTCCCTGTTCAGGCCCCACAAGGCCCTTCCATTGTCTGCTTTATTTTCCCTGTCACCCTGAACCCGACAGGTGTACACTAGAGGAATGCGTTGGACCTACACATCCGCTCTACTCCACCCGGTTTTCTCAATCCTCGCCCTCCTCGCCCTCCTCGCCCTCCTCGCCCTCCTCGCCCTCCCCGTTCACGCCGCTGTCTTCGAGGACAAGAGCGAGCAATTCGGCCTGGCAGGCGGGAACGAGGCCTGCTGGTTCGACTTCAACAACGACGGCTGGACCGATATCTGCGCCGGCGGGAAGGTCTACCGCAACGAGAAGGGCAGCAAATTCGTGGAAGTGGCCAACACCGGAGCCTGCGTGGCAGCCGACTTCGATAATGACGGTTTTCTCGATCTCTACTCCTGGGGCGGGCGCAAGATTTACCGCAACAAGGGCGGCAAGGAGTTTGTCGCCCTTGAATTGCCCGAATTGCCCAAGGGCAGCTCGCTGGGGGCCTGCTGGGGCGACTTCAACAGGGACGGGTTTGTCGATCTCTATGCCGGTGGCTACGAGGCCTGGCCTAATGACACCTATGCCGACTTCCTGCTGACCAACCAGGGGGGGAAATCCTTCAAGCTGACCTGGAGCGAGGTCCGCTACCGTGCCCGCGGGGTGACCGCCTGTGACTTCGATCGTGACGGAGACCTCGACATTTACGTCTCCAACTACCGACTTCAGCCGAACATCCTTTGGCAGAACAATGGGAAGGGAACCTTTTCGGATGTAACGGGCGCCTTTGGCGTAATCGCAAATGGTCCCGGCTTCGGCGGGGGCCACTCCATCGGCGCGGCCTGGGGGGACTTCGACAACGATGGCAACTTTGACCTCTTCGCCGGCAACTTTGCGCACAAGGACGGTCGCGGCAACCAGCCCGAGTCGCTTTGGCTGCGCAACAACGGGAAGGAAGGCGGATTCAAGTTCGAGAGCAAGGGCCAGGGCGGAGTCTTCTATCAGGAATCCTACGCCAGCCCCTCCGCCGCCGATTACGACAACGATGGCGATCTCGATCTCTTCTTCACGACCGTCTACGGGGTGGCTTCCTTCGGGCGCAAGAATAACTCGGTCCTCTTCCGCAACGATGGCAACTTCAAGTTCGTCAATGCAACCGCCGGGAGTAAGCTGGACGGATTGCCCCCCACTTATCAGGCGGCATGGGCCGACTTCGATAATGACGGGGATCTCGATCTCATGGCGGCCGGCAGGTTCTTCGTGAACGGCGGGGAGAAGGGCCATCACTGGCTCAAGGTCCACCTCCTCGGCGACCGGGAAAAAATCAACCTGTTCGCAATCGGCGCCCAGGTGCGCGTGGCTCTGCCGGACGGCAGAACCCTCACCCGCCAGGTGGCAGCGGGAACCGGACAGGGGAACCAGAACGACCTCGTCCTCCACTTCGGCCTCGGCCAACACGACAAGCCCGTTCAGGTGGACATTCTCTGGCCTGACGGATCCACCCGCACAGTAAAGGATGTAGCCGTTAACCAACGGGTGACGCTGAAGATGAAAGAGTAAAGGGGAGCTATTGGCTTTCCAGGCGACACACAATTCCATAGGATAGCTTCAAGCGTGGTTTCCCGCCATAAAGGGCGGGCTCCGGAGAAACGGTACCCCATGTTAACAATCGCAGATCAGCGCCCCGGCACATCACGACGCGAGCTTCTGCGCCTCGGCAGCCTCGGTCTGGCCGGTCTCTCCCTTCCCTCCCTTCTTGCCAGCCGTGCTGCTGCCACTGGAGCGCGGGACAATCCACTCAAGGACAAGTGCGTGATCTTCCTGTTCCAGCAGGGCGGGCCGAGCCAGCTGGAGACATTCGACCCCAAGATGGATGCGCCCTCCGAAGTGCGCACTGTGGGTGGCACAACCCGCACCTCGCTGGCCGGGGTACACTTTGGCGCCACTATGCAGCGCCTGGCCAAACTCGCTCACAAGTTAACGGTCGTGCGTTCCTTCACGACCCGGAACGCCGGCCACAATATCCAACCGATCGTAAGCCCATCCTCGCATGAAGCCAACATCGGCACGCATTATGCACGGGTGGCTGGCGCCACCCGCCGCCTCTCGGGAATGCCCACCAATGCCGTAATCTTTCCCCGGACCGTGCTTCCCGGGGCACCCAAGCCGGAGGCCCGCGGAAACCTGGCAGCTACCGGCCCCTACAACTCCTCCTTCGCTCCCTTCCTCTCGGGCGCTGGAGACGAGTTTCAGAAGGACATGACGTTACAGGTCAATCGGGAACGCTTCCTCGCCGACCGGCGAGAACTTCTGGACAAGCTGGATGGTCTCAATCGGTCTATCGACGTGGGAGGCAGGATGGAAGCGCTCGACGAATTACAACAACAGGCCTTCCAGGTGCTTCTCAATGGACATATTTCCAATGCCTTTGATCTGAGCAAGGAGGACCCCCGGGTAGTGTCCCGTTATGATACCGCGCGCTTCGCAAAACGGGGCCAATGGAACAAAGTAAACCGTGGAAAGAAGGGCTACTACACTGCGCAGGCCCAATCGATCGGCAAGCTCCTGCTCACTGCCAGACGTCTGTGTGAGGCTGGATGCGGTTTTGTCACCATCCACGCGGGCTATGCTGGCGTGTGGGACATGCACGCGGACGGCAACAATCTCAACATGCAGGATGGCATGCAGGCGGTGGGACGTTCCTTTGACCACGCGGTAGCGGAGTTCATCCTCGACTGTGAGGCCCGCGGGCTGGGAGACAAGATTCTCCTTGTTTGCACCGGGGAAATGGGCCGCACCCCCATGCTCAACAAACGGGGCGGACGCGATCACTGGGCCCGTCTCGCTCCCCTTCTCCTCTACGGAGGAGGAATGGAAGGCGGACGGGTGATCGGACGCTCAACCCATGACGGAGGCGAACCCAACAGTACACCCTACGGCCCCGACAACCTGATCTCGACCCTCCTCAACACCATGATCGATACCGGGAAACTCCGCCTTGCTCCCAGTGCTCCCAAGGAGGTCCTGGAACTGGCCAGCGCCGCCGTGATTCCTGGCGTGGTGACAGGTTAGGTGCCGAACACCCCAGAATGGCCCGCGGATAATGAGATCTCCGGCCCGCTCCCTGCCCATTTTGGGGTAAACATCAGACCTTGAATCCTCCTGTTTAGGGGGAATGGGCATCTAGAGGGACATGAATCTATCAGCAATCGGATAGACAGAGGCCCCCAAAACGCGTATCTACCATGAGTTCCGTTTCAACCTCCGGGTGTCAATATTTCCCATGTATTTGCGAATACTCTCCGTTCTTGGTCTCGTGACCCTGCTTTCCCTTCAGTCCGTCTCCGCACGGACCTGGGTCAATTCCACCGGCCAGCCCATCAAGGGCGGCTTCCTGGAACTAAGGAACGGTTCGGTCAGGATCCGCCTGGATGCGGATGGAAAGGTGGTGAGTGTCCCGCTCAAGGTTCTCTCCAAGGCGGACCAGGAGTTCGTGCGGAAGCGGGCCATGACCGGCAAGGCCGACCTCGTCGCTCTCGCGGTGAAGCGTATCGATGCCGCGGTGGATGCCGGTCTGGAGAAGCAGAAGCTGAAGTACAACGAAAACCTCAACGACCATATGTACCTGCGCCGGATCTACCTCGATCTGGCCGGACGCATTCCGAACTATGACGAGGCCAAGGAGTTCCTCGACTCGCGCAACAGGAACAAGCGCCAGGAACTGGTGATCAAACTCCTTAAATCGTGGGACTATGCCAGTCACAACTACAATCACCTCGCTGAGCTTCTGCGCGTCAAGACCACCTTCCCCGGCACGGTGCTCCGCAATGACTCCTTTATCTACTGGCTCAAGGAGAAGATCCATACCAACACGCCCTGGGATGAGCTGGTGCGCGAGATGGTGACCGCCGAAGGACGCATCTGGGACAACCCCGCGGTGGGCTACCACCTCCGCGACAATGGGATGAAACTCGACCACGTGGCTTTCATGGGCAAGGTCTTCCTCGGCACCAACATCACCTGTGCGCAATGCCATGACGATCCCTTCAGTGACTGGACCCAGTATCAGTACTACGAGTTTTCCGCCTACCTTGCGGACCTCGAAACGAAAGGCAAGGCCCAGAAGGCCAAGATGCCGAACAAGAAGGAGCTGGAAACCTACATCGCCACTACTCAGAAGCTCGATCCCAAGAACGAGGAGCAGAAGAGCAAGATCAACAATATCGTCGGTCGTTACCAACGCTCACTTCAGGACATGAGCCGCGCCAGTGAGCTGGCTGTTCACACTGTGGCCAACCGCTCCATGAGGCTCCCCGACAATTACCAGTATGAAGACGGCTTCCCTCGCGACAAGGTTGCTCCGTGGGTGATCTTCGGGAAGGAAACCGGGACAGCTGCCGCGGCCCTCAATCCGCGCCAGCGCCTTGCGGTCTGGCTCACCTCGTCGAAGAACGAGCGTTTTGCCATGAACATCGCCAACCGGATGTGGTCACGCTACATGGGGCGCGGAGCGATCGAACCTCTCCATGACATCAATCCGGAGAACACCCTCAATGCCGATCTCCTCAAAGTTCTCGCCGAGGAAATGGTGACCCTCAACTTCGACCTCAAGGCCTTCGCCTGGGCTGTCGTGAACACCAAGGCCTACAACCGCCTGGCCACTCGGAAGAAGGTCAATGTCACCGAACCCTACTACTTCCCCGGTCCGCTCCTCCGCCGGATGAGTTCTGAGCAGGTGTGGGACTCCCTGATCACGCTCATGGTGGAAGAACCGAACCAGTTCCGCCTTGATTCGGGAGATCGTTACAACCGGCTTATCAACGCCTCGCAATCACCGGGATCTCCCAAGGAATTCGTGACCCGGGTCGACGAATACAACAAGTTCAAACCGGTCCAGACCCTCGTTAATGCCAAAGGCGTCTCCATCGTAAATGCCAAGCCCCCCAAGGGAGAGAAGCCCTTCGGGCAGAACGCCCTCAGCCGGAAGCCCACCGGTCCTACCGACGAGGAGATGATGATGGCCTTCATGGAAGCGGCCAAGAAACGGAAACTCCTCCTCGCCCGCGCCTCGGAACTCCCGCAGCCTTCCGACCCGGCTCACTTCCTCAGTAAGTTCGGCCAGTCTGACCGCACCTTTGTCATCAATGCCAGCTCGCTGGATGGATCCGTGCCCCAGGTCATGGAACTTATGAACGGCTATGCCACCGAGATCCTCACCCAACCGGGATCCAAGATCTTTCTGGAGATGAAGAACCTCCGCTCGAACTTCGAAAAGGCCGACGTGGCCTTCATGAGTATCCTGAGCCGCCGCGCCATCGGTAGCGAACAGCACCTGCTCGATCGTGCATTGCGGGCGGGTGGACCAGAGGTTTTCTCTGATCTCATCTGGGCCCTCCTCAACACTCCTGAGTTTTTATTCGTCAAATAAGCCAACCCCAGCATACTTCCATCTGTTGCCATGAAAGACATTGTCCACCAACTCGATGAACTGGACCGCCGCAATTTCCTGACCGGAGCCGCAGCCTCTGCTCTCGGTGTAACCATCCTCCCGGGGCTCGCCGGAGCGGCAGAATCCGAGGTCATCAAGCCGGCCGCGCACGCCACCGCCAAGAACGTCATCTTCCTCTACATGGCGGGAGGCATGACCCATGTCGATACCTTCGACCCCAAGACCACCGGTGGGATCGCAGGTCCCTCACGACCTGCCGGCACCAACGTGGACGGCGTGCAACTCTCCAACATGCTTCCACAGCTCGGCAAACAGGCTGACAAGTTTGCCGTAGTGCGCAGCATGACCACCAAGACCGGCGACCATGGCGGGGGTAACTACCTCATGCACACCGGCTACGCCCGCCGGCCGGGGACCTCCCACCCGCAGATGGGTTCCTGGGCCCAGTACTTCCTGGGAAGGCGCAGCAAGCTCGTCCCCGACAGCGTTGTGGTGGGCGGGGGCAACCCCGGACCTGGCTTCTTCCGGCCTGACCACAGCCCCCTTCCCATCGGAGATCCCAACCGCGGAATCAAGGATCTCCTTCCCAAGATCAACAAGACCCAGTTCCAGCGTCGTCTCAAGTATGCCGAGACCTTCCGCGAGTCCTTCGCCAAGGGTTTCCCGCATGACGACGTGAAATCCTACGCCGACTTCTACGAAGAGACCGTCAAGCTCTTTGACAGCAAGACCACCGAGCTCTTCGACATCAACAAGGAGTCTGGCAGCGTGAAGAATCTCTATGGGAACTCGCGCTTCGCCCGTGGCCTCCTCCTGGCCCGTCGCCTCATCCAGAACAACGTGCGTTACGTCGAAGTCCAACTGGGCGGTTGGGACGGCCAGCATGGCAATGCCGGGACGGCAGCCAACCGCACCAATGCCATGGACGCTCCCATAGCAGCCCTCCTGCAGGACCTCTCCTCCCAGGGCATGCTGGACGAGACCATGGTGGTTCTGACCACCGAGTTCGGCCGGACTCCAAGGATCAACGGACGTGGCGGACGCGATCATTTCCCCAAGGCCTTCTCCATCATGATGGCTGGAGGTGGCGTAAAAGGAGGTCAGGTCATCGGCAAGACCGATGAGGTGGCCAGCAATATCCAGACTGAATCCTACGAACCGAAGGATCTCCACACCACCATCGCCTACGCCCTCGGTCTCCCGGTCGAGAAGCGGATCCACGCCATGGGCGGACGCCCCTTCTTCGTGGGCAACCGTGGCAAGGTCATCAAGGAGGCCTTCGGTTCCGCCTAGAGCATCTAGGGAACGCCCGGCCTCAATTCTTACTCGCCCGGTTCGTTAAGAACCGGGCGATTTTTTACGGGATTGCATGAGGACGTCTTGTAATTCCGCGTGACTGTCGTGAGAGACTCTCGATAATTCATACGCATGACCGGAGGGCTTCCCACCTTCAACTACCAGGATGTCGCCTCGCCTGACCCTTCGCTGCTGGAGGCCCTGCGGGCAACATGCCACCTCACCGGGTTTTTCTATCTGCGTCATCCACAGCTGGCCTCGGGCCCCCTCGCCAGCATGTTCCACTACGCGAGGGAGTATTTTACTCTTCCGATGGTGGAGAAGAATGCCATCCACCTCAGCCGTTCCCCGCACTATCGTGGCTACTCAGTCCTGGACGAAGAAGAGACTCAGGGGTTCCCCGACCACAAGGAGACCCTCGATCTCGGTCTGGAAGCGCCCCTTCTCGATTCGGAAGTGGACTATCATGTCCTGCAGGGCCCGAACCAATGGCCCGCGGACTGGCCGGAATTCCGGCAGGCGAGCGAAACCTACCTCGAAGAACTTCGCACCGTCGGAGAACAACTCATGCGAACGCTGGCCCTTTCCCTGCAATTGGAAGAAGACACCTTTGCCCGGCACTTTGATCCCTCCTACTGCATGCTGCGTCTCATCGCCTATCCCCCCGTGACGCAGGGATCCCCCGAACGACAGGGCATTGGCGAACACACTGACTTTGGTTGCCTCACTATTCTGGCCCAGGACGGAGTGGGCGGACTCGAAGTGCGCTGCGCCGACGGGACCTGGATCGCAGCCGGTCCGAAACCCGATTGCCTGGTAGTCAACCTGGGCGACATGCTGGAAATCTGGACCGGACACTATTTCATGGCCACGCCTCACCGGGTGAGTAGTCCTCGCGGCAGCTCCACGAGATACTCCATTCCCTTTTTCTTCGAGCCCAGCCTGGACACCGTGGTGACGCCCCTGCCTGCCCCCCGCCTCCCACCCTTCGAACGGAATACCTGCCGCGATCTCCCCATCGAACCCATCCTCTACGGTGAACACATGCTGAGGGCCTTTCGCCGGAGTTATCCCGGGATCAGGAACGGGCCCTGACCGAGCGTCCGGTCCCCCCTGCCTTGATCCGGACGAAAACGTTTGGAGCACGCTACCGCGCCACCTTCCTGCGCTTGAGAAGGACTACTGCATTGCCATCCGTCCGGATGTTGAGCCGGGCGAAGTCGGCCACGTACTTCAGGACCTCGGCGACGGGAACGTTCTGGAGCTGGAATGTCACCGGCGTGGAGGGGTCCACTCCCGGCCCGAGAAGAACATTGACCCCTTTCTTCCTGGAATCCAATTGTCGGCTCGCAGTGGCAATGTCGTCAATGACCTGGCGCAGTTCAGCCTCATCAAATTCAACATTGGGCATCACAATCTCCGACGCCCGGCGCAGGGTCATGGGGCTGCCACGTTTAAGGAAGGCCCGAACCGTTGCCTTCGGGCTTCGGGGCACGATCCGGATTGCGTGTCGTTCCTCGCGGTAGTCGAATCCCCCGAGCTCGGCGGCGTAGGCAAAGGCCACTCCCCTGGTCACATCATGCAGCGTGAGAGTGACCCTGATCTCCTTCTTCATCTTGGGATCAACCAGGATGTTCCGGGCCTTCCCGATAGCCCCTTCACGCAGGAAATCAATCAGGTCTTCCAGACTTGCCTCGTCGAACTCAACTTTCTTGATCCTGGCCGCCTGCGCGCGCCCTTCGGCCGCGCTAAGCATGAGCAACGCAGTAACCAGAGTCACCGCGACCGACAGATGCCGGTTAAATCGCACGTGCATGGCTGAACCTACACGGGAATCCCTAATTTTCAATCCCACACCCGTTAAAGCACCGGGGAGAAATGTCCTCTATTTTCCCCGAAGGTCGTAACAGACCAGCCGCGGACCGAAGGAGTTCCTGTTCACGTAGAGCAATCCGCGACTCACGATGGGCACTCCCCAGGTCTCAGGAGCACGAAAAAGCTGGGTCTGCGAGAGAATCGTTGCTCCCTTCGGAGAAAGATCGAGCCAGAGAAGGGTTCCCTGTGCCCCCAGGCACAGGAATGCACCATCCACATGAAGCAGGCTGGCTCGTCCGAGCCGGGCATCCTGGATATCAATGCCGTCCCGCCACATTTCGCGACCGTTCCTGATCTCATAGCAGACGATTTCCGTGCCCGCCGTTCCATCCACTCCATAGAGGTATCCCTCGTGGGCCACCGGAGTAGTGAACTGGCTGCCGAAGCGTTCCGCCTTCCAACGCAATCTGGCCTTCCCATCCGCCTGGAAGTCAACAAGGGCTCCTCCCTCGGTGTAGCTTTCCGTCACGAACACAGCGTTGCCCACCGGGACGGGGGAGGACGCATTCACGGAAGCGAACATGCGTGCCCGCCACGGGAAGGCATCGTCCACCTTGCCATTCCTGGGGTCAATACTGAGCAATCCGCCAGTGGGAGGATCAACCATCCCCCCGGTAAACACCAGAACCCGCTCCCTGCCATGCAGGGTGGCCGGAACCGGGGAGGCATAGCTGGCATGCCAGTTATGCTTGGTGCTCCAAAGCAGTCTGCCGGTCCGTTTGTTGAATCCAGCCACACAGATCTTGCCGCCCACATTGACGATGATCTGGTCACCGTGAACCAGCGGACAACCTCCCCGTCCGAAGAAAAGCGGAGCGGGGCCGTAGTCCTTCTCGAGGTTCTTTTTCCAGACGAGAGCCCCGCTCTTGAGATCGAGGCAGTGCAGGTCGCCCCGCACACCCACCACGAACACGAGATCCCCGTCTATTACCGGGCCGGAACGGGGCGCATCTTCCATCCCGAAGCTCGAACCCAGCCTGACCGGGTAGTCGAACTTCCAGTAGCGCCTCCCAGTCTCGGGGTGGAGACACTCAATTACTTCCCTGCTGTTCAGGGCATGAACCATCACGAGGTATTCACCGGTCACCACCGGAGGTGCGTGGCCCGTACCGCGCTTTACTTCCCACACCTCCTGCAGCCCCCCTTTCGGAAGCGGGCGAAGCAGTCCGGTTTCTTTCGAATGCAGATCGTGGCGCGGTCCCAGGAAACGCGGCCAATCCTCGGTTGAAGCTCCCGCCGGGAGCGCCTTGGGCGGGCCATGGTAAGTCAGGCGATCGAAGATCTCCGCTTCCGGATCGGCCAGGACCAGCGGGACTCCAGCTGCCAGCAGAACGGGTTTCAGCAATCTACCGGTCATCCTTGCCGGGAGTTTCTCTCATATTGAACCAGATTCCGAAGAGTCAAA
>Ga0310342_100001236_pt1 | contig 15705 bp, 3 predicted proteins | sample S15DNA20500_MG_FD_206155 | JGI IMG/M metagenome (GOLD analysis project Ga0310342, IMG submission 206155) | Marine microbial communities from station ALOHA, North Pacific Subtropical Gyre - S1503-DNA-20-500_MG | ecosystem: Environmental > Aquatic > Marine > Oceanic | place: Pacific Ocean: North... | reverse complement strand
TTGAAGCTCGGCTTGCTTGTAAGTTAGCAGGATGCTGCCACAAGACCGCAGCGAACTTCCCGCACGGTATCCGCGTAAGCGGTATCCGAGACCGTGGAAGCTGCTCGCAGGGGTCAGCATCCTACCGGTCTGTCAGACCGCTTCATTGTGTAATGTACAGTACACATCCAACTAGGGAGTGGAGGGCGGGAGAAAATCCCAGGACGAGAGCTCGTGCAGCTTCGTCGGCAGCGCGCTGTTGTTGTTGTGGCGGGCGGAGTCGGAGGCGGCGACGTCATCCCGCCGACGCCCGCGAACTTGGCAGTTCCCGCAACAACGCGGCAGCCCACGACAACAACGCGGCAGCCCACGGCAGCGCTGGCACTGAAGCCAGCACCAGGCAGCTTCGTTCTTTCGTTCGATCGCAGCCGGAGCCGGAGCCGGAGCCGGAGCCGGAGCCGCAGCCGCAGCCGCAGCCGGAGCCGGAGCCGGAGCCGGAGCCGGACTCGGAGCCAGAGCCGGGGTAGAGGTAGGAGTCCGAGGCGGACAGTAGTTAGGAGGGAAAGCCTCGCACACTCTCTGCCTTGCAAAACGGCTCCAGGTATTCACCGCCCAGCCCGACAAAGATTGAAGCTCGGCTTGCTTGTAAGTTAGCAGGATGCTGCCACAAGACCGCAGCGAACTTCCCGCACGGTATCCGCGTAAGCGGTATCCGAGACCGTGGAAGCTGCTCGCAGGGGTCAGCATCCTACCGCCAAAGCACGTTGAGGAAGCGAGCACGTTCGTAGGACGAGACGCAGCGCCAGAGACGGCGTAGCCGAAGATGTCCGAGACGGGCCAGCAAGGAAGAGAGCAATCGACGTCGGAGCTGGCGAGTCATGATGCCATGATGATGACGGCGCAAGTCGTCGGAAAACCAGAAGCCAGTTTGTGCAACAATGAGATCCATTGAAGCACGAAGTGGTAGCACAAATGTCGCCGCCGCCGTGGCCGCCTTCGCCGCCACCGCCACTAGAACGCGGAGGCAATCAGGTCGGAGTTGCCGGCGCGCTGCGAGACCGTGTCGACGGTGTAGATGCGGCTGGATGCCACGTCGGCGTGGTCGGCGTGGTCGGCCAGCCGGTGGCCCGGCACGTTCAGCGCGCCGAGGGTGCTGAGGCAGCCCTTGCGGAAGCTGATGCCGCTGAACCGCGAGAGGTCGAAGCGGACGCCCGCCGGGAAGCGCGCCTGGGCCACGTCGAGCCGCCGGCGCAGCACCGTGTTGAAGTAGCGCCGCGGGAGCGGCGCGCCGGCCGCCGTCTGGAACAGGTTAGCGTCCGGCCGCTGCCGGTACGCGCGGATGAAGTGCGCCTGCAGCAGCTCCACCGGGCAGAAGCGCAGGCCCGGCTGGCGGTTGATGGCCGTCCAGAAAGGGAGGCCCGCCGCCCGCGGCCGCGTCTTGGACGAGCGCACGCAGATGAGCACCTTGTCGCACTGCGCAAGCTCCGGGAGGAAGGCGATGTCCTCGAAGCGCAGAGCGTGCGGGGAGTCCGTCACGGTGCCGATGCGGAAGCCGGCGAAGAAGAGCATGAAGTACATGCAGGTGTCGCGCAGGTCCTCGTCGTTGGAGAGGTCCGCATCCAGCGCCATTGCGTCCAGCATCTCCGGTCGCAGCGGGAGCTTCATCGCCGGGTGCCGAACCACGACGAGGCGCTTGAAGTTGTGCCGGAGCCGAGCCCAGTAGAAGGCGACGTCCTCCCGCGGGTCGGGGAAGCCCATCTCGCGGTTCCAGTTGCAGATGGCGGTGACGTAGTTCATCACGCCCTTCCAGCCGGACTGGATGCCGTGCTGGGGAAGCCAGAGGACGTAGCGAAACAGATTCGCCGCCTTCGTCGGGATCAGAGGCCAGGCGCCGGTGTCCTTGGCGAACGCGATGTACTTGACGCGCAGCGACTTCAGCTTCGAGCCCTGCTGGCGGGAGAGCGGTCCGAACAGCACGTGCAGCACCTGGGCGTCCAGAGCTGAGAGCACACACGCAGGCGCACGGTGTGTGTCAGTCGAGACAGTCTCCGGGGGAAGATCCGGCCGCCCTGATGCCGTGATGCCCAGAGCCGTGTTGCCCCGAGTGAAGAAGCCGTGTAGAGACGAAGCCAAAGTCGTGAGACCGTGACGCCGTCATTGCGGCCCGCTCGGTCGGGTCCAGACGCGGTGCTGCGGAGCCGCGCACTCGCACGGGTCGCCTCCGCACGCAGCGCAGATGCCGGACGCCATGTCTACGCGCGCCGGCGCGACGCCGCGGTTCATGGAGCCGCGAGGCGTGAACGGGTGCCTCTCGAAGCACTCCAGCAGCTCGGGCCTCACGGGGGCGCTGGGAGACCAGGCCGTGATGTCGGGGTGCGCCGAGGTCCACCGCCGCAGCGTTTCCAAGAGCTCCTCCGGGGACAGCTCGTCCGTGCGCGACAGCTGGTCCGCGATCTCGTTGTCGGCGCTGGCGATCCACGTCGGCGACAGCTCCAAGCCGTACGCGAGGAGCAATCCCGTGAGCTCGCGCAGAATCGGCGTGCAGACCGAGCTGCGCGACGAGTGCTTCTTGAGCATGCGGACGACGGGGCCGTTGTCGATGTGGCAGACCAATATCTGCCCGCCGCGACCGTGGCGACCAACGAAGAGCGGCGCCAGGTCGCGAATCGCCTGGAGCAGCGCCAGCGCCTCGAGCTCGCAGATGAACACAGCGTCCTTGTCGGAGCCGCCGATGCGTGCGCGGATGTCGGGGCCCCACTTCCAGAAGCGCCACAGCCCGCCGATGAAGTAGGAGCCGCCCGCAAACGACGCGTCGGTGTACAGCTCGGCCTTGAGCTTGCGGCGCCGCAGAGGGATGCTGTGCACCGGCTGGCGGTTGAGCCGAAGGACGCCGAGGACGCGCCGCCAGATCGCGATGTCGTCGCGCGCCGCCGCGGTGATGTCCAGGCGGAGCCGCTTGGGCGGGTTCGGGCCGGCGGACTTGAGCAGGTCCAGCATCCGCCGCAAGTAGGGACGGCACAGCGAGAAGACCACGGTCGCGAACATGAAGACGCCGATGATGCGCTGCAGGTCCGCGATGGAGACGGTGTCGGAGACGTCTAGACCGTCTAGATCCGCCTTCATCTTGTCGATGCGCTCCTCCGACAGCGAGAGGGTGTTGGTGCGTGAGCAGAAGATGACGCCGAGGAACGTCGTCTTCGTGCAGGGCGGCACGACCTTGTTGTCCGCATACTGGAGCGGCAAGCCGAGCTCGTCCGCGGTCGCGCAGAAGATGCTGTAGGCCGTGTCGGCCTCGGCCTTCGTGGAGAAGCCGACGCCAAAGAAATCGTCGAGGTACGCGAACAGGTACCGCTTGCGGTCGCCTGGGCATGGCTGTGCCTGGCGCAGGTCGTGCCCTGGCACCGCGCCGATGTCGATGCCGGCCTCGGACCACCTCCGCATCACGAGCCGCGTGAAGATCGTCGCAAGGCGCTGCTGATGCGCCGGCGCCGACTTCAAACCAAAGCACAGGCTGTCGTAGACCATCAGGACGCCGTCGAAGACGACGCCCATCAGTCGTAGCGAGTCGACGGAATGCTTCGTGTTGAGGTAGGCGTCGACAATGTCCGCGACGAAGAAGTAGCACCGCGGATACATCGCGCGGCTCGCCTGCTGTACGGATGGCAGCCTGCAGACAGGCAGCGGAATCGCGTCGTTGATGCCGGGAACCTCTGCGTGCGGCGGCGCCCGAGCCACAGCGCGGCTGGGGTCGATCACGAGCCGGGTTTTGGTCGTGTTGTCCAGCCGCTGCTTCACGACTGCGCCCAGCGCCAGCACGTGGTCCGGGCGCCGCTTGCCGCGGAGCTCAGGGTGACGCTCCTGTGCAGTCTCCCAGCGGATCAGGTGCCCCAGCTCACTCAGACGGGCAATCTCCTCGCGCACGACCTCGACGTTCTCGTCGATCGAGTCGTAGTTCCGAGTCTCCGTGGGAGTCTCTACGACGGTGCCTGGTGGCAACACGTCGAACCCGGACCGGAGCGCCAGGTAGAGCTCGGCGCAGACCAGCGTGAACGCCGCGCCCTCCGTCTGGGGGCCAGCGTCGGTGTCGCCGGCTGCAGGACCGATGCTGCCGTCAGGTCTGCGCCCCGAGATGACGCCTCCGGACGGTGTCGTCCACTCCGGCGGGTGCGCGCGGATGTAGCCATCAACCGCCTTGCACGCCGACGCGTCGGTCACGAGCGATGCCAGGGTGCCGTTGGAGAACGCGGCGACGGCGTCCGATGCCGAGATCAACGAGCCAAACGCGCTCAGGAATGCCGCCGTGTAGTCAGGCGACAGCGACAGCGCCACAGTGTTGACTGGGGCGGATGTCGTCGGTGTAGGAGGCGGGAGAGAGCACTCCTTGTCGAGGGCTCGTAGCCAAGCGTCGAGGCGGAGCCCCGAAGCGCGGATCGGCCCCGCCGACTGCAGTTTCGCGCGGAGGGCAGTGCCGAGGGCGGAGCCGCTCGCAATCACCTCTTCCTCCAGCGCGATCAGAGCCTCCGGCGAAATTGGAGGCGCCGTCGGAGCTGAAGACGAAGCGGTTGCCGCAGGTTCCGACGCCCCCTGCGTGGGAGGCGTGTCCGTGTTGCCGGCCGAGGTCTCTCTCGCCGACCGCGGTGCTGTAGCATCCGGCTCTGGCTCCGCGGAGTGTGAGCGGCGCCAATGCAGGTGCTGACTCCGCTTGCGTGGGCGACGCCAGCCGTTGGGGTGCGCGGCCAGGTCGTCTGCCGTGACCCGCTCACCGTCGTGGCGAGCAGCGGTGTCGGCAGCCACCTGTGAGGTCCGCGTCGGGGTCGAAGCAGTGGTGGACTCCGGCGCCGAGGTGGCAGTGGGAGCGGCAGACATGGCGGCTAGGTCCCATCTGTACCGTCCGTCCACGTCGGATCGCGTCTTCCAGACGTCCCATCCTCTGACCGCCTCCTCGCTCAGAGTCCAACTGAAGTGAGGCCGGCGCCGTTGAGATTGGCGCGACCGCCACGGCCTGCCCAGAGTCGCCGGAGAGACACCGAACTGCTGCCGTCTCGCTTGGCCAAATGAGACCCGAATCGCCGAACGTCCCCCGTCGTGCTGCACGTGAGACGAGGCCGCTGCAGTCGGAGAAGCAGCAGTCGCGGATGTGGCCGTCGATGCAGTCGAAGTCGATGCAGTCGATGCAGTCGATGCAGTCGTATCCGGCGCAGAGTCTAGCGCCTGGTCGATCGATGCCTGGCGCGATGCCTCGCGCCGCTCAGCCAGCATCTGCGTGAGCCGAGGCTCCAGCTCTTCGCCGAACGACCGAGCGTGGGCCTCGGAGAGACTCCCACCCTCGTCCAGGCCATCAGATGGCCGGTCGGGTGGAGCCGTTGAAACAGAAACAACAGAAGCAGAAACAGAAGCAGTGTTGTAGTGTTGTAGTGAGGCAGTAGAGGCGGGGGGTTTGCCCGGTGTTGGTGTAGAGACCCCCGCCCGTGATGCCCGTGATGGGGAGCAAGCTCTCCCCGGTGGCGCGCCCGTCTCGTGGGCAGCTGACCGCGGCGCCCCCACAGCGCTTACTGCGGAGGCGGGCCGTTTGGGCAGTCTTTCGCCACATGCCCTGCAGCGCCGCACATGCCGCAGATGTCGTGGGCAAAAGTGCAGCCGGGGCGGTTGCAGGAGCCCGTCCGCTGCTTGTGGAAGCACAGGGGCGTCCCGTTGTGCTCCGTGTGGTTCAGGTGCTGCCGGCCCCACGCGGCGTTGCCCAGCTTCTTCTTTTTGCCCGCGCCCTTGCCGGCGCCTCTGCCGCCGCCGCCAGCGCCGCCGCCGCCAGCGCCACCTCCGCCAGCGCCGCCGCCGCCCTTGCCGGAGTGCTTGGCCGCCGCCGGGTTGAACGTGAAGTAGGTCTGCGTGAGCTCGATCGCCGGGTCCTTCCAGGACGTGATGGAGCCCGGCCGCGAAGACGCCTTCTCGAGGCGGAACCGCGTGTCGAAGGCGGCGATCGCCTTCCAGGAGAACATCGCGTCGAACGCGATGAATCGGTGCAGGTAGACGTCGATGTAGCCGTCGTCGTCGTCCCACTCCTTGTAGTCGATCGCGTGCTGTCGCAGCCGCAGGCCCGCCGACATGAACTCGCCGAGGTTGGCGGGGTCGACCGCCGCCTTGCCGGTAGAGATCGTCAGTCCGCCGGAGACCGAGAAGCGTGCCGTCTGCTGCGTGCCGATGGCCATCTCGATGAAGTGCTTGGTGAGCCGGACCTCCCCCGGCAGCAGCTTGCAGACGGGGATGATGGCAGACCTACCGTTGCCCCCCGCGGCCCCGCCCGCGAGGTCGGGCAGAATGCCGCCCGCGTTGCGGAAGTTGGAGAGGGCCGCGGGGTCGAGGGAGGCGAGGTTGATCGGGCCGTCCAGCAAGTTGTCCGGCACGCCCAGGGCCCGCCAGGTAGCGCTGTTGTCCGTGCTGGGGGCCCCGCCGGAGGCGCCGCCAGAGCCGCCGGAGCCGCTGCTGGAGGTGTCGCCGGTGCTCGGGGGCGGCACGTCCTGAGATGCGCCCACGCCCTCGCGGGTGTGCTCGCCGGGGACGCCGGAGCCGGTCACCCCCGCCGCGTTGAGGACCGAGCTGGAGATGCGCGGGGCCTCGCCCGCGGCAGAGCCCCCACCCCCACCAGCCGCTGGCGGGGGGTCAGATGCCGGGCCGCCGCCGGCGGCCGGAGGGGTCTGGGAGGGCAGGACGAGGTCGGCGCGGGTGTAGAGGGAGGACACGGAGGCGCCGTCCATCCGCACGCGGTAGGGCTTGGCCGCCGGCGCCGGGAGCACCTCGATGACGACGCCGAGCGGCTTGCCGGCGCCCGCGGCGCTCCGCGGCTGGACGGTGTCGCCGGAGTCCAGCGCGGGGAGGGCGGGGATGTTGCTCGCGTTGCCCGGGGAGGAGGGCACGATGCGGAGCTTGCGCCCCGGGATGTCGAGGTAGTTGTGCACGATGCCGGAGGCCGACGTGACGCGCACGTTGTAGAGCGGCGTGCCCTCGTTGTCGGCGATGCCGGTGATGACAGCGCGCTTCCAGCTGCCGCCGTCCGTCTGCTGGAACTGGACCGCGCCGTACATGATGAAGCCGCTCGCCGCCGCGGTGTTGCCGGCGGCCGAGCCATTCCCGCCCTGCGCGGCGACCACCTCGGCGCGCTTGGCCCACAGCAGAGCGACGTGCTCCGCTTTGTCGAAGCTCTTCTTGTTCCTGCGCGCCGGCGGGCGCGACTCATCGCCGACGTCCGGGAACTTGAGGTGCAGGCGGTCGATGAGCTTCTTCAGGTCGGCGACGCGCCGCAAGCCGAGGTACTCCTGGGTCCAGGCGATGATGTCGGAGTCGTTGGTGGGGATGGAGCTCATGGCGCAGTGCCGCTGGCGAAGCTGAAGGAGTTGGAGTGCAGAAAATCCCAGGACGAGAGCTCGTGCAGCTTCGTCGGCAGCGCGCTGTTGTTGTTGTGGCGGGCGGAGTCGGAGGCGGCGACGTCATCCCGCCGACGCCCGCGAACTTGGCAGTTCCCGCAACAACGCGGCAGCCCACGACAACAACGCGGCAGCCCACGGCAGCGCTGGCACTGAAGCCAGCACCAGGCAGCTTCGTTCTTTCGTTCGATCGCAGCCGGAGCCGGAGCCGGAGCCGGAGCCGGAGCCGCAGCCGCAGCCGCAGCCGGAGCCGGAGCCGGAGCCGGAGCCGGACTCGGAGCCAGAGCCGGGGTAGAGGTAGGAGTCCGAGGCGGACAGTAGTTAGGAGGGAAAGCCTCGCACACTCTCTGCCTTGCAAAACGGCTCCAGGTATTCACCGCCCAGCCCGACAAAGATTGAAGCTCGGCTTGCTTGTAAGTTAGCAGGATGCTGCCACAAGACCGCAGCGAACTTCCCGCACGGTATCCGCGTAAGCGGTATCCGAGACCGTGGAAGCTGCTCGCAGGGGTCAGCATCCTACCGGTCTGTCAGACCGCTTCATTGTGTAATGTACAGTACACATCCAACTAGGGAGTGGAGGGCGGGAGAAAATCCCAGGACGAGAGCTCGTGCAGCTTCGTCGGCAGCGCGCTGTTGTTGTTGTGGCGGGCGGAGTCGGAGGCGGCGACGTCATCCCGCCGACGCCCGCGAACTTGGCAGTTCCCGCAACAACGCGGCAGCCCACGACAACAACGCGGCAGCCCACGGCAGCGCTGGCACTGAAGCCAGCACCAGGCAGCTTCGTTCTTTCGTTCGATCGCAGCCGGAGCCGGAGCCGGAGCCGGAGCCGGAGCCGCAGCCGCAGCCGCAGCCGGAGCCGGAGCCGGAGCCGGAGCCGGACTCGGAGCCAGAGCCGGGGTAGAGGTAGGAGTCCGAGGCGGACAGTAGTTAGGAGGGAAAGCCTCGCACACTCTCTGCCTTGCAAAACGGCTCCAGGTATTCACCGCCCAGCCCGACAAAGATTGAAGCTCGGCTTGCTTGTAAGTTAGCAGGATGCTGCCACAAGACCGCAGCGAACTTCCCGCACGGTATCCGCGTAAGCGGTATCCGAGACCGTGGAAGCTGCTCGCAGGGGTCAGCATCCTACCGCCAAAGCACGTTGAGGAAGCGAGCACGTTCGTAGGACGAGACGCAGCGCCAGAGACGGCGTAGCCGAAGATGTCCGAGACGGGCCAGCAAGGAAGAGAGCAATCGACGTCGGAGCTGGCGAGTCATGATGCCATGATGATGACGGCGCAAGTCGTCGGAAAACCAGAAGCCAGTTTGTGCAACAATGAGATCCATTGAAGCACGAAGTGGTAGCACAAATGTCGCCGCCGCCGTGGCCGCCTTCGCCGCCACCGCCACTAGAACGCGGAGGCAATCAGGTCGGAGTTGCCGGCGCGCTGCGAGACCGTGTCGACGGTGTAGATGCGGCTGGATGCCACGTCGGCGTGGTCGGCGTGGTCGGCCAGCCGGTGGCCCGGCACGTTCAGCGCGCCGAGGGTGCTGAGGCAGCCCTTGCGGAAGCTGATGCCGCTGAACCGCGAGAGGTCGAAGCGGACGCCCGCCGGGAAGCGCGCCTGGGCCACGTCGAGCCGCCGGCGCAGCACCGTGTTGAAGTAGCGCCGCGGGAGCGGCGCGCCGGCCGCCGTCTGGAACAGGTTAGCGTCCGGCCGCTGCCGGTACGCGCGGATGAAGTGCGCCTGCAGCAGCTCCACCGGGCAGAAGCGCAGGCCCGGCTGGCGGTTGATGGCCGTCCAGAAAGGGAGGCCCGCCGCCCGCGGCCGCGTCTTGGACGAGCGCACGCAGATGAGCACCTTGTCGCACTGCGCAAGCTCCGGGAGGAAGGCGATGTCCTCGAAGCGCAGAGCGTGCGGGGAGTCCGTCACGGTGCCGATGCGGAAGCCGGCGAAGAAGAGCATGAAGTACATGCAGGTGTCGCGCAGGTCCTCGTCGTTGGAGAGGTCCGCATCCAGCGCCATTGCGTCCAGCATCTCCGGTCGCAGCGGGAGCTTCATCGCCGGGTGCCGAACCACGACGAGGCGCTTGAAGTTGTGCCGGAGCCGAGCCCAGTAGAAGGCGACGTCCTCCCGCGGGTCGGGGAAGCCCATCTCGCGGTTCCAGTTGCAGATGGCGGTGACGTAGTTCATCACGCCCTTCCAGCCGGACTGGATGCCGTGCTGGGGAAGCCAGAGGACGTAGCGAAACAGATTCGCCGCCTTCGTCGGGATCAGAGGCCAGGCGCCGGTGTCCTTGGCGAACGCGATGTACTTGACGCGCAGCGACTTCAGCTTCGAGCCCTGCTGGCGGGAGAGCGGTCCGAACAGCACGTGCAGCACCTGGGCGTCCAGAGCTGAGAGCACACACGCAGGCGCACGGTGTGTGTCAGTCGAGACAGTCTCCGGGGGAAGATCCGGCCGCCCTGATGCCGTGATGCCCAGAGCCGTGTTGCCCCGAGTGAAGAAGCCGTGTAGAGACGAAGCCAAAGTCGTGAGACCGTGACGCCGTCATTGCGGCCCGCTCGGTCGGGTCCAGACGCGGTGCTGCGGAGCCGCGCACTCGCACGGGTCGCCTCCGCACGCAGCGCAGATGCCGGACGCCATGTCTACGCGCGCCGGCGCGACGCCGCGGTTCATGGAGCCGCGAGGCGTGAACGGGTGCCTCTCGAAGCACTCCAGCAGCTCGGGCCTCACGGGGGCGCTGGGAGACCAGGCCGTGATGTCGGGGTGCGCCGAGGTCCACCGCCGCAGCGTTTCCAAGAGCTCCTCCGGGGACAGCTCGTCCGTGCGCGACAGCTGGTCCGCGATCTCGTTGTCGGCGCTGGCGATCCACGTCGGCGACAGCTCCAAGCCGTACGCGAGGAGCAATCCCGTGAGCTCGCGCAGAATCGGCGTGCAGACCGAGCTGCGCGACGAGTGCTTCTTGAGCATGCGGACGACGGGGCCGTTGTCGATGTGGCAGACCAATATCTGCCCGCCGCGACCGTGGCGACCAACGAAGAGCGGCGCCAGGTCGCGAATCGCCTGGAGCAGCGCCAGCGCCTCGAGCTCGCAGATGAACACAGCGTCCTTGTCGGAGCCGCCGATGCGTGCGCGGATGTCGGGGCCCCACTTCCAGAAGCGCCACAGCCCGCCGATGAAGTAGGAGCCGCCCGCAAACGACGCGTCGGTGTACAGCTCGGCCTTGAGCTTGCGGCGCCGCAGAGGGATGCTGTGCACCGGCTGGCGGTTGAGCCGAAGGACGCCGAGGACGCGCCGCCAGATCGCGATGTCGTCGCGCGCCGCCGCGGTGATGTCCAGGCGGAGCCGCTTGGGCGGGTTCGGGCCGGCGGACTTGAGCAGGTCCAGCATCCGCCGCAAGTAGGGACGGCACAGCGAGAAGACCACGGTCGCGAACATGAAGACGCCGATGATGCGCTGCAGGTCCGCGATGGAGACGGTGTCGGAGACGTCTAGACCGTCTAGATCCGCCTTCATCTTGTCGATGCGCTCCTCCGACAGCGAGAGGGTGTTGGTGCGTGAGCAGAAGATGACGCCGAGGAACGTCGTCTTCGTGCAGGGCGGCACGACCTTGTTGTCCGCATACTGGAGCGGCAAGCCGAGCTCGTCCGCGGTCGCGCAGAAGATGCTGTAGGCCGTGTCGGCCTCGGCCTTCGTGGAGAAGCCGACGCCAAAGAAATCGTCGAGGTACGCGAACAGGTACCGCTTGCGGTCGCCTGGGCATGGCTGTGCCTGGCGCAGGTCGTGCCCTGGCACCGCGCCGATGTCGATGCCGGCCTCGGACCACCTCCGCATCACGAGCCGCGTGAAGATCGTCGCAAGGCGCTGCTGATGCGCCGGCGCCGACTTCAAACCAAAGCACAGGCTGTCGTAGACCATCAGGACGCCGTCGAAGACGACGCCCATCAGTCGTAGCGAGTCGACGGAATGCTTCGTGTTGAGGTAGGCGTCGACAATGTCCGCGACGAAGAAGTAGCACCGCGGATACATCGCGCGGCTCGCCTGCTGTACGGATGGCAGCCTGCAGACAGGCAGCGGAATCGCGTCGTTGATGCCGGGAACCTCTGCGTGCGGCGGCGCCCGAGCCACAGCGCGGCTGGGGTCGATCACGAGCCGGGTTTTGGTCGTGTTGTCCAGCCGCTGCTTCACGACTGCGCCCAGCGCCAGCACGTGGTCCGGGCGCCGCTTGCCGCGGAGCTCAGGGTGACGCTCCTGTGCAGTCTCCCAGCGGATCAGGTGCCCCAGCTCACTCAGACGGGCAATCTCCTCGCGCACGACCTCGACGTTCTCGTCGATCGAGTCGTAGTTCCGAGTCTCCGTGGGAGTCTCTACGACGGTGCCTGGTGGCAACACGTCGAACCCGGACCGGAGCGCCAGGTAGAGCTCGGCGCAGACCAGCGTGAACGCCGCGCCCTCCGTCTGGGGGCCAGCGTCGGTGTCGCCGGCTGCAGGACCGATGCTGCCGTCAGGTCTGCGCCCCGAGATGACGCCTCCGGACGGTGTCGTCCACTCCGGCGGGTGCGCGCGGATGTAGCCATCAACCGCCTTGCACGCCGACGCGTCGGTCACGAGCGATGCCAGGGTGCCGTTGGAGAACGCGGCGACGGCGTCCGATGCCGAGATCAACGAGCCAAACGCGCTCAGGAATGCCGCCGTGTAGTCAGGCGACAGCGACAGCGCCACAGTGTTGACTGGGGCGGATGTCGTCGGTGTAGGAGGCGGGAGAGAGCACTCCTTGTCGAGGGCTCGTAGCCAAGCGTCGAGGCGGAGCCCCGAAGCGCGGATCGGCCCCGCCGACTGCAGTTTCGCGCGGAGGGCAGTGCCGAGGGCGGAGCCGCTCGCAATCACCTCTTCCTCCAGCGCGATCAGAGCCTCCGGCGAAATTGGAGGCGCCGTCGGAGCTGAAGACGAAGCGGTTGCCGCAGGTTCCGACGCCCCCTGCGTGGGAGGCGTGTCCGTGTTGCCGGCCGAGGTCTCTCTCGCCGACCGCGGTGCTGTAGCATCCGGCTCTGGCTCCGCGGAGTGTGAGCGGCGCCAATGCAGGTGCTGACTCCGCTTGCGTGGGCGACGCCAGCCGTTGGGGTGCGCGGCCAGGTCGTCTGCCGTGACCCGCTCACCGTCGTGGCGAGCAGCGGTGTCGGCAGCCACCTGTGAGGTCCGCGTCGGGGTCGAAGCAGTGGTGGACTCCGGCGCCGAGGTGGCAGTGGGAGCGGCAGACATGGCGGCTAGGTCCCATCTGTACCGTCCGTCCACGTCGGATCGCGTCTTCCAGACGTCCCATCCTCTGACCGCCTCCTCGCTCAGAGTCCAACTGAAGTGAGGCCGGCGCCGTTGAGATTGGCGCGACCGCCACGGCCTGCCCAGAGTCGCCGGAGAGACACCGAACTGCTGCCGTCTCGCTTGGCCAAATGAGACCCGAATCGCCGAACGTCCCCCGTCGTGCTGCACGTGAGACGAGGCCGCTGCAGTCGGAGAAGCAGCAGTCGCGGATGTGGCCGTCGATGCAGTCGAAGTCGATGCAGTCGATGCAGTCGATGCAGTCGTATCCGGCGCAGAGTCTAGCGCCTGGTCGATCGATGCCTGGCGCGATGCCTCGCGCCGCTCAGCCAGCATCTGCGTGAGCCGAGGCTCCAGCTCTTCGCCGAACGACCGAGCGTGGGCCTCGGAGAGACTCCCACCCTCGTCCAGGCCATCAGATGGCCGGTCGGGTGGAGCCGTTGAAACAGAAACAACAGAAGCAGAAACAGAAGCAGTGTTGTAGTGTTGTAGTGAGGCAGTAGAGGCGGGGGGTTTGCCCGGTGTTGGTGTAGAGACCCCCGCCCGTGATGCCCGTGATGGGGAGCAAGCTCTCCCCGGTGGCGCGCCCGTCTCGTGGGCAGCTGACCGCGGCGCCCCCACAGCGCTTACTGCGGAGGCGGGCCGTTTGGGCAGTCTTTCGCCACATGCCCTGCAGCGCCGCACATGCCGCAGATGTCGTGGGCAAAAGTGCAGCCGGGGCGGTTGCAGGAGCCCGTCCGCTGCTTGTGGAAGCACAGGGGCGTCCCGTTGTGCTCCGTGTGGTTCAGGTGCTGCCGGCCCCACGCGGCGTTGCCCAGCTTCTTCTTTTTGCCCGCGCCCTTGCCGGCGCCTCTGCCGCCGCCGCCAGCGCCGCCGCCGCCAGCGCCACCTCCGCCAGCGCCGCCGCCGCCCTTGCCGGAGTGCTTGGCCGCCGCCGGGTTGAACGTGAAGTAGGTCTGCGTGAGCTCGATCGCCGGGTCCTTCCAGGACGTGATGGAGCCCGGCCGCGAAGACGCCTTCTCGAGGCGGAACCGCGTGTCGAAGGCGGCGATCGCCTTCCAGGAGAACATCGCGTCGAACGCGATGAATCGGTGCAGGTAGACGTCGATGTAGCCGTCGTCGTCGTCCCACTCCTTGTAGTCGATCGCGTGCTGTCGCAGCCGCAGGCCCGCCGACATGAACTCGCCGAGGTTGGCGGGGTCGACCGCCGCCTTGCCGGTAGAGATCGTCAGTCCGCCGGAGACCGAGAAGCGTGCCGTCTGCTGCGTGCCGATGGCCATCTCGATGAAGTGCTTGGTGAGCCGGACCTCCCCCGGCAGCAGCTTGCAGACGGGGATGATGGCAGACCTACCGTTGCCCCCCGCGGCCCCGCCCGCGAGGTCGGGCAGAATGCCGCCCGCGTTGCGGAAGTTGGAGAGGGCCGCGGGGTCGAGGGAGGCGAGGTTGATCGGGCCGTCCAGCAAGTTGTCCGGCACGCCCAGGGCCCGCCAGGTAGCGCTGTTGTCCGTGCTGGGGGCCCCGCCGGAGGCGCCGCCAGAGCCGCCGGAGCCGCTGCTGGAGGTGTCGCCGGTGCTCGGGGGCGGCACGTCCTGAGATGCGCCCACGCCCTCGCGGGTGTGCTCGCCGGGGACGCCGGAGCCGGTCACCCCCGCCGCGTTGAGGACCGAGCTGGAGATGCGCGGGGCCTCGCCCGCGGCAGAGCCCCCACCCCCACCAGCCGCTGGCGGGGGGTCAGATGCCGGGCCGCCGCCGGCGGCCGGAGGGGTCTGGGAGGGCAGGACGAGGTCGGCGCGGGTGTAGAGGGAGGACACGGAGGCGCCGTCCATCCGCACGCGGTAGGGCTTGGCCGCCGGCGCCGGGAGCACCTCGATGACGACGCCGAGCGGCTTGCCGGCGCCCGCGGCGCTCCGCGGCTGGACGGTGTCGCCGGAGTCCAGCGCGGGGAGGGCGGGGATGTTGCTCGCGTTGCCCGGGGAGGAGGGCACGATGCGGAGCTTGCGCCCCGGGATGTCGAGGTAGTTGTGCACGATGCCGGAGGCCGACGTGACGCGCACGTTGTAGAGCGGCGTGCCCTCGTTGTCGGCGATGCCGGTGATGACAGCGCGCTTCCAGCTGCCGCCGTCCGTCTGCTGGAACTGGACCGCGCCGTACATGATGAAGCCGCTCGCCGCCGCGGTGTTGCCGGCGGCCGAGCCATTCCCGCCCTGCGCGGCGACCACCTCGGCGCGCTTGGCCCACAGCAGAGCGACGTGCTCCGCTTTGTCGAAGCTCTTCTTGTTCCTGCGCGCCGGCGGGCGCGACTCATCGCCGACGTCCGGGAACTTGAGGTGCAGGCGGTCGATGAGCTTCTTCAGGTCGGCGACGCGCCGCAAGCCGAGGTACTCCTGGGTCCAGGCGATGATGTCGGAGTCGTTGGTGGGGATGGAGCTCATGGCGCAGTGCCGCTGGCGAAGCTGAAGGAGTTGGAGTGCAGAAAATCCCAGGACGAGAGCTCGTGCAGCTTCGTCGGCAGCGCGCTGTTGTTGTTGTGGCGGGCGGAGTCGGAGGCGGCGACGTCATCCCGCCGACGCCCGCGAACTTGGCAGTTCCCGCAACAACGCGGCAGCCCACGACAACAACGCGGCAGCCCACGGCAGCGCTGGCACTGAAGCCAGCACCAGGCAGCTTCGTTCTTTCGTTCGATCGCAGCCGGAGCCGGAGCCGGAGCCGGAGCCGGAGCCGCAGCCGCAGCCGCAGCCGGAGCCGGAGCCGGAGCCGGAGCCGGACTCGGAGCCAGAGCCGGGGTAGAGGTAGGAGTCCGAGGCGGACAGTAGTTAGGAGGGAAAGCCTCGCACACTCTCTGCCTTGCAAAACGGCTCCAGGTATTCACCGCCCAGCCCGACAAAGATTGAAGCTCGGCTTGCTTGTAAGTTAGCAGGATGCTGCCACAAGACCGCAGCGAACTTCCCGCACGGTATCCGCGTAAGCGGTATCCGAGACCGTGGAAGCTGCTCGCAGGGGTCAGCATCCTACCG
>Ga0310342_100001233_pt1 | contig 15712 bp, 12 predicted proteins | sample S15DNA20500_MG_FD_206155 | JGI IMG/M metagenome (GOLD analysis project Ga0310342, IMG submission 206155) | Marine microbial communities from station ALOHA, North Pacific Subtropical Gyre - S1503-DNA-20-500_MG | ecosystem: Environmental > Aquatic > Marine > Oceanic | place: Pacific Ocean: North... | reverse complement strand
TACCGCCGTCACTTTCTCCAATTCTTGTGCTAAATGAAAAACTAAATATATTATTTTTATTTGGAAAAAAAGAGAATCCAGTTCTTGCTCCATAAGATAATCTTTCACTTGTTCTATCTCGGTTTACTTTAGAAGAATAGGTTGTGTCAGATAAGAAAAAATCAGAATTTGTAAAACCGCCACCTTTACTCTCTCTGTAGCTTTGATTAATACTTGCAAATATTGAAAATTTATTTTTTCTATAATTTAAACTAGTTGATACTCCTTGTTGTTTTGGATATCCAGTATTTAAATTAATTGAGCCATTTAATCCTTTTAATCTTTCTTTTCTTAGAATTATATTAATTATTCCTGCCGAACCTTCTGCACTATATCTGGCGGATGGATTCGTTATTATTTCTACTTTATCTATTTCATTTCCTTGTAATTGTTTGAATGCATTTGCTCCATCTAATCCCATCATACTTGCTGGCTTTCCATCAACTAATATTCTTACACTTTGTGATCCTCTTAAACTAATGTTTCCCTCTATATCTAAATCAATTGAAGGAATATTCTCTAAAATTTCTTCAGCAGTACCACCTTTATTGCTTAAGTCTTTACCAACGTTAAAAACTCTTTTATCTAGTTTTAATTCTAAGCTACTTTTTTCTGCTCTTACTGTAACCTCTTCTAAACTAGTAGCATCAGATACTAGAAAGATCTCATTTAAGTTAATTTCTCTATTTTCCGAAGTAAAAGGTAAATTTATTTTTTTGTTTTCATATCCAACATATGAGATTTCTGCGAAAAGTGATAAATCTCTTCTTTCATTTTCCGTTTTAGATAATCTATTTTCTCTAATTTTTTTCATCATCTCTTTTGGATCAATTTCTACATTGAATTTACCTTTTTCATCTGAAATACCACCAGAAATTAAAATAGAATCAATTGTAAGTATTGATATAGACGCATATGATAAGTCATCTTTTGTTTCAGAATCTAATAATTTACCTTTAAATGACATCACAGGTATTTGAAATTGATTGCCTAAAGAACTTCTATTCCATTGTCCGCCACTTCTTTGTTGAGAATAGTTTTTATTAACACCGATCAATAGAATAAAAAAAGTAACTAATGAAAATTTATAATACATGACTATTTAGATGTTATAGATTTTAATTTCTTTCATTTTAAAATTATATATACTGCTATTATCCAGGCAAAAGTAATCAAACCCTGTAATAATGTCATGAATGTAAATTTTTTATATCCTTCCTTAATACTTAATTCAGTACTTTGCGTAACAATCCAAAAATAGGAATCATTAGCATGAGATACCGTCATAGCACCTGCTCCTAAGGAGGCTACTAGTAATGCTATAATCCAAGGATCTGATATATTCACAGTTTGAATAATTGGAAAAAGTATTGAGCTTCCAATTATCATAGCTGATGTACTAGAACCTTGGCTAGTCTTTAATAGAGCGCAAATGAAAAAACCAATAAATAATATTGAAAGAGGTTCAAGTGTGATTGATATTGCTGATTCTTCTAAAATGTTTGACAATTCTGTATTTCGAAGTACCTCTCCAAAAGCTCCTCCTAAAGCAGTTAAGATTAGAATAGGACCACTTACTTTTAAAGCATCTTGTATCCATTTTTTTTTATTTCCCCCTTTTTTGTTAGGAAGAAAAAAAGATATTAAAGTACCTATAGAAATAGCAATCAAAGGGTTGCCTAGTATTTTAATAGTTTTAAAAAATGTGTTATTAACATTATCAGAACTATAGATATTTGATAATGTACTCAGGGATATCAAAATAATGGGGACTAAGATAACTAAGATTGGAAGAATAAAATTTTTATTATAATTAATATCTCTATCATCTAGCTCAATTTTTATTTTTTTGCTATAACTCTTTGCATAGAAAAACGCAACTAATGATGAAGGAATGGAAACTATCATTCCAATTATTATGGCATAACCTATATATTCATTTGCGTTTAGGTTATTAATTGCAGCTAGTGGTCCTGGAGTAGGAGGGATTAATGTGTGGGATGTATATAAACCTCCTGCCAAAGAAAGATTTAGACTGGCTAAGGATATATTAGAGCTTGAAATAATGGATTTTGAAATGCTGTTTAATATTAAAAATCCTGAATCACAGAAAACAACTATACCTAAAAATAATCCTAAGAAATTTATAGATAAAATCGTATGGTTTTTCATTTTACTTAAAATGAAGTTTCCAAATAATTGAATAGATCCACTTTTTTTTAAAAATTCCCCCATTATAATACTAAAAACTATAATTAAACCTATAGATTTCATGGTACTGGAAAAGCCATTTGTAATAGACTGGATTATATCTAATATTGATGATCCCATTAAAATGCCAGATATAAAGCATGCGATAAAAAGACTAAAAATAGGATGCCAATTAAATTTTGATGTACTTATAATAATAAAAATTATAGAAGTAAGTAAATAAAGAAAAATTAGCATTTTATTTCTTTTTCAATGATAACAAATATAAAATAGCCATTCGGATGGCAACTCCATTTTCTACTTGATTTAATATAATAGAATTTGTTGAATCAGCCACATCACTACTTATTTCAACACCTCTATTTATGGGTCCTGGATGCATAATTATAGGTTCTTTTTTCACAGATTTTAATAGATTTCTGTCTATTCTGAAATATAGAATATACTCTCTTAATGATGGAAAATATTTTACTTCTTGTCGTTCTAGCTGAATTCTTAGCACGTTTGCAACATCACACCATTCTAAAGCTTTTTTGATGTCTCTCTCTATTATTACGCCAAGGTTAGCTATATATTTAGGAACTAAAGTAGTAGGTCCACATACCATAACTTTTGCACCTAACTTTTGAAGAGCATAAATATTAGATATTGCAACTCTTGAATGAATAATGTCACCTATAATTACGATTTTTTTATCTTTTATTCTGCCTAATTTTTCTTTTATTGAATAGGCATCTAATAATGCTTGAGAGGGATGCTCGTGTGTGCCATCTCCTGCATTTATTACACTAGCGTTTACATTTTTTGAAATGAAATGAGGAACTCCTGGACTTGAATGGCGAATAACCAACATATCCACTTTCATTACTAAAATGTTTTTGACTGTGTCTAAAAGACTTTCACCTTTTTTTACTGAACTTATGGAAGAAGAAAAATTTAATATTTCAGCAGACAATCTTTTTTCCGCCAGTTCAAAAGAAAGCTTGGTTCTCGTACTATTTTCAAAAAAAATATTTGCAACAGTAATATGTCTTAGTGATGGGACTTTTTTAATAGGTCTATTTAATACTTCTTTAAATCTATCAGCAGTTTTAAAAATAAGATCTATTTCTTCTAAATTTAAATTCTTTATTCCTAGAAGATGTTTACTATTTAGATTTCTCACCAAAACTAATTATTTATTAACCATATTTTGTCTTTTTTATTTCCTTGTTCTTTAAGTTTTACTTCAATTTTTTGAGATTCTGTAGTATTTACCTTTTTTCCGACATAGGTAGCTTCTATTGGTATCTCTCTATTATATTTTCGATCAATTAGTACTAATAATTCTATTTTTTTAGGTCTACCAAAATTAATTATTCCCTCCATAGCTGATCTTACAGTTCTTCCTGTGAATAAAACGTCGTCAATAATAATTACATTTTTGTCATCTACTATAAATGGGATTATGGTTTCCTTAGCTTTCAAATTTTTTTCATGACTTCTAAAATCATCTCTATAGAAAGTGGTATCTAAATACCCAACTTCTATTTTTTTTGAAATATAATTTTGTATTTCACTGATAATTCTATCTGCAAAAAATATACCCCTAGGCTGCAATCCTATTATGACAGAATTATTGAAATTTTTGTGATTTTCTAAAAGCTGATTACAAAGACGTTTTACAGTTACATCTAGATTTTTACTGTCAAATAGAAGTCTTTTTTGCATGATTGTCATGCAAATATAATTTTCTATTTTATATACTTGAATAAAAACTAATAATTAATTGTTTAGTTGAATCTTATTAATATAAAATACTCTTCTTTTTAACTTAATATCATTGTCTTTTATATTTCTAATTTTTTGAATTCCATATGTGAAATAATAATTATCATACCAGTGTTCAAGACCTTCCATTAATTTTTCACTTTCTAGTATTATATCATTTTTTTTTAAAGGATTTAAGGGATAAGATTTTTTATCAGTCAAATTCCTTCTTTCATTTATTATTTTCAAACTAATAACTCCTTTATGAAAATATATCATTGCTATATCTTTAGTATTATCATTTATACTAATCTTCACATATTTTTTTTCTTCAAAACTTATTATATCAGTAATTTCAATTGAATTATCCCAAATTAATTCTCCATCTATATTAAAAGCTGCTATAATTGAATGGGTATGATTGTAACCACTAAAATTTGGATCTAATGCCTTGTCATAATTGCCTGAGTAGGCGTTATAGAATGTAATAGTAGGATAAAACCCTCTTTCATTATACTCTTCAAAATAAGACTCTCCTGAAATTAAAAATAAGCTATCATTTTCATTAACATCATCAATTATCAAATTGTAACTAAGTTTCATATTTTTTTTAAGATTATCTTTTTTAACTATCTTTTTTTTAATTTTTTTTTCCTTTTTGTCTTTTAAATAATAGAAAAAATTTTCCATTTTACTATAATCATAAAATTTTATAAAAGTTTGTTGATCATTTTCTATTTTACTAAAAAATAAACCTCTAGTATACCTTGAATTCTTTCTACCATAAGTACCAATAACTATATGTTGATTATTATTTATGTTATAGAATTTGCCATCAATGAAAGAATAGTTATTTGATTTAATTCCTAAACTGGCTATTTCATTTCCTTCAACGGTATAGTTTTTTTTAACTAGCTCACTTACATTATTCGAATTGGAAGCCACATATATTATACTAAAATAATTATTTGAATCACCAATTTTTATATTTAAAATTTCTTGATTTAATTTATAAAAACCTGAAAGGATTTTCAGCTGATTACTTATTGTATCATATAAAACAACTATAGATCTATTTTGATTACTTTTTCCTGATAAAATTATATTTCCACTTATATATTTGATTTGAGTTACTTTTATAGAAAAGGGAGTATGTATTTGATATTCCTTTATGCTATTATCAATAGAATTAATTATTATAATCTTATATTCTTTATCATTTGAATAGTCTTTTTTGTATAGAATAAAAATATTATCTTCTATGCTAAAATGGTCTTTTATTCTATAAGATCTATCCAGATTAATTTCATTTTCTGAAAGTAAATTTAGCTTCAAATCTAAAAGTTTAAATTTCCAGATTAATTTGTCTCCTGTTTCAAAATCATTAATAACGAGAATTCTCTTTTTATTCTTAATAGCCCAGTAATTTCTATCCAAGAATTTGAATTCAAATTCTATTCTTTCATTTTGAATTATTAATTTCTCTGAATCTTGAGAAAACATATAATTATTAAAGGGACATATTATTAATATGAAAATAAGATGAGTTAATTTTACCTTTTTAAATGAATACATAACCCAAATATATTTTGAAAATTTTAATTATACGATTTTCTTCAATAGGTGATATAGTATTAACTTCTCCAGTACCAAGATTAATTAAAAAATCTTTACCGAATTCAGAAATACATTTTTTGACAAAAAAAATTTATTCTGATCTTTATTCTCATAATATTTATTTAGATAAACTTTATTTACTAGATAACGATCTTGTTTCTATTTCTAAAGATTTAAAAAAGAACAATTATGACATAATTATTGACCTTCATAATAATTTGCGTTCAAACATTTTAAGATTAATATTAGGTGTTAAGTCTTTAGTTTATAATAAAAATCGTTTTAAACGTTGGTTATTAGTTAATTTGAAAATAAAAATCACTATTCCTCATATAGTTGATTCGTATATAAAAACTTTATCTCCTCTCAAAATTACAAACGATAATGAAGGTTTGGATTATTTTTTGTCTTCGAAAGATAATATAGAATTAAATCGACTTCCAAAGACACATAAAAAAGGTTATGTAGTTTTAATAGTTGGGGCAAAATATAATACTAAAGTTTTACCTTCTTACAAGTTGATAGAACTCTGTGACAAAATTAATGCTCCCATAGTTCTTTTAGGTGGTAATTCTGAGTATGAATCCTCAATCAGAATTGAAAATTATTTTAAGCAATCAAATTCTAAAATTGAGGAATCTAAAGTAAGAGATTTATTAAATAAAAAAACTATAATTTTCAACATGGTCGGTAAACTAAGTATTAATCAATCAGCATCTGTTATTAGTAGAGCTGATATTATTTATACTCATGATACTGGTATGATGCATATAGCTACTGCTTTTAAAAAGGACATTGTTTCTATATGGGGTTCCTCACATCCTGAACTAGGTTTTTATCCTTATCAAACAGAATTTAAAATACATCATAATGATAAAATTAAATGTCGACCTTGCAGTAAGATTGGATACAATAGTTGTCCAATTGGACATTTCAAATGCATGAATGATTTAACATTTGAATAAAGTAATATGAAAAAGCTTATTTTGATAAGGCATGCAAAATCATCTTGGAAAGACATTACTCTTTCAGATTATGATAGACCTTTAAATGAAAGAGGAATTCGTGATTCAAAATTTATGTCTAAAGAATTATCTAAAATTATCAATTCTATTGATGCATTATACTCTAGTTCTTCAAAAAGAACGGAACTAACAACAAGATATTTTTTAGAAAAAATTAACATCAAAAAAGAAAATTTTTTTTTTTTAAAGGACCTTTATCATGCTGATTTGAATCATTTATTTAATTCAATTTTGTCAATAGATAACTCTTATTCTTCTGTTGCTTTTGTAGGACACAATCCAGGAATAACAAATTTTACAAATTTCTTGACTGGATTATCTTTTTATAATGTTCCAACTTGTGGAATTATAGTTATTGAATTTTTGATTGATGATTGGTCTCTAATTCAAAAAAAATCAGGCAAATTGTTAACTAAAATGTTTCCGAAAGAGTATAAGTAAATCATAAGATATATTCGCTCAAATCTTTATTATTTGCGAGAGAATTTAGTTTTTCTTCTACCATTTTTTTTGTAATCAATATCTTCGAATTTGGGCCAATCTTCTCAGGGATATCATACAGGATTTCATTTAAAAGTTTACTCATTACTGTATGTAATCTTCTAGCACCAATATTTTCTAATTCAGAATTTACTTGAAAAGCTTTATCTGCTATCTCTTCTAGAGCATCATCATTAAAATTAATTTCCACATTTTCTGCTTTAATTAATGCTTTATATTGTTTTGTAAGAGAATTTTTTGGTTCTTTTAATATTTTTAAAAAATCTTCTTTTGTAAGATTATCAAGTTCAACTCTGATTGGAAATCTTCCTTGAAGTTCTGGAATTAAATCAGAGGGTTTTGACAAGTGAAAAGCTCCTGCTGCAATAAACAAAATGTGATCAGTTTTTATTACACCATATTTTGTTGTAACAGTAGTGCCTTCAACTATAGGAAGAAGATCTCTTTGTACTCCTTCTCTACTAACATCAGGACCACCTCCTTTATTAGAACTCCCACTAATTTTGTCTATCTCATCAATAAATATTATTCCAGTATTCTCAGCTTTTCTTATAGCATCTTCTTTCACTTCATCCATATCAATAAGTTTAGATACTTCTATTTCCAATAGGATTTTTTTTGCTTCTCCTATTGTTACCTTTCTTTTTTTATTTCTTTTTGGCATCATATTGCTAATCATATCTTGTAGACCAATCATGGATGATTCATCAATCATTCCACCACCAATCATTCCGATTCCTGGATTAGTAGCTTTTTGTACCATAATATCAATTTTTCTATCATCTAATTCCCCATTTAATATTTTTTCCATGAATTTTTGCCTTGTCTTTTCATTTATCTCTTGATCATTAGAATTGGGACTCTTCTTTTCTAAACTAAGATTAATATTGGATTGTACCTTATTAACAGGTGGTATTAAAATATCTAAAATTAGATTATTTACACTTTCTTCTGCTTTGATCTTTATTTCTTCTTTTTTTAAGGTTTTTACTAAATTAACTGATTGTTCGACTAAATCTCTAACCATACTCTCTACATCTCTTCCTACATAACCGACTTCGGTAAATTTTGATGCTTCAACTTTAGAAAATGGAGAATCAGCCATTTTAGCTAACCTTCTAGCTATTTCAGTCTTTCCAACTCCTGTAGCTCCTATCATTAGAATATTGTTTGGTATTATTTCATTTTTTATTTCACTATTTACATTCATTCTTCGCCACCTATTTCTTAGCGCTATTGCAACATTTCTCTTAGCATCTTTTTGACCTACAATATGTTTATCTAATGATTTAACTATATCCTGTGGTGTCATGTTTTGTCCATTTTTTATCATAGAATTCAATTTATAATTTTTTTTAAATTTAAACTTAAACTTACTGAATTTGATCCACCTGAAATATTATATATTGATCTTGCATAATTAATACATATTCTTTTTATTTTCAAAAGAAAACCATAAGAAAAACCACCTCCTCCTTTTAGTCCTTCAAAATTTAATTCTTTTCTTTTCAAATAATTGTATCCAAATTGGAGATTTATGTTGTTATTAACTAATACTTCAGTTCCTAAATTAATTCTTGACAACATTTTTTTTATGATAGATTTATCTTTAAATGTAACATTGTTTTCAAAACTATTATAAAGATTAAAGATAGTTATCGAAAATCTTAGTGGCATATATTCAGGTTTAATAGTAGTTCCTATTTGTACATCAAACGGTAAAATACTATTTTTTTGATTTTTATATTCAGAAAATAAGAAACCAAAATTTTTTATATTGATTCCAATTGAAAATTGATCATTTAATGTTGGAAAAAACGTACCTCCTAAATCAAAAAAAATGGCATTATTTTTATAATTTTCTATTTTTGAATAAATATATTTTATGTTAGAACCATATATAAATTGACCTATTTGCCTAGATTTTGAGAAAACTAATTCAAATTCATTTCCGTTAAATTTCCCTAAAAAGTTACCCAATATATCATAACTATTTATTTTCCCATAATTAAAATGTTTAATTCCTAATCCAAATTTTCCTAAAAAACTTATACTGTCTATATAGTAAATACTTGTGCCTTTTATATCAGCCAAGTAGTCAAGAAAATTAACTGAAATACCTTTAATTCTACCGTTTTTAATTAAAGCAGGATTGTTATAAAAAAAATTGTTATTCTCCGTTGATAAAGTAATATTATATCCTCCAAGAGCAGCAAGTTTGGAATTAACAGGTATATTTAAAAAATCAAAAGAGTTGTTTTGTCCATAAATTGGATAATTGATAAAAACTAATGAAAAATAAAATAGATTTTTTTTCATATAATAAATCCCAATTTTAGTAATTGAAATAAATATTGTTATTTAAACAAAGAGTTTATAAATGTCATTGATAATTACAAAACTCATTAAACTTAATAGAATGATAACGCCAAATTTAGTAGAATATTCTAAGAATTTTTCTGAAGGCTTACGTCCTGAAAACAATTCAACTATAATAAATAAAGCATGTCCACCATCCAAAGCTGGTATTGGCAACAAATTCATGAAAGCTAGTATCATAGAAATTAATCCAGTCATACTCCAAAATCTATCCCATTGAAAACTTCCACCAAAAATTTGGGCAATACCTATTGGCCCAGATAAACTTTTTGTAGGATCAATTTTACCAGAAAGCATTTGCCCAAAAGCTTTAACATTAATAATCACAATGGAGAATGATCGAATTGTACCTATAGAAATTGACTCGGAAAACGTAAAATCGATTTTGGAATAATTTAAGTTATCTGGTTTCATTATTATTCCCATTTTATCATTAGAATCTAATTGAATTGTCTTGGAAATTTTCTCTTTACCTCTTAAAATATCTAATTGAAATATCTTTTCTTCTTTTGTTTTAATTACTTCATGAAATTCTTGCATATCTATAATTTCTATATTGTCTATAGAAATAATTTTATCTCCACTTCTCAAGTCTATTATATATGCATTAGATTCACTCATTACGCTATCTATTGAAAAAGGAACTCTGATTTTTATGAAAGAATTCATTGCTTTTCTTGAGGAAAAATTATTCAGAAAATCATCTGGAAAGAATACTTTTAAAATCTTACCATTTCTTTCTATCGTATAGTAACTTTTGTCATTAAAAAAAATGTTTGGATCAAACAATTCACTATCCTTTTCCCATTCTTTACCATTAATATTAAGTATTTTATCTCCTGTTTTTAATCCGATTTCTTTTCCTAATTCTAGTGCTACTATTCCATATTTATTTATTTCATCTTTGGAAACATATTGATCTCCATTTTTATAAGTCAAGAAAATAAATATTATGATTCCTGTTATTACATTTAAAAAAATTCCTCCCAGCATGACTATTAATCTTTGCCAAGCTGGTTTTGAACGAAATTCCCATTCTTTTGGTTTTTTATTCATATGTTTTGTGTCAAAAGATTCATCAATAATTCCTGCTATTTTTACGAAACCGCCTAGAGGAATTGATCCTAACCCATATTCAGTACCTTTATACATAAAACTGAAAATTTTAGGTGGGAATCCAATAAAATATTTTTCAACCTTCATCCCAAAAATTTTCGCAGTTATTAGATGACCAAATTCATGAATTGCAACTATTATTGAAAGTGCAAGAATCATTTGAAATGCCATAATCAAACCTTCCATGTCAAATTATTTAATTAATTTTTTAGCTAAATTCCTAGTTTTTTTATCCATACTTACGTAATCTTCAAAACTTAAGTTTGCAATATATTCTATTTTATTTAAACATTCTTCTATAATTTCTGGCATTTCTAAAAATTTAATTTTGTCATTTAAAAACGCATCTACCACTATCTCATTTGCAGCATTTAAGACACAAGGTTTATTCCCTCCTTCGTTAATAGCATCGTAAGCAAGTTTTAAATTCTTGAATGTATTTAAATTTGGTTTTTCGAAGTTTAATGCTAAATTTTTTTTAAAAGAGAGCCTAGGAAAATTTGATTGAATTCTCCTAGGGCTAGTTAAAGCAAATTGGATTGGAATTTTCATATCAGGAACACCGAGTTGAGCTTTTATAGATCCATCATTAAATTGAACCATAGAATGTAATATTGCTTCTGGATGAATTAAAACATCTATATTTTTAGAACTAATATTGAACAACCACTTTGCTTCAATGACTTCTAATCCTTTGTTCATTAAGGATGCAGAATCAATGGTTATCTTATTTCCCATTGTCCATTTTGGATGATTTAAGGCTTGTTTTTTTGTTACATTTATTAATTCAGAATGTTTAAAGTTTCTAAATGGTCCTCCAGAAGCAGTTAAAATAATTTTCTCGACTTTATTATTTGACTCCCCTAATATACATTGATGTATGGCTGAATGTTCTGAATCAATAGGAAATAGTTTCACGTTGTTTTTTTTTAAAAGACGATTAATTAATTCTCCTGCTACTACCATTGTCTCTTTATTGGCAAGAGCAATCTCTTTACCTGATTTTATTGCATGAATGGTAGGTTTTAGCCCTGAAAAACCAACAGTCCCAGATACTACTGTATTAATCGAATCATCTTTCATGGCACCTAATATTGCTTCCTCACCAGCGTAAACTTTTACTTTTGTTCTTTTTAAAGCTTTTGATACATCTTTATATTTTTTTTCATTTTGTATAATTACAAGTTTAGGTTTATATTTTTTAGCTTGTCCAATTAATAGATCAGAATTGTTTCCTGCAACAAGAATTTCTGCGGAAAAGTAATCTTGGTTTTTTTCAATTACTTCAAGAGTTTGTTTTCCTATTGCACCTGTTGACCCTAATATAGCTATTTTTTTTTTCAAGATTTTAAATTATATATTTTATAAGTTTATTAACTAATTTTCTGTCATTAGATAGTCTGGGAACTTTATTTTGGCCTCCTAATTTGTGAATGGATTTCATATATTCAATAAAAGCATTTTTTTTTAATTTTTTTATTTTTAATCTACTTAAAATTTTTCCGGAAATTAAATCATCATAATATGGATTCAGTTTTCTCAGTTGATTATCCAAGTATATTTCAAAATCTCTAATATTAGAAGGTTCATTAGAAAACTCAATAAACCATTCGTGAAAAGATAAACTATTATTAGAATTGATAAGTGGAGCTACCGTCAATTCAGTTATTTTTACATCGGAAAAATTATTACATGTATTAGATATAGCTGTATCAATTTCATCACTTATCACGTGTTCTCCAAAAGCAGATAAAAAATGTTTTACTCTTCCAGTAACTATTATTTTATAGGGATTTATACTTTTGAATTTAATTGTGTCTCCTATACTATATCCCCAAAGACCAGCGTTTGAATTTATGATTATAGCATAATTCATATTTAATTTAACATCTTTGAGGGCTATTCTAGATCTTTTTTTTTTAAAATATTCACTTAATGGAATAAATTCATAATAAATACCAGAATTTATTAGTAGTAACAGTGACTCATCTTTGATTGAATTTTGAAAAGCAAAAAATCCCTCTGACGCTGGATAAGTCTCTAAAGTGTCTATCTTTTTACCTATTGAATCTAATATTTTTGATTTGTATGGTTTAAAATTTACTCCACCATGACAAAGTAATTTAAAATTTGGGAAAATATCTTTTATTTTTTTTCCAGTTTTTTTAATTAGAAGATCAAAGTACATTTGAATCCATGGAGGTATTCCACCTATTATTGTTATATTTTTTTTATAAGTTTCTTCAACAATTTTCTCTATTTTTTTTTCCCATTCAGCTATACAGTTCGTAGAAAATTTTGGTAAATAATTTTTTTTTATCCAAAAAGGTATATGATGGTTAACTATTCCAGATAATCTTCCCGAATAAATTTCTCCTATTTTATTTAATTCAGGACTTCCAGATAAAAATATATATTGACCATTTAGTATTTCACCTGATCTCATCTCTTTTATGTAGTTTAATAGCATAAGATTTGCGCTATAGATGTGGTTTGATATTGAGTCTTTTGTAATCGGGATATATTTTGTTCCTGAGGTCGTTCCTGATGTTTTTGCAAAATATATTGGTTTTCCAGGCCATAATATATTTTTTTCATTTTTTATTACTTTATTTAAATAAGTTCTATATTCTTCATAGTTTCTAATTGGCACATTCTTTTTAAAATCTTCATAATTTTTTATACTATTAAAATTATGATGTTTTCCAAATAAAGTTTTTTGTGATTTATAAACTAAATTTTTTAATATATTTTCTTGTATTTCATTTGCTTTATAATTCCATTTATTTTGTTTATTAATAACAAAATCGGCTATGTATTTACTAAAGTATGATTTTAAAGACATTAAAAATTATGATTGAATTAAATTATTGTAATAAAATTAAATAATTTGATATTATAACAATATGTTATGGATGAAAATGCCACTAATATTTCTATTAGAATGTTCTAGCTTGAAATCTTTTTTTTAGATCATTTATACTATTTTTAAAAATGTTGTCAGTATCCATCATATCATTAACAGATTGTACAGCATGAATAACTGTACTATGATCTCTTCCACCAAAATGATTCCCAATAGATTTCAATGAATGGTTAGTGAAGCCTTTAGAAAAATACATCGCAACTTGTCTTGCTATAACTATTTCTTTTTTTCTAATCTTATCTTTCATTTCATCTTTTGTTATTTTATAAAAATTTGCTACAGTATTCTGAATAAAATCAATATCAATTTCATAATTGGTATCCTTTACAATTCTACCTATAACTTTTTTAGCAAGTTTTAAATCTATATTAGATTTTTCTATTGTAGCATGAGCAATTAAAGAGATAATTACTCCTTCCAATTCTCTGACATTTGTATCCACTTCAAAGGCAATATATTCAATGACTTCTTTTGATAATTTAATGTCATTTGATAATATTTTATGTTGTAAAATTTTTATTCTAGTTTCAAAATCAGGTTTTTCTAATTTTACAGTAAGTCCCCATTTAAATCTACTAACAAGTCTTTTTTTAAGTCCATCAAGATATTTTGGGGCTCTATCTGATGTTATAATTATTTGTTTCTTATTCAGGTTGAGATGATTAAAAATATGAAAAAATATTTCTTGAGTTTTTTCTTTTCCACGAAGAAACTGTATATCGTCAATCATGAGTGAGTCGATACCTAGATAATAATCTGTGAAATCCTGAACTTTATTACTTCTTAAAGCAGATATAAATTGACTAGTAAATTTTTCTGATGTTGCGTAAAGAATACGATTTTTTTGATTTTTCAATTTGATATTATTTCCAATGGAATGTAATAAATGAGTTTTGCCTTGACCAACACCTCCAAATATCATTAATGGATTAAAAGGAGTAATTCCAGGATTTGTTGAAACACTTATTCCTGCATTTTTTGCAAAATTATTACATTTACCACCAATAAAATTTTCAAAAGTATAATTCAAATTAAGATTTGAAGAATAATTTGTTGATAATTCAGATTTTTCAAATTTTTGTTTTTTTTCAACAATCTTTTTATCAACTAAATGGTTATTTATTTTGTATTCTATTTTTCCATTACTACCAAGAACTTTATTTATTGTATTGTTTAATAGTTCTAAGTAATGTTCCTCAATCCATTCATAAAAAAATTTATTAGGAACTTCTAATGTAAGCGTCTTATTGTTAAATTCAATAGCCTTTATTGGTTTAAACCATGTTTTATAACTTTGAATTTCGATTTCTTTTTTTATAAACTTTCGACAGCTTTTCCAATAATCTTCATGCATATTTTTATAGTGATTTATATTCTTGAAGAAAACCTATTCTAAATAGATTCATCAAATATGAATTAAATTATTGAAACAAAAAAATGAAAAAAGGTATTGACTTTTTTAAAGTGTTGATTATGTACGGATTTTGCAATATTATTTTAAAAAATCTTTGAAAAATGCAATTAATTTTTTTTTTAAATTTACTATTATAAATTTACTTTTTCTAAATTAGAGAAGATGTGGCTTGATGCTTATATAAGTTTTATTACTAAAGAAACTAAATCTACATGGAGATTTGGTATAAGCGTTTCAAATAGTGAATTTTTTTCATATATTGCTGGACAATTTATTCAAATTAAAGTTAATAACCTTGTAAGAAGCTATTCTATAGCTTCTATGCCTAGCCGAACTAATATTTTTGAATTAATTATTGTCAGACTTAAAGGTGGTATCATGTCAAAATATTTGTTTGAAAATGTCAAAAAAAATCATAAAATTCAAATTAAGGGTCCTTTAGGAAAATTTATCTTACCGAGTTTAATTGATAGAGATATATTTTTTATATGCACAGGGACTGGAATAGCTCCTTTTAGAAGCATGTTACTTCATATAGAGAAAAATAAAAAAGAATACAGAAAAATATTTTTGATTTTTGGAACACGAAAAAAGTCTGATCTACTTTATTTTAATGAGATGATTGATTATTCTTCTAGAATGAAAAATATAAAATACCTTCCAACTTTATCTCGAGAAAAATGGGAGAGAGATAATGGTTATGTACACGAAATATATAAAAAAATCTTAAGAGAA
>Ga0310342_100001231_pt1 | contig 15719 bp, 20 predicted proteins | sample S15DNA20500_MG_FD_206155 | JGI IMG/M metagenome (GOLD analysis project Ga0310342, IMG submission 206155) | Marine microbial communities from station ALOHA, North Pacific Subtropical Gyre - S1503-DNA-20-500_MG | ecosystem: Environmental > Aquatic > Marine > Oceanic | place: Pacific Ocean: North... | reverse complement strand
TCGGATAACGATCCCGGGTCTGCTCGAGCATCCGTTTGAATAGAAGTAATCCCTTGACCCTGGCCCACGGCCATTCCTTGTTGGGCATGAACTCTTCCACCTTGGCTTGCTCCAAACATTGGTTCTTCTCCACCCCAGTCCCAAAGTTTTCTGGCTTTTAAATAATCATCATGACCTTTGGTTGAAATACTTTCTGATTCAAGCTCATCGACCTTGGGTTGTTGAGCTGCAGCGGCCGCGCCACCTAGTCCAGCGATCCCGGCCCATCCTAAACCTGTCGGCATCATGGCTCCTGCACCTTTAGTTAAACCTAATTTACCCAGTACTCCTGGTGTAGCCGCAGTAAAACCTTTCTCTGCTAAGAAGGGTAAGCCTGCTACTTGACCTGTTCCTGTTTTTGCAGCAGTTCCAAATAATTTTGCCATTATATTTCCTCTACCTCCACCAGCAAAAAGAGGATTAGTAGCTCCTTTACCCCAGAGCCCAGCTTGAGCTCCACCTAAATATCCTAGGCCGCCCATAAGGGCCATTTTACCTAGAGGACTTTTAATAATCTTCTTGATTGGTTTGGTGATGGCTCGAGTTATTTTGCTAAAAAATCCCATTACTTATTTGTCATTCCTACTATTCGTATTGGTTGGATGGTAACCGTTAAATCTTTTCTTAAATCATTTTCGCAAGTAGCAGTGTTAGGATCAGCGACATCAGCCAAAAATGCTGTCATATCAGTATATTTTTTGCCTGTTCGTATATTGGATATGGTTTCTTTGGGATCAGCTTTTAACACTGGGATCTTCTGACCCTTATACATCATATATCCTATTTCACTCTTACCGTTTTTTTTCTCTTTATTCAACATTTTTATGTCCTTGTCATTTCTAAGATAGCAGCTGTCATGGTTATAGCATTAGCTTGACTGGCTTGCAGCTGAATTTTATCGCCAGCTTCTAGAACTAACACATTGTTAAAGGTTAGTAAATCCACACTATTGCTAGCATCTACACTTACTTTTTGATACTCAAAAGTGGTCGTTGAAGAGGCGTCATATACAGTAACAGTGACATCTAGACTACTTCCATGGTTACTATATAAATTAATAGTCTTTACAACAGCAGTTGTTTCACTCGGGGCCTCATACATTTCCTGGGTTGGGCTCGTGCTGTCTAATAATTTTTGAATATTTTTATAAACATTTGCCATTTAACTGATGAACCATCCCACTCTCTCCGATTCATTCTCAGGAATCTTGTTTGAAAAACTATTGTTCAATTGTAATATTGTTTGTTCTAAAGATCGAATCAATTCATTAAGTTGACTTTGTTCATACTGTTGGGGAGCGTTGGGAAATCTGACTGTTATTTTAGATGCCATTATCTTCTCCCGCTAGGTTGTATCCCAGCTCTAAAGGTTCCAAATCTCCAACTGTCATTGGTTCCACTACTATTTAATTTTAAAGCGACCTGTCTTCCTCTCGCTCTAGTACTAATAAACGTGGTTGTCGAGTCCACGGTAAACGGACCTAAAGGACTTCCTGCTTTAGTATCGCCTGGATAATCTCTAAGTTGAATCGTCACCGCAATGTCTCCGCTCAAAGCTTTAAAGTCTGGAATAAATCGTGACATTGAAAGTAAATCATTACCCGATCCATCTAAAGTAAAATCTCCTGAAGTTAAACTCGCTGTCATGGTAGAACCATTGTCACTGTTCCCTGTTTCTTGAGCGTAAAGATAACCTCGTCCCGGTGTCACACCTTGAACCGTTGGGCTCGAAGCAGCAGTATCATTCACCACGTAGCTAGTGGCATAAGGTTTATCAAAGGCTCCTTTATCTGCCCACGTGGTTCTGGCTAATGTGCCCACGGACCAGACATTTTCTAAATAATTATAATTCACCACTCGATTAATTTCATTGGAGTCTGCTGTTGGATAATACCAACTCACTTCATTAAAGTCTGCATTAACTCCTGTATAAATTTCAGGAACTAAACGAATATCATTAAAGATATAATCCTCTACAGTGCAAGGAAGTGTTTTAACCGCTCCATCAAAAGCTAAGAAGCCACCTGCAGAATTCATCCAATAGACAACACCATCAACGTCGACCGCTGCATGCTGGCCCACCACTCCACATTGTCTTCCAAGTTGTTGAAAGCCAAACGTGTAGGGTGGTCCAATAAATTGCATTGAATGAGCTGAGGTATCAGTCAATACAACGATTTGTCCCTTCGATCTAACTGCGGCTCTGATTTCAGTTCCGTCAGAAAGTCTTTGGGACCCTGCTGTGTTATCAGCAGTAATAACAAAATCGGTAATAGTTTCTTGATCCGAAAAACGAATCAACATGGGATCATAAGTGGATGAAGTTCCAATTGTAGTTTCAGTTCCAAAGACACATAAGTGTCTGTCTGGAGTTGAAACTAAAGCAATTCCATTTTTCGTAGGAACCTTACTCGCATTCACCCCTCGACTAAAACCTCCAGTACTTCTATTATAATCTAGAAGATTAACCATAGGAAGCATACTTCCCTTATTAACACTGGTATCCCAAATATAAAGTCCACCTTGATAACGACAGGCAATAACATCTTCACCATACAAATCTGCAGTCCAGTTCACAGCATCGACTTCCACCGTTGTAGGTCTTGCAGTTCCCCATGTAGATTGTCCCCAGAGTCCTGCACCCCAACCAAATCCTAACACGGAGATTGCATCTCCAGTGACAATAGAAATAGTTGCGGTTGCTGAACCGTTTCCTGAAATAGTTCCTGAGGCCGCTGAGGCCATAGTAATGGTAAAAGTGTTGGTCGTGACGGTTTGAATTTCAAATTCTTTTTCAAAATCAGCATCCACATAACCCACTCCTGTGGGAGCGGTTACTGACGCAAAGGTTACAAAGTCCCCTACACCAGCTCCATGAGCGGTCCAATTGACTGTCACGGTAACCGTAGCATTAGTATCAAAAGCTGAAGTTAAACTTTTGGCTACTGCAGTAGTTCCATAAGCACCATATCGTTGTGGGCTTACATCATTAACTGTATTATCTGTTTTTTGATAAATATATTGTTTTTTATTGGTCGCGACAAAATCAAAGTTTTCTGAATCTAAAGAAGAAAAAGGTTGTTGAGCTCGTGGAGCTCCAATCAATGCATTAGTTACAACTTTAGTCCAGCCTCCAATTTTTTCTGGAAGACCATAACGAAAACGTACATTGTCAGAATCAATCCAACGTCCTTGAGCTCCCGTCTCCGTGAGCTGTTTATCTATTCCGGGTTTGAAAGGTACCTGTATTAAAGGCATAAAACTCCTTAAGTTTTAATAATATAATTAACTACTAAATAAGGAGGGAGAATATCTACAGCGGATGAAGTTCCAGACCATGTATGTGTATGTGAACTGCCTCCCCCTGTATTGTCTAAAGATAAATTAACTGAACCACTGGTTACACTTAAACCTGAAGCATCGATAGCCGTTTGAGTAGCTCCTGTTCCTCCGGTCCAGGATCCACTAGGCCATCCAGTTGTCACACCTCCATGGGCATGAGCAGGAATTTGTGAAGAGGTTAAAGTTGTACCTGCATTCGTTCCACTCAAGGTTGGAGTATCAGTAGTCGCTCCTCCTGTAGCTGCTAATGCATAGCTACTTCCTCCATCATAACCAGCGGGAAATACTCCTTGTAAATTGGGAACATTAAAAGTTGAAGAACCATTTCCACTTCCATAAGTGGTACCAATGGCTGAAAATAAATCTGCATAAGTTGTTCGGTTGACCGCTGTTCCATCACATAATAACCAATTGGTTGGTGCCGCGGCAGCACCATACATTATAATAGATCCTACAGGACATAAATCTGTTTCAGTGCTCCACTCGGGTGCCGTAGCTCCCGTATTGGTCTTAAGAAATTGACCTGCCGATCCAATTCCTAATTTAGCAATGGTTGTAGAACCTGTTGCATACATTAAATCACCAGCGGTAAAGGATGTTAAACCTGTCCCCCCACTTGCAATTCCTAAAACTGTACTCAAAGTTGTTGCGCCTGTAACCGTCAAGGTTCCATCAACAGCAGCATTGCCTGTACATTCCAGTGTAGCAATTTCTAAATTATCTAATCCTCTAACCGCTGCAGCTCCCGATCCTGCACCATCAAAATAAAATTGAGCTGCTTTACCATCTTGTAAAGAAACATTGCCACCGGATCCTTGCGTAAACGTAATGGTATTTGTTGTACCATTAATAAAGATGTAAGATGTATTAGCCGTATTGGGACTAATGGTAACGGTAGGATCCCCAGACGATCCTGTAAATTTGATAACAGGATAATTTCCATCTTCCGTATGATCAGCTCCATCAACGGGTGAACTGGCCTGCACTAATAAAGTATGAGTGGTTCCTGTAATCGCTACAGATTTGTAGCCTCTAATTCTGTCTATAATATCCCAGTTATAATTACTGGTTGTACCCCAGGAGCCAGATTGCTCTCCTGTTGTCATTGATTCAATTCCTAAATTTGCTGTGTATGACGATGCCATTACTGTACTTTAATCCAATCTGTTGTATTTGAAGAGTCGACTTCTGTCCACCCATAAGCGGCGCCATGATTTACCGTTAGTGTTACTGGCACTTGGGATGCATTAACCAGTGCATCACCGGTCACTGTAACATCATTTGGAAGGACATTCAAGCTTACTCCTGTAACGTCTACGTCGGTTTCTACAACGATGGTTACATCGTTTACAGTGATGGTAACAGGAACATTAGTAACAGCAGGATAGACACTGACCTCAACGGTTACATCATTAACCCCAAGCGTAATCGGAACGTTAGTAACGTTGACTGTAACACTTGTGTAAGTAACTTCGAGAGCCTGCGAAGCCCATGCGGCTCCGGCCCATGTTGAATCGCCAAATAACATAATTTTATCCTATTTGCTATATAGCATAGAGGATTTAAAGAGGAAAGGCTATTTTTTAAACCAAGCAGGAAGTCCTAAATGAGGACGCTTATCAAACCTATTATCTTTAGCTCCGGGAGTTTTGCGATTATTATAATGTAAAAAGACTTGAATACATTCTTTGCCTTTAAATTTATTTCGCCAATGCTCTAGTTCACAGCCACTGTAGACCAGCATATCTCCTGGTTTAAGATCAACTCTTATGCCCTTGAGTCCTTCTTTACCAGAAGGTTCAAGATAGATTGGCCAGGGATCTCCTCCAAGATTCATCGTGGTGGATATTTCACAACTAAATCGATCCTTATGTCTTTTAAGAACATCTCCATGTTTGTATATCCTGGCAAAAGTATAAGCAGGAGTCAATTTCAATCCTGTAATCTTTTCCATAACAGGCTGACACTTCAACATTAAAGTTTCCATCGCAATATCAGAATAATTAGAATAGGTATGAGGAATCTGACCATCCGCTCCTTCATATTCACCTAATAAAACTTCATAGGGAGAAATAAATCTTGTTTGTCGACAGGTATCATAAACCTGTTTTTTTATTACAAAGTAATTAGCAACAAAGGTAGCCAACTCTTTAGAGATAGCTTGTTTAATAACTACATATTTATTTTTTTTAAACACTTCTCGCCATCTCTTTAGGGATAGCGGTTATATTCCAATGGATAAATCTAAAGGGTGCTTTACCATGATCGACTGCGTATTCATGTTCTAAATATCCTGGAAAAATAATTAACGTTCCCGGCTTAGGTCTAAAATGAACTAATTCTGTGCCATGAAAGACACCTTTTAATTCTGGTTTCATTTTTAATTTAGTCGTTCTTGCACCCGTTCTGGGATCATGGAAAAGAGGATAAGAAGTTTTCTCGCTACATTTTAAAAAATAAAATCCTGATACATGCTGATTCCAATGAATGTGTGCTGAATGATGACCCCCACCTTTTTTAGAAAATTCTTGAACCCACATTTCAGAAAACATAGTTTGATATTGGTTCATGGCGTAACCATGATGATCTAAAAATTCCCAAGACTTTTGTCCGATATAATTTCTTAAATCTATAAAATCATTATCGTTAGTTAATGGTGTTGAATGCCATGACCTACCAAAATCTCCAAAATCTTTTAGATATTTTTTAGACTCAGGCATTTTTTTTGCTGCTTTAATATATTTATCACTGGCTTTATTTAAAGACTTTACAAACTCTGGTTTTTCTTCCGACCAAATGGGGGTTTTAAAATAGTCGTTTATATACATAGTTATATATAGTCCACCCATCCTGTTATAATATATTTTTTTTCAGTGGGTGCATTAATTCCTTGATGGAAATGCGTCCATCCCGCTGGCCAAATATAAAAATCACCAGCTTTAGGTTGAGCAAGATAGTCTTGAAATAAAAACTTTGTGCCACCCCCTTGTTTAATATTATTTAAAAATAGCATAAAAGCAAAAACTCTATTTAAGTATTTTTTATCACCACCATTTTCACAATGAATTATGTCATAATAATTATTAGGTTCATATTTCATCATTGAAACAAATTTATTCATCATCCATTTTTCTATGTATTTATTAACTAAAGGATAAGTATTTTTAAAATTGTCGATAGAATCAAACAAAGTTTTTCCAAGCCCGAAATAATCTTCATACTTGGTGACCTCTAAACTTATTTCAAGATCATTAAGTTTGTAAGGTCCTGCCTTTCCTGGTGTGGCTTCGTTAATATGTTCTTCAAACCAGCTTATAAGTTTTTTACAAGAGGTTTTAGAATAAACTTTAGGTACTTTATGTATAAAATTCATTTTACTTAAATGGATATCCTAAATGCCATAAGACAAGTGAATATCTTACTCCTCGAGTTACAGGTTTAACTCTATGCCAAACAAAGCTAGGAAAAATAATCACCGAACCTTTGGGGAGTATTTCCGTTGCTTTTTTTAAATGTTTAGCCTCATCTCTTTGGGGTGGATCGTATTGTCTAAAATCAAATTCTAGTTCGCCCCCTTTATATTCTGAACCATCGGTGAGTTGACAAGTCATCGATAGCTTTCTAATCTTTCCATGTGAAGGAGTTTTAGGTTGGTCATAAACTTTGGCCCAACTATCACAATGCCAATCGTAGTATTGATTCAATTTATACTTGGTAAATTGACAAGACTCTGACCAATTCCATTCAAAATTCCAACCCGCTTTTCTATTGGCTTCATGCACAAAGGGATGTATTTCTTTATAGATCCAGGTATCATTAAGCCATACGAGATCAGAATTTCTTTTTCTTTTTAAATCTAATACTTCATCTTTGTTTAAAGGTTGCTTATTTAAATCTCTTCCTCTGCCATAACCTCCGGTAATCGCCATGGTTTCTTTTTGCTCTAAGGCATATTTAACAACTTCATCACAGAATCGTGGTGTGAGTGCAGATTTAAAATACCAAAAATAATTAGATAAATTCATGGGTAATCGTTAAAATAAAGTTAAGAGAATCCTTTTGATTATTAGTGATATAATACATTTGTGTAGAGGGGAACATAATAAATTTGTTGTTCCTTAAAGGTATATCCCAGCTTCTTCCTGCTCTTCGATTGTCATCATAGTGAATTCTAACACTACAGTCTTTAACATTCACCCCATATAACAAGGTGTAATCAGGAGCATTTCTTAAATCTACGGGATCTATATTGAGTAAAGGAGGTGATAGCTCTTTAGGCTTATAAACATTTCCCCACATTTCTTTATTTACTAATTGAACACCATATTCCACATTAATATGCTCACGGATATAAGTATTCAACATGTCCCAGGTACGTGAGAATGGAAATTTTTTCTTATTAATTTGTGAGCTTAAAATGTCGGATTGAAGTTTGTCTCGGTCTATTTCAAAACCTTTTGGCATTGCCACATTGCCATAATATAATCCTATTTCTGATAATACTTTCTTCTTCATCTTCCATCCCTTATAAAGGAGGAGATTTAAAATGTCAATTATGCTTCTGGAGCTGTTTTATCCCAGACACCGGTGCCTTCATTCCACACATAATGAGTACGAGCTGCTTTTTCTTCATCAGTTAGATCATCTGGAGCATCACCAATTGGTGAGTTCCAAGAAGCTGTAGGAACATCAAGAACCCAACTAGCATAAGGTTTTTTAGGATAAAATATATTATTATCTTCATCCCAAGTATAACCTATCCCAGCATAGTTTCCTCTTAATGCTTTAGAGTCATCACCTGAAGTATGTTTTGCAGCGTGTGTATTATAAGAGGTTTGAATCCACATTTGAGCAGGCCAATTATTATGTCGTTCTAAATATTGTTGTCCTACTGTTTCATCTTCAACACCATCAGCGTTGAGCATATCAGAGTTATTCAGTGTTAAGACTTGAATAACTTTTGAATTTGATCCTAGTTTTGCAAAGTGTGCCATAATGTTTTCCTTATATATTAATTTTTAATTTGAGTAAATACATTAATTATTGAAATTTGTATCTTAATATTACTACGCCTGAACCACCGGATCCCGCAGTTACAGGACCACCTGGATGAGCTGCACTTGTAGCACCGCCACCACCACCAGTATTTACAGTTCCATCAGTTCCTGAACTAGCTGGGAAATTACCTCCAGCACCTCCACCGCCAGTTCCACCAGTTCCGCCTCCAGTTTCTCCGCAGTTTCCACCGCCTCCACCACCACCTGCTCTGGCAACTGGGCTTCCTGTTATAGAAGAAGTTGCCCCTGCACCACCTGGACCAGCTGGACCTCCTGGAATACCATTAGTACCTGCAACTGTGGCTCCACCACCACCGCCTGCTGAATTAGGTGATTCCGCACCACCATTAGTTCCTTGAGCTGGAGTTGTTGGGGGGGAGTTTCCAGTGCCTGGTGTGCCACCATTATTTGATCCACCGCCTGAACCACCTGCGGTAGTGAAAGGTGTATTGGATTGCCCACCACCTCCTCCTGCAGCAGTTATACATGAAAAAACTGAATTTGCTCCAATAGCTCCACTCGTGTTATCTCCTGCGTCTGCTCCACCAGCACCCACTGTAATTGGATAACCTGTTGCTGTAACTGTAATTCTATTTGGTGCGTTGGGATAACCATCTAAAGGGGAAGCTGTATAAGGTGCACTAGGAGATACTAATTCTCTAAATCCTCCAGCTCCACCACCACCCGCATAACCATTAGTTGCACCTTTAGCATTTCCACCAGCACCTCCACCTGCTACTACCATATAAGAAACTAAATTATTAACTGGACCACAACAAGTTGCTGCCCGCACTACTGTAAAAGTTCCTGGACTTGTAAAAGTATGAACTTTGCAATTACCACATATAGCTCCTGTACAAGGTGTTCCACCTGTTGCGCAAATAAAAGGGGGTGCCCCTCTAACATTAGAAGTTGAATCCATTGTATTAATCCAACCTTGTGTTGAATCCACATAAACAAAAGTTACGGATTGTCCTTCGGTGGATAAAGTTGCATTCTGAGCAAGCCCACCTATTTTTTCTGCACCATTGGGAGCAACGGTTACATTATATGTTTGCCAAGTAGCTGCATAATCTGCCATTGAAACTATTGATCCAGCAGCTCCTGCTGGTAAGTTAATTGTAATTGTTCCTGCTGTTGTATTTAAAAAATATCCTTTACCTGTTACTCCTGTAATAGGAGAGTCTCCTGTAACCTTTGGGGTTGTAACCCAATCAACTGTTCCTGTTCTACCAAAACCTGTTTGAGAAGCACCACATGCTAAAGCTATTGTATCACCAGAAGCTCCCAGTGTAACATCTGTTCCACACTTACTAACTATATTAGTGCCTGGTGTATTTTGTACGTTGTCTACTTTAATTGTTGAAGCCATAATTTTATCTTATCATATTCTATTGAAATTTATATCTTATTATTACTACGCCTGATCCGCCTGCACCACTTGCAATAGCATTAGGGCCACCAGCACCTCCACCTCCGCCACCTCTATTAGTAGTTCCTGCGGTTGCTCCACTACCAGCACATCCACCAGCTCCATTACCACCAACACTAGAACCTCCAGGTGCTCCTCCAGCAGGGACTGGACCAGCAGCTGCAAAACCGCCTCCACCACCTCCAGCGTATGCTAAGGGTGAACCTGTTATTGAAGTTGTTGCACCTGCTCCACCGCATCCACCAATTCTCTCAGGAGCAGAAGGATTTCCATCTCCACCTACTGCAGTTGCTCCACCTCCACCTGCCATGGTGTTATATCCTCCATCTCCACCTTTAAATCCTTGTGCGGGACTTACAGGAGGAGTATTTCCTGCACCCCCTGTGCCACCTGGTTGAGCTGATCCACCACCTGAACCTCCAGCCGTTTGACCACCAGTAGTCCATTTACCACCTACACCACCAGCTGCTGATGCTATACCTAAACCAGTTGAAAGACTACCTGCACCGCCAACATTAGGAGTAGCCACGCCTGCACCGCCTCCGCCAACTGCAATGGGATAACCTGTTGCTGAAACTGGAATTTCACTACATGCTGCTGCTAAAGGAGAGGCTGTATAAGGATCAGCAGGATTTTTTCCTTCTCTAAATCCTCCTGCTCCACCGCCGCCACCACCCGTACCACCATTTCCACCACCTGAACCTCCAGCTACTACGATATATGAAACTACATCGTTAGCTGCACAAGTCGATAGTGAACTCACTGTAAATGTACCTGGTCCTGTAAAAGTATGATATTTGTAATCTCCGCTTGTTTCTCCTGCACAAGGAGATCCCCCTGTCGCTACCAGAAAATTTTCTGCACCGCTGGGACTTGCTGTTACCGATTGTTGAGTGGGTAACCAACCTTGAGTGGCATCGACATAGACCAAAAGTAACGCCCCACCTTCACTACTTAAAGTTGGATCTATTGCACTCCCACCACCAATGTTGTCTGAACCGTTGGGTGCTACTGTAACTGCATAACTATCCCAAGTATTAGCATAATCCTTTAAACCTACAATATCTCCAGCAACTCCTGCTGGTAAGTTAACTGTTATTACTCCTGCTGTGGTATTAACAAAATAACCTTCACCACTGGTTGCGGTAAAAGTTGCTGTTTTAATACTACCTGTCTGCCAATCAACAGTTCCAGTTCTTCCGAAACCTGTTTGCGTTCCATTATTGGTAATTGTTGCACCTGAAGGAATGGTGAATGTATCTCCACTATCTCCTAATGTAACAGTTCCACACGCTGTTCTTGGACTAATTTTATTTACTTTTACTTCACTCATTATTGAAATTTGTACCTTATTATTACTATGCCTGAGCCACCAGCATTCCCAGAAGTTGGGTAACCTCCACCGCCACCACCGCCTGTGTTAACTGTTCCTGCAGTTGAAGTTGCTCCAGGATAATCAGAACCGTCTCCTCCACCTCCAGCGCCACCAGGTCCTCCTGTTCCGGGATTATTAGCAGGGCCACCACCTCCACCAGCATAAGTTGTTGGAGTTCCTGATATACAAGTCGCTGCACCAGCACCGCCACCACCACCCTGACCAGGAACAGGATTTGGAGCGTCTCCTCCTACAGCTGTTGCTCCTCCACCTCCGCCTGCGCCACACCCTGCATAAGGGGATGCAGCTGATGATCCACCTGCAAATCCTTGTGCAGGAGTTACTGAGGGAGTATTACCTGCTCCTCCACAAGCGCTCTGATTTGCTCTGCCTCCTCCACCTGAACCTCCAGCAGCACCAGGATAAACTGGACTAGCAGAACTTCCTCCGCCCCCTCCACCTGCTGATGTTATTGTTGAAAAACTTGAATCCACTCCATTAGTACCTCTTACGGGACCAGCAGGAGCACCTGCTCCACCTCCCCCTACGACTATTGGAAAACCTGTTGCTGTAACTGGTATTCCACAAAAACCTGTATCTGAACCTGTTGCCACTATAGGCGAAGCTGTATAAGGAGCACTAGTTGGTTTGCCTTCTCTAAATCCACCAGCGCCACCACCGCCGCCAGCACCCTGACCTCCGCCTCCTCCACCAGCAACTACCATATAGGCTACACTGTTAGAACCAGATGCATTTCCAGCACAAGATACACACAAAGTGCCTGGTCCTGTAAATGTATGAACTTTATAATTTGTATCGACGATCGCTCCTGAACAAGGAGATCCACCGGTTGCCACTACATAAGTGGGACTTACAGGTAGAAGTGCACTTGCATCATCTTGAGTTGGAATCCAGCCTTTAGTGGCATCTACATATACTAACATTATTGTTGCACCTTCTGTAGATATTTCTAAAGTTGTTCCTGTAGCACCATTAATGGGTTCTGAATTTCTACCTATAAACATTGAATTAGTATCAAATGTTAAAGCATAATCTTTTAAACCAACAATATCACCAGCAGTGGGTGATGCTGGGAGAGTTGCTGTTACTGTACCACTAGTAGTATTTACAAAATAACCTTTACCGGTAGCTCCTGTAAAATCACCTGTTTTAACACTACCTGTTTGCCAATCTACTGTTCCTGTTCTACCAAAACCTGTTTGTGATGTACCACTTCCTAAAGCGACTGTGTCACCACATGCACCTAACGTTAAAGTAGTTCCGCATTGTGGTTCGACTGTATTGACTTCTATTTTGCTCATTAAACGATTACCAAGGTTCCTGTTATTGTAATAGTCTCTGGAACTGAAACAGGTCCTGCTAAGACTCCATTTTCAATTGTTTGGGTTGCAGCGATAGTAGCCGCTTGATTTAATATAAAATCATTAGCAGCTTCACTGCCGACATATAAAATACCGTTTGTAGTTCCTACGCTCATGTTCCTCCTTATGAACTAATTGTGTCGATGTATGACGTAACTATATCCAGAGAAGACGCATCACTTGAAACAGCATAGAGATCATCTCCACTTGCCATAACAATTTTAGCCCCACCCTGAATCAATTCAATTGATCCGCCTGGGGGAATGCTAGCGTCCTTCGCTAAATAGTAGTTATTCCCGCCTTTAACAATGTACACATCGATAGTGATACTTGTTGTAAGTATATTACAACACCTAATACCAATAACTGCATCATAATTTCCTGCATCTAAAAGTACTTGAGGTGTGCCTCCTACCACTCGTTGTAAATCGTTTCTAAAGTCCTGGGCCATGTTTCCTCCTTATAATGCAACAGCCATAGCTATTGCGAATCCTTGTGTTGCTCCTGCGGTTCCAGCCGCAACTGCTGTTACTAAACCTTTAGCATTTACTGTGACCGTTGCCAAGGCATAAGAGCCCACATCCGTATTAACAGTTGCTAAAGTTAATGCTCCGCCAGTTGCAATGGTCGCATCTCCCGACATGTCCTCTTCTTCGTAACTGGTACCATCAGCGATTAAAATTTTGTTTGCGGAAACAGTAGGCATTATAAATTTAGAACCTACGGTTAAATTATTACTTGTGACCACCGATCCTGTGCCTGCTGAATTAAGATTTAAATCTAAATTAGCATCTCCCACCGCCGCAATGATAGGAGCATTTCCTGTATCCTTATTCGTAATGTTTATATAGTTGGCTGCGCTTGCAGTCTTTGTAAACATTAAGAATTCATTACTAGAATCATCAACAATTCCATAAGTGCTATCCACCACAATATTGAAAGCATTCATGGTTAAAGAACCAGCTAAAGAAAGAGCTCCCGTATTATCTCCAAAGACCACGGTTCCATCCGTACTCTTCATCAAACCTTTACTTGCAGGTAATGTACAGAAAACAGATTTAGTTCCTGCACTAAAACTTTCTAAAGAATCTCCATTAGAAGACGTAATTGCCGTTCGCGTTAAGGTAGCACCTGAAGCTGTAAAAACTCCATAGCCTACTTCCCATTCATTATAAGAATCGGATTCATGGAAGATACAGTAATAGGTAGTATTACCATCTCCAATTCCAGCTGAGAAACCTTCAAAATCTTCAACAGCTCCTAGTAAAGTAATAGTACCCGTACCAGTCGTCGTTGTAGTTTCTTTTACACGATCGTTTACGATAAAAGCCATTTATTATCCCGTTACTGTTAATAGTCCGCTTGCACCTGGTGTAGGGAAAACAATTTTAAACGTACCATTCGTAGCCGTTTTGTTTTCCGTAAAATCTAAAAAGAAACAAGCTGCATTAGTTACTAAAGCTGCACTTGTATTATAGACTAACGCATACCTTGCGGTAATTGTTACACTTGTATATTCAGGATCTGTAAAATCAGCATATGCTGTTGTTCCAGAAGTCCCTACAGTATTACCACTCAATACAACTCCTCCGGCACTATATCCGGTACCGGATGCTTCATTAGTAGCTGAGTAAGCTGTGTAATCTGCTAGACTTGTTGCGGAGCTAGTATAGAGTGCAATTTTAAAAGTATCATTAGCAAAATCATGATCTCCTTTGATCAGCTCACTTTTAAAACTTGTACATACTACATTTGCCATTTATTTCCTCCTATGCTCTTGTTCGTGGCGCATTCAAAATTTCTCTGATAACACCATTCATATATTCATCTCTGTTTCTTCGGCCTTGTTGTTCAATGCCAAGACCTGTTAGAGATTGTTGATATTTTTGCTCGTATAATTGATACATTCTATCGTTCGCTAAGAATGCAAATGCCTCTACGAGACAGGCATATGTGAGCGTATTTGGAGCGTTCAAACTCAAATACGTTGTAGTGTTAGTTGATGCTAAAGCAGTTCCAGCACTCGCTGTAGGTCTTCTAACATAAGCGACTTCAACATTCAAGGCTGTATCTGGTGTAGGAGAAATGAACATCTTCGTTTCGTCCCAATTCGCATAATACTTAGGAGTCCCCTGAGTAATTCTAGTACCCGAGTATTCATCCATGAATGAAATATCTTTTTGCATTAAATAGCTTCTCGTTTGTGGACTCGCTTCAGCGTAGGTGGTTACATATCTAATAATTAAAATTCCTGTAGGAAGAGATACAAAAGGAGTTCCAACCGTTAAGCTAGAATAATCGTTTTGTCTAAAAACATCCAAATCTACGTCGGTCATAATTCTATATTCAGCATCCGATATAAAATCATTTACAATAGTTGTATCTATAACCGTACTTGTGGTTTCAGTATAGTTTCTAATTTTGGTGACTAATTCATCATAGGTCATGGTGTTATTGTAACGGGTCCTGCTGATACAGAATGACCGCCTCCTCTTATGCCTCCCACTGTAGCAGTATTTGTGTCCACTGTAAAATAATACCAATCAGTAGGATTAGTTAAATTTCTTACGGTTGCTCCTGCCGAATGAGTGGCAGCTGTTGATCCATAAGCTCCTCTTTGAACCCACTGAGGATTCATCGAAGTAGCTTGAGGGGAAACTTCCCCTAAAACATTTGAACTAATCGTAGAATATCTAATAAGTTCACTTCCAATTAAAGCAACTTGAGGGGAATTTGAATTAGTTGTTAAAAAAGAACTACCATCTGTTAAAGTAATTCCACTGTTTGTTGTTGTATCTGTAATGGCAGAAGCTAAAGTAGTTGTCACGTTTGTATATCTTCCAACGGTAATTGTATATCCTGCTGCCTTAATAATATTAGAACCACTAATTCCATCAAAATCTTTAGGAGTTGCATATCCAGCAACAGGATCATCTACAGTCCCGGTACCCGGAGCCACTTCAATTGTTCCTCTAAACCTAACCGTTGTAGAAGTATCTCTACCATGACTGGGTGAATTAACCAAAATAATAGCAGAAGCGGCAGCATACGTTTCGAAAGGATTGGTTGGTAATAAAATAGTAACAGCGGGTG
>Ga0310342_100001229_pt1 | contig 15739 bp, 27 predicted proteins | sample S15DNA20500_MG_FD_206155 | JGI IMG/M metagenome (GOLD analysis project Ga0310342, IMG submission 206155) | Marine microbial communities from station ALOHA, North Pacific Subtropical Gyre - S1503-DNA-20-500_MG | ecosystem: Environmental > Aquatic > Marine > Oceanic | place: Pacific Ocean: North... | reverse complement strand
GAAGCCGCGCAGCAGATCGCGCTCGAAGAAGGGGATAGGGCCGATACACGCTATCGGCAGGCACTCGATCAACTAAACGAGCAAGCACAGACCCAGCGTCTTTCCACCGATCAGCGGTTCGCTCAGGCGCGGTCACTGCAGACGGAGATTGCGCTGGATCGGTCACAGCGACAGGATGCGAGGCTCCAGGACGCGATCCAGCAAGCCGCGAACCTCACGGTGGAACAGAGCCGTAATCTGGTCGATTCAATCAATACGCTGACCGGGGTTCAACAGATGCGTACCGATGCAGCCCTGGAAGTTTTGGACCGGAATATCGCATGGACTCAGTTTATGGCAGAATACGGCCTGGAACGTGACAAAACAATGGAACTGCTCCAGCAGGGACGCTATGAGTTGTTGATGCCATACCTACAGGAATACTTTAAGGCTACAGCACTCGCTGCAGAAGGCTATGTGAGCGGATCGTCATAGTGAGGAGTAAGAATGCCTTTTAATCCATCTATAGGAGGGGGAGCGCCTCCTCAGAGACCTCCCGCGGCTCCAGTACGTCAGCCGTCTCCACAGGCCGGGGCACTTTTTCAGAACATCGGGGCTCGCAACGCCCCAGGTGGGGCAGTACGACGGCGACCGAGGGGACCTCGTACGCAAGGAATGCCTGGTCTACAACGACGAGGTGTGCCGGGTCCTGACCCGCGACTTGCGGCGCCAGCACAGGCCCCTGGACCGTGGGGAATGTCTGAGCCCCCGATGAGTCCTGCGATGGCACGGTTACTGGGGAATGGAGGCTATGGTCGTGGCTAGCCCATATTCGGGAGTACGGCGACGGGCTGCGGTTATGTCCCAACCGCGCACATCGGCGAAGAGCCAGATTGGTGATCTGATGTCCAATTTTGCCAGCGGGTTGGCCCAGTCTGCTCAATCCAGAGGGCTATTTGATGGGCCAGGTATGAAAATAGGTGAGGGATTTACGAATCAAGACCTACTAGCGAAGGAATTAGAGGGGATCTTTCCTGGGAATCCTGAGCTACTGAAACGCTTACAGGAACTCCTGAAGACCTCTTCATAGAAATTATCGTTTCCCAATACATTCAGTAGTTACTGAGAGGCTGTCTTCTTAGAATCTAGGACGTAACAATGGCAATTGATTGGGGTCGGATTGGTGCCGGGTTACAGGGATTTTCAGAGGGGTTTTTCCCGGCATATGAGGCCCGCGCCCTGAAGAGATACCGGGACGCGCAGACTGCCGATCTTTTAACTAAGTCTCGTGCCATGCAACTGTATATGGAGGAGTTAGCGCGTCAGAAGGCGCCGGAACCACCGCCTCCTTCTCCGCAGACTTCTCCGCAGACTTCTCCAGGAGTTGAGAGACGAAGACTTAAAGGTCAGCAGACTCCTCCTCCTGAGCGATTCTCGTATTCCTTCCAACAGCCTTCAGCCGAACACAAGATGTTCGACTCTCCTCTTGGCCGTGGACTGACGCGAGCTTTTCAGCCTCAACCGATCCGTGGGAAGCTCAGTCCAAGTGTTCAGGGATTATTCGGAACGGTTCCAGAACGGGATCAGCCGTCGCCATTGCTGCGTCAGATACAACAGGCTGGGTTTGCCGTGCCACCAGACGCTCCTCCTCCAACGCAACCAACATATCGAGAATCTGTTGTGGAGGATGATCTATTTCACCCTGAACCACCAAAGTATAATCCAGAGCATACGAGGCTTCAGGATTTCGCCTTCCTGGCTGGCGGCCAGCATTATGAGCCGTATACACCGACACCAGAATGGGAACAGTGGAATAAAATAGAGAATAGTCTGATTGATCAGGCTATAGCGATGATCGGGAAAACTCCAACGAAGTATGAGTACACAGATAGAACAGGGCGTGACATAACCGCATGGGTTCCACTTGAGCTTATAATGAATCCGAGCATGGTAAAGTGGATAAACGTGAAACACCCGGCGATTGCGAAGGCACTTCCTCCTGCATTCCGAACCGATGACCCAACACAGCCAGGCGCTCATCTCACTGAGGAGAATCGCAACGCTCAGTATATGCAGGAGAACCTCTCACCAGACGAGATAGTCAAGCGGGAGCGAATGTCTCCATGGGACCCAAATAACCCCATGTTGCAACATATGAGTAGTGCGCCGCCATCTGGGATGCTGTCTTTGCCTAATGGGGGTGTGAGCGTCCAAAATATATCTCCAGAGAACAAGCGATTCCTCATGCAAATGGTTCCGTTGTCGAAGGTGACCATGCTGATTGCGGATAAGGCAACAAAGTTAAATCAAGAAGATAGGAGATTTCTCGCAGAACTCACTGCAGTGGGACAAACGGTGGATTCGTGGTTTGGTCTGGAGTATTTCCTCGATCCTAATGAGCCTGGTATTGATCCTTTGGAAAAGAACAAGCGACTGCAGGCTAAGGAACATGCAACGATCATGGCAGCAGACGTGACCGACGAGCAAAGAAAGAACTTGAAAGGTTTTGAGTCATCCATTTCGGATGATTTACGGCATTTGGCGAAACTACGGAATTCCTTTGCCGGGTTGTTTGCCGAACTCGGCGGCGAACGCGGGCGCAAAACTGAGGACGACGTTAAACGGGCCAAGCAGATGCTTGCAGGTCTTGGGGATACGGCAGGGTTGACTCGTGATCAAATTGATCTGATGTTCTCAATTTTCGTTGGTCAATATAATGCGATTCTTCACGGACCCACGGGCGAGCTTAATGCGGCCATGCAGAATATGCAGGAGTGGCTAGATAGAAATAAAATACGAAATGAGGCTGTCGGCCGCACAACCGGACTGTGGTCGAAGTACCAAGATCCACAGCCTCTGCCGGCTGGAGTGACACCAGGGCAAAGCCGATCTAGCGACTTACTGGGACCCCCATAATCCCTAATGGCTAACGACCGTAAAGAGACAATTCGTGGATTAGTTCGGCGCTATGCGTCGGAATTTGGTGTGCCTTATCCATTTGCACTAGCCATTTTGGAGAGTGAGTCGTCGTACGACCCACAGGCGCTCTCTCCACGAGGGGCTCAGGGGCTTATGCAACTCATGCCCCAGACGTCCAAGACGTATAACGTGACCGATCCATTCGATCCAGATCAAAATGTTCGAGCGGGTATTCAACATCTCTCAATCCTGCTCAATCGGTATCAAGGTGACCAACGTCTTGCCGCGGCTGCTTATAATGCGGGAGAGGGTGCTGTCAAACGCGCACGCGGCGTCCCGAATTTTCCTGAGACGCAGCAATATGTGCAGGCGGTACAATCGCTGACCACGCAGCTTCAGCCAACGGAACCTCCTGCTTCGACAAACGGAGAGATCAACCGCGTCTGGATTTACCCGACGTTGGAGCAGCAAGACCCCGCATATACGGGGACTTCTCTGTTTGGAAAATCAGGCGACGAGCCGCTTCCTGCTGACGACCCGAAACGGGAGGGCATCATGATTTCATGGACTGGTGCCCGTGAAAAACCCACTGAGGAAGAAATCGACTTTATTTTTTCACAGGTGAATCCAGAAGGGGTCTTTACTAGAGAGGATCTGGGAGCCGGTGGGGCTGCGGCGGCGACGATAGGCCGCGATGTGTCTAGCCTCGCAAAAAGAGGGGTAGGTGCTCTGACGGCTGCAGGTCGGGCTGCGCGTCCTGCGCTCTCTGCGAGTAGTAAATTCTTGGGACCTGCTGGATGGCTCGGAATGCCTCTTCTCGCAGGCGTTGGAGCGATGGGCGGAGAATTGTATCGGCAAAGTCTAGTGCCCGAGTCGATCGCGGTTCCTGGCGCACGTACGTTTGGTATTGAGAGCTGGCCGCGTGAGAACATGGCTGGTATTGACTACGAAGGGGCTCCCAATACGGCAGCAGAGCAGGCGTGGGCCATGGCGGTCGCCGGGGCGGGGGAAGCGACCATGGAAATGGGCGGCGGTCTCGTCGCCAGTGGCCTTAAAGCTTTTGGAAAGGCGTATAAGGGAAGCGCCTTCCCATCCACTGCACGAGCCGCGCAAGAGACTCGCCTTATTGATCCGAAGACGAATCTGCTCGTCAAAGGACCAGACCCACGTCAGGCGCCCATGGATTTTGGTATTTCGACCACAGAGAGTGGCGCACGAAGTGCGGCTAATGTCGCACGATTCTCTGATGTCGTGACCAGCAAACTGGTGAGTGAGGCTGACACCGCCCTCGACAATCCCATGATTAACAAGAGTCAGTTGATTGAGGATTTTTACAAGAACCTGGGAGTGCCTCTAGTTAGTTCCAAAAACGCTCCTGGTGTCATTGGACTGGCAACTCCAGTTTCCACCTTTCGGACAACGGAAATAGCTCGTAAAGCCGCTCTCGGGCAGCCTCAACTCCAGAACGAGGCTGCAAAAATAGCGAACCAGTTGAGTGTGTTGGGTGGTGAGAGTCCTTTCTTGACTCTTATGGACGCCAATGCTTTTCGGAAGACCGCCAATTCTCTGGGACGACAGGCGTTTGAAAAAGGTGCCGATGAGAGCGTCAGTGTAGTCCCGCGTGTGCAGAAGGCGGCGGCCCAGGCGTTACGGAAGAATCTCGTGGATACGATGCGCGTCATGGAGCCATCGATCGCTCGTCGTGGTCTCTTTGGGCGTCTCCCTCGATTTGCCGAACGGTTCGAGAAGTCCCTAGAACGCACCAATAAAGTACTTAACGCTGAAGAGCTAGCCCGCAAGGCAGCAGGCGTCGAGGTTCCAGGAGGGTTTACATTAGCTGCCGCGTATTCACTCCCCGCGTTGGCTGGTCTCGGATACCAGTTTGCGGGTCCTAAAGGACTGGCTGGAGGGGCGTTGGTGGGAGCTGCCCTCTCACAAGTACTCCCACGCGGGCGCCAACTCGTAGGTGGGTCGATCTACCGGGCCGGGACGCAGGCGGCTAGTGTGCCTCCTAATATCTTGAGGGGGATTCAAGGCTACAAATCCCAGGGCTACCGACAGCCTAGCAGTTTAGTGTCGCGGCCGACCGTACGACCCCCCTTCGTTAATCTGCCGTCGTTGTTGCCGTCACGGCCAGGACCATCACGCAATGCCCGATAACGGCTGGAGTGAGTACCAGAAGCTAGTCTTAGCGGAACTCAAACGACTGGATGAGAGCGTCCATGGCTGCCAACGCGAACTGGCAGAAATCCGCCTGGGTCTCGCGGTCCTCCGCACGCGAGCGGTCAGTTGGGGGGCCGTCGGGGGGATGGTCATCTGGCTGACCACCGTAATAGTCGGCCTAATTTCTAAATAACCCCACCCTCATCGTGTGACGGTAACTCCTCACGCACGACGGTCATATCGAATCGTGCCGAGAGCGTCACAATAATCCCCGCCACAAACGCCAGCGCAATCGATCCAATCGGATACCAGGTCGTTGCATAGACCGACAAGGCTCCGAGGAGGACCGCGCAAATGTTCCAGACGAGGTTCCAGTTTAGGGTATTCACGGGTGCTGGGTGTCCCCTCGAAGATTCTCCACCACCGCGGCGAGGGCGGCGTGCGCGTTCCTGAGCGCCACTTCTGCGTCTACGACAGCGCCCACGGCATCCGTCAGGGTCTGATTGTCCATTAGATCCTTGTTGGTCGCATCTTCGGCGATCGTCAGGAGCGTCCCGGTGAGGTCAATCGCCCGTTGGCGTTTGGTCGCACTCGGTTGGTCGATGACGATGTCCTCGACGACCTGAATCGAGGCCGAGATGGCCTTCAGAATGGCGCCGGCTGGCCCTCCGACGAGGGGCATAAACGGGACGAGTCCTTTAAACACCCCACCGATGCGTCTCCACGGTATTCCCATTTCACACGTCCTTTCTTGTCCTGGTTACGATATTACTTCAATAGATCGTCCACAAAAATGTGTGGGACACATTGTGTGGCATATGGACAGAGTGTGTCCCAACTATGTACAGGGCCGCGGCGCTACCCAAGATATTTCTCGAATTTGCTTTTTCCGGTTTCTCCTGCTCGCCGACGTTACACTAAGGGGGACCTAGAAAATGAGAACTAGGTCCCCCTTAGATGGCGCCGTGTTCAACCTGTGCTGCAGTTGATGAATTCAATGCGGAGTTCGGCGATCCGTCCGTCATAGTATTTTGCATAGACCTTGTAGGACCCATCGCCATGCCCAGACAGGGCCACCACCCCGAGGGGATGTTGGGCGCTCTGGCGGTAGGGTGTGTTGAACCAGTCCACAAACTGATCCCAATTCTCGGCCGGGGAGGGTGTGGGGTCAGGTAACACCCGATCATGCGGGGCCAGGTAGCACGGGTCGCCAATCCAGACCTGCCCGCTATCGACGCCGACGCTCCCTATTTCCTGCCAGTCATCGTAGTCTTTCCAGTTCTCACGATAATCATCCACGCCCTTATCGAAGGTTTCTTGTTCGACGGTCTGTTTTGTCGCCATCGTGCTTTCCTTTCTGTATTACGTCCAGCAGTAGCCATCGTCACAGGAGTCGGTATCTGGGTCGAGGAGCCCAGGAATGTCCGATTGCATCTCTGGAATCGCCTCGGCCAAGGGTTTTCCGAAGCGGGTGAGATATACCGGATCGCGTCCAAGTTTTTTCCTCCGCTCCAGTAGAGTGGTTTCGAGTTCGACCGATTTCTGGAAGAGTGCCGGTTCGTCGCGGCGCATCTTCGACCACATCGCCGTTCGGTGAAACGGACAGAAAAAGCACGCACTTTTCGGTGGCACAGGGAGTCCAGCGCGGCTGATCAGGTTCTTGCAGTCCGTTCGGCTCAGGCGCATGTCGAGCAGGGGATGCTCGGGGAGTTCGTAAGGGTTGGCGCGTCGATTACTGGCCCGGTGCGCTTCATCTGTCGAGAAGCCGATACAGACCGCCGCTGGCGTGGTCTTTGACACTCCGTGCGCCTTGAGCCACTTGGTAATGACCTTAATCTTAAACTCTGTTGTGCAGTTACGTGTGCCTGGTGCGCCGGTATCTGGCATACGGACTGGAATCGGAAGCGATCGAGAGTTCGGCTTCAGCAGTTGCTCAAGGAGCGTTTCGACTGTGCCGTCACGCTTGACCCGTTTGAGTTCATGTACAGGGAGTCCTCGCGGCGCCGCCCACGGGATCATCACCTCTCGGACGTAGGTAATCGTCTCTGGATGCTCCGAGTCGTCGCCCACGTTGGCGAACAGAGCCGCGTCGATGTGCCCGATCTTGCCTTGGGTGGCGAGCACGCAGAGCGCGGTCGATTGCACCCCGCCGCCGTAAGAGATAGTTCGCATTTCACACCGCTCGGTCCTCTGTTAACAACAATCTGCACGGGGTTTTCTGTAACAGATCGCAAGCGTAGGCTAAAGGGGACCTAGTTCTCATTTTCTCGATCCCCCTTAGATGGCGCCGTGCGCGGGTGGGACACACTGTGTGGACTCTGGTCCGAGTGTGTCCCAAATGTGGTCTGATCACACGCCGCACAGCCCGTCCTCTTCCTGGGCTGTGCGGGGAAGTGGTCGAGCCACGGGGTCCCGAAGACGCACGCGAGGCCGCCGTCGGGGGTCCGGTTTACCATTCGTGCCCGCACTTGGGACAGGTATGCGCGAAGGGCCGTAGTGGCGGGTCGCCCACGACCAGCGCCCGAACCGCTTCACGACTGAGCCCTTCGGTGGCGGCTCGGTGGAGCAGGGCGTGTCGGGCATCGGGGTCTTTCTCGACCAACGCCTCTCGGTGGTGCGACCACGACACAGACGCGACGCGCTCGTCGGGCGCGTAGGCTTTGGACAGTCTGACGGCCTGGGTCAGCGTCGCATAGGATTTCTGCGTAACGTCCAGCGCCTGCGAGTACATCTCACTCCACTCACCACGCTGTTCTCCGTAGAGCAGGAGATCCCCTAGCGTCCAGAGTGCGCCGTTGGCGACCTGCTGGCAATTTTGGAGACCGAGACAAAACTCGTCAAAGGTAATCGTGGGGTCGATGAGCGCTCCGGTCGGGGTGATCTGAATCCCGTCGGTGAGGTGGACGGTCCCGACAAGTGTGGGCTGCGGGGCGTCGGGCTGCGGGGCGTCGGGCGTGATGCTATGGTTTAGTGCGACGAGTTCGGTCATGGTCCTCCTTGGTGAATGTGTTGGCAATAGTCTGGCCGAGTTCCGCGTAGTAACGATCGAGGGTCTGGATGAGCGTGACGACGTCATCCTTTGAACGAAGGATAACCACCGGTGAGCCGCGCCAGCTACGATGCCATTCTCGTTGCCGATTGTTCAATTTTCCCGTCTTATTTTTGATCTCCGCTATTTGAGTTACCCCCCTGAAACCGATACAAACGTCCGGCGCACCCCGTCCCAGGCGGGCTAAGGAAAAGCAGCTCGCGCCGTGGGCCCGCAGCGCCTGTACAATCTCGGCGTGATTGTCGTCGACTCGTTTAGGCACCTACACCCCCTGTGCGTCGCGCACATATTGCGCCAACTGCGCGGCCCGCTTTTTTCGTTTGCGATACTCGCGGGAGCGACAGGCATCGGAACAGAGTCGTGCGTCACTCCGCACACTGATCACGTTTTTCTTTCCGCAACTGATACACGTTTCAATTCGTGAGGGCCGCGTGGCCGACCGTGGGATAAGCAGCGTCACCACCTCGGTGATTTTTATCAGAGCCAGCCAGCGGTAGCGTTTGAGATACGCCAGCGTCTTCGACCTGAGGAAGTTGAGCTTATACCGTAGCCGGTGACGTCGGGGTGGCCGTCTCGTCATTGTCCTCCTTTTTCTGATTCCGCCCCCTGATAATTTTTCCCTCCCCCCCTCACCGATTGACGGGGCACGGGGCGCTTGGGGGGACGGGGCTGCACGGTGATCGGGCCGTCAGCGCCCAAGGTCGGATCGACGGGGATCAGATCGATGGTGCGTCCATGGACCGACTCATGATGGCAGGGCGCACAGAGCAGCACCATGTTCTGTGTCGAGGTCTCCCCGCCAGCACTTCGGTAGACGAGATGGTGGGCCTCTGGCGGCCTCGTAGCGAAGCGCGACCCACAGACCCGACACGCAGTATCCCGGCGCATGAGTTTATCCCGTACAGCGGCCTGCAGGCGTCTCTGCGCCCGTTTGATATGCGCTCGTTCCTGGCGGCGTGTCCGTGTCGGCTTCGGGTAGCGGATCATGGTCGGGCGATCAGGTGGGAAGGCCGGGTGTGGAAGGGAGGGTTGGCGACCCTCCTCACTACGAAGCTGGAGCCTCGCAGTAAGACACACGGCCGGCCTTCCCGAGCTTCATCCGTCAGCGTCCCTGTCTCCGCTGGATCTGTGTCGTGGCGCGGCGGGACCGAATGACGGGGTTGGTCTCCGCGCACCCGCAGGGCCGTGCCCACTTGTCCTCATCCTCGATCCAGGCCATGTCTCGACAGCGCGGGCACCCATAGAGGGGGATCCGCGGGACGCTTGTGCGGACGGTGTGGTCGGGGGGGATCGGCGTCCCGGTGAGACGCCCGTAGCTATCCCAGAAGCGATTCCGGGCCTCAATAATCCCGTCGAGTTCCTCCTGTTCCACCGCCCGACCGGCGGCGAGGGACTGGACCTGCTGCCCGAGTGCCTGGGTGAGTTGTGCCTCTGCATAGGCTATTGCCCGGGTTTTCCAGGTGCCGGCGTCTGGCAGGTATGGCGATGGTTCCCCCCCCAAGGCGTATCCCGTGGCTTCCAGGGCCTCAATATCCACCCCCGCAAGTTCTTTGTAATAGGCGCTCAGTTTCACCGCGTCCACCGGGGTGTTTTTCGTGGACGCCAAAAAATTAAAGACTGTGGCAAACCGTTGTTTTGCGTCACGGGTAGCAGTCGGCATGGGGCTCCTCCTGGAGTTTCCAGATTTTAATTTCTCGGGCGTTATTAGAGATGCGTCTGGAGGGGGTGCGGCGTCCGGTAAACGTCCAGCGCGGGCCGCGAAAGAGCGACCCCGCGGCATTCCCTAGCCCCCGGCGCTCCGCTATGGTGAGGTGTCGATACACATCGTCTGCCGTGGCGCAGCGGTCGGTCCGACTCAGAGCGACGGTTACCGCGATCGACCGCGCCTTACGTAACACCGGAGCACGACGTGCGGCGGCGCGATCCATCCCGGCGTCCCGTTGGGTGCGACCAGCGGGGAGGCTAAAGAGCGGGAGGCTACTCATGGGCGGTTCCCAGGAAGTGGGCGGTGGCCGCAATCATCCCTTGCGTCTGCGTGGTGAGTGTCGGGCGTGGCACTGGCAAATTACACTCGTCCTCCCACTGACGCTGATTGAGCCAGGTGGCCGGGTGCGGGATATACCGCGGCTCGGTGTGGAGCGCGTCCCACAACTTGATCCAGCGATGGAGGCCCGCCATGAGTTTCGTGAACAGCAGGGTATCGGATTCGGCGTTCGTTTTAAGCCACGCCTGTTGAGCTTTGACGCGGCAGACGTGCCGTGGGTAGCGCGTATAAAATTGTTGGAAGCGGGTCGTGTTTCGTACGGTGCTTGTGTGTGCCCGTCTCTGCAGGCCGACCGGCTTCCGTACAGTATTAGGGATACTAATGGCCTGGTTCTGTGTGTCTTGTACTGTACCTGTATGCTTCTTAAAGTCTCTGTTGGTGATCTCCTCACGGATGCGGACTTTCTGCTGCCCACCTGGGGGTCCCTCTTTGAGTGCTAACGCCTGCTCTGCGTACAAGTTCCCGTGATCTGGTGTGTGCGCGGAGTCCTCGATAGAGTCCTCACCTGTGCGGAGTAACGGGTTACAAAACCGGACGGCGTACCGATTGGCGTGACCCGATTTCCCCTGGGCGACAAGGGCTCCCACGTCCACTAATTCACGTATCCAGCGATCAACGGAGCCCACTGACGAGTGGACCTCTGCCGCCAGGTGGTCTCTGGTGGGTGTCGCGTAGCCGTCTCGATCTGTCCACGCGGCCAGGATCAGGGCGTAGACACGGATCGCGCCGTGCGAGAGCGTGCGGTGTGCAATCACCCAGAGGGGGAGATAGGCGGCTTGGCCGATATCACTCCGCACGGGTGACCACCGCGAGGTTTTTTTCCACGTGACAGCCAGCGACGGCAAAGAGGTCGCCACGCTGCCTCGCCAGTTTATTCAGCGTGGGATTGTGGGGGCGCACCGCATTGAGACTCACATCTCCCCGTGCCACCCCATCCACGAATTTTTGCATATCGTCGACGACCACGCGCACGCTACAGAATCTGTAGTGTCCGATCGGGGCCGCGACGAGGGCCTCGGGCGCCCCGTCCTCATAGGCGATGATCGCGGCCATCACGCTAGCCTCTGCCGGCTGGATTTTGCCGAGGTCGGCTTTTTCGAGATCGAGGATCGTTTTCCGTGTGGAATTTATCGCGTCCTTGATGGGCGTGTAATGGCTAATTATGGTCTTTCGCAGGGTCTGGAGGTTGCGCAGGATTAGACAGGCTTCTTGATATGTTTTGGGGGTGCTGATTACCGGCGTGGCGCTGGTCGTCAGCCTCGCCAGTTTGTTCGATAGTCGTTTCGGGAGTTTCTTCGGTTTCGCCATGAATTGCCTCCTGTAAGAGCTTGTGCCATCTTACGAAATCGTGCGGGGAGTTATATACGACGGTACGCCAAGTCGCGTCATCGTGGAGGTAGATGCCGACCCGGAGAATGTTCTTGTATGCGGAGGGTTTCCACCCCTCCGCATAGCAGGCTAACTGTGTTGCGACGCGGAGTTGGGCCGCTTTTCCCCTCCCGCGGCCCGTCTTGATGTCAGCGATGACCAGTTGGTCGCCGCATCCTTTGAGGTAGCCAATCCTGTCGATGATGCCGTGCCATTTTCCGTTGTCAAATGGCTGCTCCACGTGGAGCCAGGAGGGGCTCATCGCCATACAGAACCCGTGGCGGTAGGCTTCGCAGTAGCCGTTAAACTCTGCTGGTGGCTGCAGCGTCGCACCCTCGTCCAGATAGGCTGTGTAGGCGTGGACTGCGCGGCCACGTCTGAGTGCTGCCGACATCGCAGGGTAGGCAGGCAGTGGATACTTCCTGCTCCAGACTCGGGAGAAGCTCCACGCGCTGGAAAACTCTGGACGGCGCGTCATTCGAAGCCGATATCGTCTGCGGTGAGTTCGTCCGAGCCACTAAACTTGGTGCCAGACTCGGCGAGCTGCACCAGTGCCTCGTAGTCGGCTACCTTGATCGCAGCAAATCGTGTATAGCCGTATGTTTCTGTGAGGTATGATTGAAATGCCTCTACGTCCACGTCGTGACTTTTGGCGATGGCGTACAAGCGTTTCGCTTGCTTGGGCGAGATGGTTGGTCCGGTCGCCTCTGTGGGTGGCACGGGTGTTGCCGCTGTATGGACGACGGGTTTCGTCTTTCCCGCTGCGGTATTTCCGTCGTCGTCGAGTTCAAGCAAATTCTGTTCCTTCGGATCAACTGGTGCGAGACCAAGGAGTGCGAGTAAGCTCCCTCGCCTCCCGTATGTGTAGGCTGAGAGGATGGCTTGCGAGGCATCCCTGTCCAGAGCTTTCGCTGACGGGGGAATTGGGAGCACAGTTTCGAGCCACTCGCCTGAGGTATGTATCAGACGTGTGACCACGGCAAACTCGCCGTGCAGGAGGGTCGCACCCTGTACGACTGTTAGTCCACACTCCGCTAACGGTTGGATCGTTTTATTTAGCACGTACGGGAGTGAGGCGTACGCGTTTCCGAAGTGCGGATTTGTGGATTCTGCGAGAAACGCGATGTTCTTCCGCGCAAAGGCTACACGCGCCGAGGATAGCTGGTTAATACTCTCGCTGGTGCGAATAGTGTCTGCCATAGTTTCCCTCCTGGGTGAGTCGGCCGGGTTATACCTGTTGCCTATGATCGTATCAGTTTTTGGGTGCCGTGTATAGGGATCTTAAAGAGCTTGGAGGTGGTCGTGATCAAAATTTCCGACCTTATTTTTTTCACGAATCAGGCGCAACCCGAGTTTGGCGGCGTGCCGTTTGGCCGTCGCCAGGGTCGGAGTAGGGTTCGGGGCGTAGACGACGTCGGCGGCGAGAGACAACAGATGCCGACTTTCTGCATTTCCGCCGACCAGTTTGTTCCGTTCAGGGCTGCGGGTCCAGCTTGTTACGGACCCGCGGCTCCATCCGACGTAACTCCTCAGACTGTCGCCAAAATCTCCGGGTTGCATCACTGGACGGGCAGCTCTAAGTGCGAATACATCGCGTGGAAAATCGAGGTCAGGACGTCAGCTTGCCGTGCTTTGGGTGCCAGTGCCACCGTATTTGCCAGAACGGTCACTAGGGCGTTGGCCGTTTCCTCCGGTGATAGATCGTGGGCCTGAACATAGTCCTCGATCGTGTCCACGCAGCGAAAGACTCGTCTGAGTTTATCCGGGGTGGTGCCGAGGTTGCTGGCGATTTTGGCGATCTGGTCGTCATCAGTAGTCGATCGTGTCGTCATATTAGCTCCTAGTCTAGCGTACTCACGCGCCTGTTAGTTTATAGCGTATGAGGGCGGCATCCGCTGCACGTGCTAGTGCGCGACGCGCCCGCTGTTTCCGCGCTGATTGGGTATAGCGGCCGTCGTACAAACACCGGATTTCACCGAGTCCTGTGGCGGCGACGGCCGCTCCAGCGAGTGTGGCGTGACAGGCCGGCAGGCGCCCGCCGAACAGAACAGCGACCTCAGGTTCGACCAGCACCACCACCACGCTTTCGGTTTCGCAACGCCAGCTATAGCCGCTGCTCACTGTGCCGCCGTGGGTGGCGGCAACGACCGGCAGGGAGTCTCCTGCAGCATAGCGGTCTGCAACCGTCTGAACGATGGACAGTTCCTGGACCCGGCGCGTGCGCAGTCGCCGCATCCGCAGGAGGGGGCACGCAGCCCCGTGTGCGTGTATGAGCGTCATGCTAGAGACTCGCTATAGTCGAGTTCGTTTTCCCAGCCGCAGGACGCGCATTTCGCGTAGTCTGTGCGGCAGATTTCCAGGGGCTCCTCGCACTCCGGGCACGCAGGCGGATCACCTGGCGGATCGAGTGATTTTTCGCAGTGCCTCGAGGTATAGTCGTTAGTCGGGACTGGGTGTGACATAGTTTATCCTCCGTAACTAGAACACGAACAGCATCACGCCTACGCAGTAGGCTGCCAGGGCGAGGAGCACGCCGCCGATGAGTTCCTGCGCCGATGGTCTGCACGTGGGTTCATAGTCCGCGAAACAGCGCCCGCAGACGGGCCCGTCGTCTCCGGGTAACCCGGCGATCGTCAAGAGATTCCCGCAGTCACTGCAGCGCATTTAGAGCACCTCCGCGAGCAGCGTGTGGGGCGTCTTGAAAAAAAGCGTGGAGAGCGTCTCCACGAGCTTTTTGGGGCTGCTAAACTCCTTGCGGTCAACGTAGATTTCGGCGTTCCGATTGGCGTGACCCGATTTCCCCTGTACCACTTTCAGACCGAGGACGATCCCGACATCCCGAGTGGGGTCGAGCACATAATGCCTTTGATCCTCCCCCAATTTGGGCACGGCTAGCCTGAGCCAATCCCCCCGATCGTTTCCGCGCACGACCACCGTAAAGAGTGTATCTCCCCGTGTTAACAGGCGTTCAAGCCTAAGTGTCGCCGCAACAATTACCGCCGGTTGGTAGCGCGATCTCTTCATGCGTACCTCCTAATTTTGTTCCGCCGCTCCAAAATTTGGCTACCGAAACCACCGGCTGGCGACGCCGCGGCCGACCACTCGCTGCCAGTAGGCGACAGCCTCTCTATCACGCTTCTCGTAGGGCACGGCGGCATCGTCACTAATCCGATCGCGCCAGAGTAGGAGCGAGAGCACAGCGCAGACGGCTTTGCGGTACTCGGTGGGCCAATACTGCCCGGTGCAGTACTCGAGATTCGACCCGTCCCAGGAGAGACGACCGCTAAAGGCTGTGCTCAAGGCGTACTCCCACTGCGCCGCGGTGTAGGTCTTCCAGGCGACCTGGCCTAACATCACTCGAGCGTCGTGCAGATCGCGTGTAATCGCTCGGCTTTCGGATCTGTACGCTTTCCGACCGGCTCCGTCGGACCAGTGACTGATAGAGTTGCCCGGTTCCAGACCGGGACGCTGCTCGGCAAACGCGGTTAGTGCGCCCACGATTGTAGCGTGATAGGTGTCCATACACTCTACTTCTAGGGTGACGCCTTTATCATCATCGGTATCGTAGACTACCCATGTTCCCTTGAGACAGGCTGCCTTAGTCATGAGCCCACCAGCACCAGTCGGATCTTCAACGTCGTCTAGGCACTGTGCAAGCAGCTCCGCTTGACAGGTCGGCAGCTCGCGTCGCGCCACATCGAGCGAGACATACTCACCCATCGGCATAGACCCCTGTCTATCCTCACTCCGCCATGCAATCTCAAACATTAGCTCCCCTCTCTGCGGCAATCTCTCGATAGCTCGGATCGAGCGGCCAGTGTGAGCACTCAATCATGACTGTCCTCTCTGTCAATATCGTCCAGAATCCAATCACATTCTGTGCGTACGTGGTCTGGCACCGTGTCTAATGTCACGATCGTCCACCCTGACCCCGCGCCAATCCCCCCGTCCCAGGTCTGATCGCCGTCAGCGAGGTGAAATCCCCAGCGGGAGCTGGGATCTGGGATCTGGAGAAAAAATTTCCCTCGGTTGTTCCGTACGTAGCCGAGGTATTGGGTATTTTTTGTGCTTGCCATGTTTTCCCTCTTTGTTAGCGACGGATTAGAAATCGGTGATCTCCTTTTTTAGTTGTCCTGGATGACCCGGTCTTGGCAGCGCGTGCAAATGTGACCCCCGTCTTCCTTTCTGTCACGGTCAATGCCATCCCATTCGGCCCA
>Ga0310342_100001227_pt1 | contig 15751 bp, 33 predicted proteins | sample S15DNA20500_MG_FD_206155 | JGI IMG/M metagenome (GOLD analysis project Ga0310342, IMG submission 206155) | Marine microbial communities from station ALOHA, North Pacific Subtropical Gyre - S1503-DNA-20-500_MG | ecosystem: Environmental > Aquatic > Marine > Oceanic | place: Pacific Ocean: North... | reverse complement strand
CACTGGCTCCCGACCCGGGAGACAGGAATGCTCAAGCTCATGGATCCGAACATAGTTCCGCCCAATTTAATCATTAGACTGTCAGGCCATATGGTGGATGGAAAGAATTCAACCTGGTGGCCGTGGACGAGCTCAGTCTCGACTCAGGGGAAGACATGCCCTGCGAAGGACCAGGGCAACCAATGCCGCAGCTGTAGAGCATGCTGGGACAGGAAGGTAGCCAATGTCACATATCCTAAACACTAAATTAATTGATGAGATCCACGATCAGTGGTGCCGGGACAACGGGTATCCAGTCCGCAAGCTTACAAGCTCTCGAGCACGCGTGCGCAAGACTTCAAGCCACAAGCTAAGGGCTCAAGCCGGATCCCTGAATCCACAAGCTCCAGTATCCGGGAACCAGGGTACAAGCGTACAAGCTGGTCCAGGGCACAAGCAACAAGGATAAAGGTATTTTTTTTATGCTTAATATGAAAAGAAATCTGGTGAGGTGAGAACCTCACTTTATAGTCTTTTTTAGTCGCGGTAGATTTTAACTCAACAGTGAAAAAGTTCCCAGAAGGAGCATAGCCCAATAAATCAGGAGTGCCGAATAAAGCCCAGTTTTCCAGTCTGGTCCACGAAATTGCGGGAGTTTCATCTTTTAATTTTTTCCAAAGTTTTCGCTCTGGAAGTTTTGAAATTCTCCTAGAATTCACGACTACCAGAATAGTTAAAGTTTACCAATTATTTTACTCATACGCGCTCTTTCTGGTTCAGCTACGAGTACCAATCTATGGGTCTCTCGAGAACCTATAACTCTGTTTTCTAGTAGATTAATTTCCCTAATATCCATCATGTCACCATTAGGTAATTGAATCTGCACCCTTGCGTTGCCGCTCGTAGGGCTCACAAAAAACTTATCCAAAGCTTGTCTGAATGACTTTCCGTTTAACATTCTGGTTTGCAATATACAAGAAATATTATATAGTTGCAACATTATGGGATTACCCAAAGTATTAACACCCAAACAGATGAAATTCGCACAGCTATTAGTCTATGGCGTTGATGGGAGTCCTATAACCAAAACAGAGGCCTTTAAATTAGCTGGATTCGAAGACGGAAATAACAATTTTTCGAGGCTGACTAATCCTAAGTATTATCCATTAGTATGCGCTTACATTGAAAAGCTACGAGAAGAAGTAAGAGAAAAATATGACATCACATTTGATAATCATATTACTGAGCTGGGTAAAATTAGAGACCAAGGTAAAAAGGATAGTAGAAATCTAGCCGCTGCTGCAACTACTGAAATAGCTAGGGGTAAGGCTGCTGGATTCTATATAGATCAAAAACTCATTCGTCACGGTAAAATTGAGGATATGAATCTCAATGAACTTTACGATAAAATGAAAACTATTAAGGAGCGTAATGAACGAATACTGGACGCGAAACAACTATTGGAGCAAGGAAATGCCAAACAAAAAGAAGAAAAACAAAAAGAAAAATCTAAAGAAGAAAAAGAAAAAAGCGAAGAAGAAAAAGAAACGTTAGACGTTTAATTTTTCCATCTTTGTAATACAACCGATAGGGAATATATTCCTATCCGAAAAGACCTCATCTTTCTCATCGTAGCTAGCGAAAGTATATAAGAATTTCTTTGTCTTTCTATAAACATAACCAAAGGTTATCATCTTAGAACATTCAAAAGCATCAAACTCTGGGGCAGTAGCATGACCTCCGTCCGCTGTGATGTCTAACCATGAGATCTTATAGAAGTAATACTTCTTCTTATTAATGGCGACATGTTTATATTTTGATTTTTTTCTACGCATAAGAATGTATACCCTGCTCTCAATAAATCATAAAATAAAAAACACAATTCATGTGCGCGCGTCCCTTAAGTTGTTGGTATTGCTAGCTTTTTTTATCAATTGTATCTTTTGTATCCAATTGTATCCTGACTAAAGATACAATTTTGAGCGAATAAGTGTTGGTATATAACAATTCTAGCTTTTGTACCAATTGTAACCACTTTTGAAAAAAATTAAAAAAAATTTTTTTATTTTATAGAAAAAAGAGTATACAAAGGGTATAATATGCCAAATATGCAGAATTTAGTGGGGTTTTTGTTCATTTTTTGTATCTTTGCCGTTTGGTTGGTCATTCTTATCCCTATAGTATTGATCTACTTTCTTAAGGAAAGCGTGTTGACAGTGGACAAATTCCTTGTCAGAAATCTCAAAGCGTTGAAAAAACTTATCTTTAGAACACATTAAAATAACACCTTGTTGTATCTTTGTGCCATATACATAGTTGTGGGCCATAGCATAAGCACCCAACTGAATGAAGTAATCCTCAATCCATTCTCTCTTTTTTGGCTTGTTGGTTTGCTTAAAGTCTATTATACTTTCGCGCGAATTATAGATTCCAACTAAATCAGTAGCACCAGCATATAACATTGGATAATGGACGGTCACCTCTGTTCCCCATACTTCTTCTAAAGGACCCAATCCCTGGTTAATGATCTGTTGTGCCATCGGGTGTGCTTCAAGGCCTACTGCGGTCAGGTCCATGTGCCCTGAGCCCTGAATATAGGCTTCCAAATATCTGTGCATACTACTCCCTCTCATAGCCGACATGTCTCTGATTCGATCTGCTCCCTGTTCCCCGATGCGTTTTCTCCAAGCCTCTAGGCTCTGTCGCTTCTCTTCCGACTGGGTTGCGGATAGGATCGTAGTTACACTAGGCAACATTTGTTGATCGATATCGTAGTGTCTGGACCCCTGGATCAGGGACCGCTGGGACGCTGGGTATTTAAATCTTTTGTTCCAACGCATCTTTAAATCGTCCTCCCCAGGCATAAGAGCCATGGTGTTTGGTAAAAGAAGCGGTGTTAGCATAAAGCTTAAATCCCACTTTTTCTACCAGTTTACAAAAGGATACATCCTCTCCTGATGAGTAGCCGTCTTCGAATTTAAAATCGAAGAAGTTATAATAATACTTATGATCCGGTCCTGGTTTAGGAAAGACCGAGTTTTTAATTTTCAAATCTGGAAATTTTTCTATAATTTTTTTAAAGACATCACGATGAATGAGCATGATCCCCGTGGGGCCTGCGCTAATTTCCATAATATCACCGGCTTCCATTCGCCTCGCTTCTTTTATTTCAACAGTATAAATCTTCTTATCAACATCCATTGACTTCACCCGATAAGGGGTACAGATAACATCCTTCTTAGCCACCAACATTCGAAGCACTGCTTCGGGTTCGAATTCCACATCGGAATCTATAAAAAGTAGATGCGTAAAGTCTGAGTCTAAAAAGACAGACGTTAGATAGTTTCTGGCTTGATGAATCAGAGGAGATTTGATGGTATTGATCCCCACAGCCACACCACTCTTAGCGAGTTGTTGAATGACTTTAATGACAGCCACCATGGTATTAACCTTCACCGAGTCATAGCACGGCATGGCAATCATGACACTAGGTTTAGTCTCCATAAGTGTTATTCCTTCCATTGGCGAAGCTATGCATCACATAGTTTCCTTTCTTATTGGTATAATATATAGCGCCATTAAATTTTGGTTTAGTGATCAGAAGATGTTTTACAGCTTTCTTAAAAGACATATTCTCTGTCTCCGAGTTCTCTCCCGTATCTCCATCTAATATTTTAAATTTATATCTCATGCCATTAACATAAATAAACTTAATAAAATCAGTAGAATAAAACTACTGAAGATGAATGCAAATATTTTATCTCGTGGGTCCATTAGTTATGAGGACACTTTCCCTTTTTCCACTCTCGATATCCTTTAATCCATTCGTCGGGATCTCTTTTACCCCAACGTTGAGTCCAGGCCCAACTGTTTATCTTTCCTGAGTATGTTTCAATGATACTTAGAAAAGGATCTATTAATTTTTTCCAGAAATTTTTTGTCATAGTAATCTATTATTTGTTTTGCTCTCTCCTGTTTAACAATTAAAAAGGGGTACACTTGTTTTAGGATTCGGTAAACCCCGTGGAATCCTACCCGCCATCGATGCTGGTCTTGCCAGTTCTCTTTGGTTGGATATCTCTTCATGTCCCTGTTCCCTTCTGCGGTGGTCTTCATCAAGTAATCAATGAGTCTTCCATCCACTTGAGGAACCTCTAACCGGACATTTAAAGTTTCGTAGACTGGTTTATTCGGTCTCTCATGTCTTGTTCGTTTCTTCCAGCCAAACTCTAAGTAGCCTTCGCCGTCAATAATTCCTGCAACGTAGGCCGCCTCTTCCGAAGTCATAATCCTCATAAACCAGCTTTACGCGCTTCGTTTACGGGATCTTTAAGAGTTTTTTTTAAATCGACTAATTCTTTTTCAGCAAATTGTCTTCTCTCTTTCTCGTCTTTGTACATCTTCACAGCTCCACGTAAATTATCTTGTAGGAATTTACATCTAGCTTGAAGTGTTTGTATATCTTGTAGTTTATCAATCATCTTTCTGTCTCCCTCCTTTAAGAGATCTTCGTAGTGTTTATCGTAACCCATCGGTTTTGTCCTTGATCGTATGGTAGATATGAGTTTTAATATCTTTCTCCGTTCGCATAATGGTAAGGACATCCACCCCCGAATACGCTCTCGCGTAAGCGTTCTGGCTAGCTGCGATCGAAGCTCCGGAAGTGAGTAATGCAAACTCACTGCAGCCGGTGCACACCATTAGAATCAATAATAATGGTATCTTTGTCTTCATCAAACGGACCATAAATTTCTCCTTCTAGTTCACCTTCTGCGTTACACATCGTACAATTCATTGTAGCTTCTGTACCAATTTCTTCAACTGATTTGTTTGGGACAGTAATGAAGCCATTTCCACGACATCGTGGACAAATAGATTTAAGCTTTTCTTTTGTCTTCAGTTTTGTCTTTTGCTTTTCCATTCAGTCTCTCCATTTCTTTGTTCACTAAGATGTTGATCGTTCCACTCCGGCTCTGAACAATGTGCGGAGTTATAACTCTACGAATCTTATCTAAATTTTGATAAGTGATTTTCGTGAGAGAGACGTTTTTGTATTTACTTATGTCAGTCATTTGTTATATCCTCTTTCATATTTGTTGTTTGTTTAATATAGGATTATTCCCATAAATTACAAGAATTGTCAATATGAAAATTATAATTTTAAGCGTAATAATTTGCTCTGCATTATATGGTAATTGCCAGGAGCCATACACCAAGAATGTCGAATATAAGACATGGGCGGACTGTATGTGGGCAGGGACCAACGATACGTTGACTCTCTACCAGGTCATGGGGGAGGACTATATTAATACCAATAAAATATTTGTAAAATTTCAATGCAAAGAAGTGGAAAAAATTAATCCCGAACTAAAGTCTTAATCACAATAGTAGCCATATACTAAATTTCCTTTGGATGTATACCATCCCTGGTCCCTGGTGTCTGTTTGATCACTATATGTAGCAATCTTCTCGACATACGCGTCCCCCTGCTGGGAACATGTTAATCCTTTTGTAAAAGGAACAACAATGGGATCACCTAGTAATAGTAGAATGACCAGTACTTTCATACCACATATAGTCGTGGACGTCCGCCTTTACTGCCACGCATGACAGCTACCGGATCCTTTTTACGTCTTTCTTTATAGTACGAGTTACCAGTTAATTTTTTTTTCTTAACCTTATACTTTCCTCGTTTGAAGCCTAGTCTTCTATTGTGAAGACTTCCCCCTCGATAATGACTATGAAAATTAAATCTTTCATTATTTTTTACATAAATTCTATTACCGTGTCTCACAGATTCCATTTCTAATTCTCTCTTCCTAATCTGTTCAATCATTTTTTGATAGACATATTCAGGACTCTTGCCAGCATATTCACATACTTTTCTGAAGTTAGAACTTTTACGTTTGAACCATTCAATGGCGTGTCTAGATTCTCTCCAGTCCGATGAATAGAGTGCATCATGGGCCGCTTTAGTTAGAACACTTACCCAAAGGTAATGTTCTGGACTTGTTGTGTCCTCTTGTTCAGTCGCGTGCTTCTGATCGAATATCGTCATGGCTTTTATTGCCCCAGTTAATTATTCTTTCGGCGCCGTCAGCTTCAATATTGATATTAACTCCAAACTTCTTCCATGACTTTGACATCACGTTAAGTTCGAGCACCAATGTCGAATATTGTTTAGTACTTAGGCCTTTCGTTTTTAATGTTATCTTTCTCATTATCCATAATATAAGAAATTATAGGACCACTGTCAAGGTACCAAATAAAATAATTATGAATAAAATAATATCAACCCACAATAGAAATATAAGAACTTTAAAAACCACTAGATTAATATGTCTTTTAATTCAAAGGTTAGACCCTCTAATTCGTCAGGTTTTCCCTTAGGATAGTCAGGAAAAACCATGAATTTCTCGCCTGTTTCCTCATTGGTACAACCTGCAACGAGCCAGTCCCATTTAAAGTCATTATCTTCAACAAATTCACGCATAACTTCATAGGTTTGATCAGGGTGTTGCTTTAGTAGATTGGCTTTACATTCTGACATAGTTCTAAACCAACCCTCCATCTGAAAATTTTGTTGAGTTATAATAGGATCATGTCCAATTAGATAAGCTAATATTAAAATTTTATACATTATCCCTGGCCTCTCGAACGTTTTCTACGTGGAATACGCTTCGAGTATGATTTAGCATGTCTTCCGGGTCTTTTTCGTGTACTTCGTTTCTTGTAAAGACTGACTCCAAAGACCGGTCTCTTACGAGCCATCCTTCTCTAGCACCAAATTGGGGGTGGGAGTGGTACTATTACCTAAAGGAATATATTTAATTACCCCATTAACTTTTTGTTCAGTGTCTCCGCCACAAGTAATGCAACGATATACGTTATGATAAAGAGAAACAAAGACAGTTCTCTCCTGACATAGAGGACAATCTCCGTTAGTTACTTCAGCTTTTAAACTCATCCCTTTTCCAAACATATCGCTTCCTCTCATACTTCTTCTTATCCTTAAATCTTTTTGGAGTAAAGTGTTTTAAAAGTCTGGCTATGGGATTTCTATTTGAGTACGATTTTTTTGATTGATTTTGAGCCATCGTTATTAATCTCTACTTCAGCTTCAGTTTTTATACACTTATAAGTGACGGTGTCACTGTACTGACGCTCGGCTTCGCGCTTCCCACGCAGGCACATACCCATTGAGTCCTGGATTCGATGCTCCTTAATTTCAAAATTTACAAACATTAATAATGCTACTACTGTTTCCATATTTATTCCTCATCTTGTGGCTGTCCACATTCACACACCGGACAATCACATTCTCCACTATATTTACTAGGTGGTCCTCCCCATGTCGAGTGTTTTTCAAAATTACAATGACAGGGACAACCACAGTTATCACAAGTAATTTCGGGATTCATTAATGGGCTCCATTATTTCCATTAGCAAAAGTTCTTTGTTTATCTTTTAATTTTTCTATGTCAGAAAGAACTTTGTTCATTTGCTTAGTTAAAAAATCGATGTTCACCTTATTGTGCATTCCATCTTCGATTGCTTTATTAAGACGATCAACGGTTTTATAAAGATCCTCAATCATCATGAACTGCTCTTGGTCTGCGGGCAAACTGCCCATCTGGCCCCGAGGCCATTTTATCCTGAATTCTGTGTTCATATCTAGATCTTTAGACATAATTTCTAATTGAGTTGTGACACGATTTTGAGTCTCAATGATACCGAAGTAAGCCCAGGTCCCGATCGCGACCATGGCGATCAAAGAGGCAACCGTTTTCATCGGCATCTGAACTGCGGCTTCTTCTGAAATTTTGAGAGGTCCCTTAGGCATTAGTAATTATAACTCCCTGATGGAGTATCTCCTTTTTCTAAAATTTTAAATAGGTCTTTGTGTTGTTCCATGATCTCTTCATCACTCTTCATCATGTTCTCGATATGCATTTGAAGTTTCTCGACATGTCGTTCTAGCTTGTCGACCTTGTCTTCATGAACAGCTTGGATTGTAGATAGTTCAAAGGTACGCGAAAGACTCCAGCCACCCAGGGCGATGAGTAATCCAACCAGTAATGTCATTAATTTGTCAGCCATTAAAATATAATCTCCATAACTAAATATAACGTAATAAATATGAACATACCAGCCATATGTATATCATATGGGTGATTATGCATTAATCCCCCAATACTTCCCTCGATAGGTCCTTGATATCCCATTGTTGCTCTCTGACTGCATCTGTTGTTTTCCTAAGAATCTCCTCTAAAGCTCTGAAATAGGCATTTACTTCAGTAACTCGAGCATTAACATTAAACATCTCTCTTGTAAACTCTTCTTTGTCTTGAGCGTATTTATCGAAGATGATTTGAATATCTTTGTTCAACATCATGACCTGTTGTTTATTTTCTTCAATAGTTTCAGTCAGATTAATAATATATTTAATAGACCCAAAGGTAGCAGCCAGGATCGATACCACGATAGGTACTATTACTACGAGCTTACTCTTACTCAGATCCATTTTTCTTTTGCTCCATTTGTTTTTGGTGTTCTATTTTCATCATCTCATCAAAGAGAGTATCATTACTTCGTTCTCTTTTATCTTCCTTTTTCAGAAATTTCATATCTCTACATTTTTTAGCTACTAACTCAAGCTCAGGTCCCATCTCTACATTTCTATATTTTCTACAGATTTTAAGAAGTTCCATTTGTTGTTCGAGTTCATAACGATCAGATTGTTTTTGTCTAAATTCTTTATTGCAGGTATGACCAAACTTAAACCGAAGTCTAACTCCTAGGTCCCAGCCCTCTCTTTCATATTCATTACCGCTATCGGTAATAGCATAGTCATAATCATCCGTGCTGTATTGAAGATAAGGTTCGATGTGACCGGCTTCACAATTACGCCAGTTGCCACCAAGGTACTCATTTTTGGCGAAGACCTGACTGCAAGCTACTAATGATAGCAAAATAATAATAAGAGAAGATACTAAATATTTCATCCATCTAGTTTCCTTGTCCCTTATTTTTCTTGCGTTTCTTCTTGCCCTTAAGATCTTTAAACTTCGATATCTCATCTTGTATTACCTCAATTTTCATTTTGATTACAACCATGTCCTGAGACAATGAAAATGATCTTTGTAGTGACCATCCTCCAAGCGCTAATACAATAGCGAGTAAAGCAGTTATTAATTTATCATTCATTAGTTACCTTTGGCGTATACTCATACGTTTCTTGTTCTGCTTCTTCTTGTTTTTCTTTTCCGTGACAACATGTACCTGATTTTTCTTTTTCTTTGGTATGCATATTGCAAGTTCGTTTTTCTTCTATTGGCATACTTCACACTCCACATGTTTACACTCCGTACACGGGCAAACCCCGTATAAGTCTGAATGTCCACTTACATTACAGTGACAGTCACAATTACAATTTTCACACTTCGTCGGGTTCATTTTTAGTTTCCTCTATATCATAAAAAAATTTATCTGAATCTTCCGTTCTCCATTTTCTTGTGTTCTCTACATTCCATTCTCTTGTTTGAACTTTCCAATCAGAAGGAATTTCATCCTTAACCGTAAAAGATGGAATACTCCATATTAATCGATTGTTAGGTTGAGCTGCATAATTGCCATCCTCTAAGGCGAGAATGTGCGCGCACTTATGTTCGTGCGGAATTTCGGAATGATCCGTGTCGACTATATTACCCTCTGGGTGAGCCCAGTCAACTGTAAAAAGATAATGACCATGATGCCATTTCTTATCTTTACCGTAATATTTGCCGGATTGGCTGGCTAGAAGATCGTAAGTAGTAATAGCAGGATAATAACTAAAACAATTCCAAAGCTCCAACTCGTCAAGTGGAGTCCGAGGAACTTTTTTGACATCAAATCCTCGCTGGATGAAGGCAGAAATTGGAAGACGATAGAAGACAGCACCATTTTCCATAACTGCATGAAAGAGTAAAGCATGCCCTGTAAGCGATGCCATACCAAAGATGATACAGTCTTCACTCTCTCCCACATGTCCGGAAAGGTCATATAGATACTCCCTTCTTACTTGCGCGTAAGTCGCAGGAATATTCACGTTTAAATATGCCATTTAACATAAACCTCACTTAGAATGCTGCGATAATTAAAATTACGAGTACAACAGCACCTGCAATCACAATTTTTCTGTGATTATTCCACAGGTCCTTTGCGGCGTCTTTTATCATATCCATAGTTTCCTCCTATTTATCGTATATATCTCCCCAATTTTTTCCATGTTCATAATCTACTTTATTGGGAACTTCAAGTGTAACAGCATTCTCCATAATCTCAACGATTTTCTTGGCTTCATTATCGTCATTAATGGAAACACATAACTCATCATGAATTTGAATATGTGCAACTACACCTGCCTTATAGAGTTCTAACATAGATTTTTTAGTCATGTCTGCTGCTGAACCCTGTATAAGTTTGTTTAAAGATTTATAAGTATAAGCTCTTCTGATTCCTGGTCCATGTTCCTTGAGTGCTTCTTCGTGTGACAATGCTTTATGCATCCCAAAACTATTGGGTTCCCATAAATGGAACCGGCATAGTCTTCCAAGTAACGTTCTAATTTGCCCACGATCCTGAGCTCTATTAGATGCTTTCTCCATCAGTTGTTTAACAAATGGAACTTTATTGTGATATTGATTAAATAATTCTGCAGCTTTATCTTTAGTTACTCCGAGTTCTGCTTGAAGTTTACCTTTCCCCATTCCATAAAATAATCCTAAGTTAATAGTCTTGGCTTGGGATCTAGGAATCTGGGCCATGTCTGCTACAGTCTGGTGAAAATCTGAATCTGAATTTGCTTGATAAGCATCCACAACATCATACACGGAGGGTAATTTATATAGCGCTGCGTAATGAACAACGAGTCTTGGTTCTTGTTGTGAGTAATCAAAACAACCCCACTTACATCCTTCTTCAGGTATGAATAAACTTCTAATCTTAGGTCCTAGATCTTTATTACGTGCGGGAATTTGTTGCAGGTTAGGGTTTTGATAACTAAATCTGCCTGTAACTGTTCCACCTCCTGCGTTTCTTAATTGATTAATTTCTGCATGGATTCTACCTTTATGTTCGTATCTTAAAATAGAATCAATGAATGTAGTATGAGCTTTGTTAATTTCTCTAGCTTTAGCAATCATTCTAACCACTGGATGTGAATGTTCTTGTAAAAAATTTTTAGTAAAAGAAGGAGCAGCTGTTTTTTCTGTACGTGGGTATTCTATTTTTAACATATCAAATACATTAGCTACCGATCTTGCGGCCCATATTTGTGTGTCAATATTGGTTTCTCCTTTAATTTTTCTTAAGAGTTCTTGTTCTTCAGCGATGAGTTGTTTTTTCATAGCATGAGCTCTTTCTACATCTACTCTTACTCCTTTGAATCGCATGTCAACAAGACATGGAAATAGATCTGTTTCTAAATCAAATATATCTTCTAAGTCTTGATGAAGTATTTCTTTTTTCATCTCTTGCCATAAGCCTAGAGTAATCTCAGCATCTCGTTCAGCATAAGATCCTGCATGCATAGCCGGTAACTTATACATTTCTGCTTTGGGATCGATTCCCCATTCTTCAGCAGCTTCAGCTAAAGCTCTTTCATTCTTTCCATAGCCTAAATAATGCCAAGATAAACTATTTAAATCATACCTAAATCTATTTTCATCAGTAATAGCTGATGCAATCATAGTACAAACAATGTCACCATTAATTTTAAATCCTGATGCTCTTAACCAACACACGTCGTAAATAGCATTGTGAAAAATTTTTGTAGAAGGTGCTTCTAATACATCTTTGAGCCACATGAATACTTGTTTCTTATCCATGTTTCCTCCACCTTCATGAGCAATTGGAAAATATCCTTTATAGAATGAAGTTGCTACTGCAACTCCAATTATTTCTCCATTACCAATTACTGAACCAGATCCTTTCTTAAGGAGATCAGGATCTTTGGTTTCTAAGTCTATTGCTATTTCATCTACTTGTCTTAAGTCTGGAAACTCTGTTGGTTTAACCCATTCAGTTTGTGCTTCAAATTTTGGGATTCTCATTTGTTTCTTAAGATCCCCCAGAAATTAGGTTTATCCATCGGATTTGGAGTTTTATAATCTCTTTCAATAATCATTTCACAATAATGTATTGCCTTCAATATATCCTGCTTTCCATCTTTATACGGGTGTCTACATATATACTTTATTATGTTGCCTTCTGCAAATAACATTCTATTTTCATGCACAAACTCACTAGGCTGAATTTTCATTTTCTTGTAGTGGGCCCCACCGATTTGCTTAGTGTACACTTTCGATGTCATATCCATTACTCTCCTTTCGTGCTGCCATTATATAAAGGTTCTGTTTTGTTCTCGTTACTCCTACATACCATATCCTGTTTTCTTCATCGCTTTTATCAGGGGATCTTTCAATCGCTTCTCTGATGTTTTTGGTATTGTCTAGTATTAGTAATACGTTATCAGCTTCACCCCCCTTAGCGGAGTGAATGGTAGATAAATTAACTCTTGCCGGTGCGTCTAGTGTTTCTCCTTGCGCCAACATATTTCTGATGTAAAGACTATCTTCATGTTCAGTTTCAAATACATCAAACCATCTATCGGTATGGCTGTATCCAAACTCTCTTAAATCATACATACGTTCTTCTTTTTGTGGGAATTCTTTACCTAGATATTCAAATAAATCTCTACATTCTGTTAAAGAAAGTTGGGCTCCATTGGTCCATCTGGTAAAATTTTGTATGGCTGCAAAAAGTCTAGCCCTATAACTTTTGCGTCCTTTGTATTCAAAATAAATCCCTAGTTCCATAAGCTGTGGTTTAAGTTTAATAAGGCGATCATTATAACGAGCAAGTACGAGCCATTTCCCTTCATGGAGAGGTACATCTTCTAATGCCATTATATGGTGGACACTTCCTTGTTCATCTCTTGCTTCCCATTCTTTTTTTATTCTCCTCTCATCTGGTATTCTATCCAAAATATTGTTCGCAATGTGTTGAACAGCACGTGGTACTCGGTAAGATTGTGGCAAAACAATTTCTTTAGCCTTCTCATCTTGAAATCTTTTCACGTCTGCGCCAGCCCATGCATAAATAGCCTGGTCGTCATCACCCGCTAATATCATATGTTTTGCGTTCTTTTTTATAATCTCAAACATTTTCCATTGAATAGGAGATAAATCTTGTGCTTCATCAATAAAAACTACGTCAAATTTTGGACACAATTCCGCCATAATAAATTTATGAATCATGTCGGTAAAATCTTTCAACTGAAAAGCATCTTTATAATTATTTATTTCATCTTCTAAAATAGGAATTAAATTTTTATCTAGGTCTGGAGAATACATATCGCTGTTGTATTCTTCTTCACTAGTAATACCTTTTATTCTAGCTGCATTAATTAAATTAAAATATTCACTATCTGAATCTACAAATCCTGTTCGTTCTTGACCATCACTATAAACTGTAACTTCGATCCCTAATTTTTTTCCTATATCTTCATAGTGTTCGTCCTGCATCACTTCACTTTTTTTCATACCCAATCTTTCAAAAGCTAATGAATGTAATGTTTGAAAACGTTTTAAATGCTTGTAGGATAGGTCAGGATAGCTGTCCAACATTCTGTTTTTTGCTTCATTTGCAGCCTTTTTTGTGAAGGCAAAATAGCCTATTTTCTCCAGAGGAGTTCCTAGTTTTAAAAAGGTTTTAACATATTTTAACAGTCGAGTTGTTTTCCCTGTTCCCGGAGGCCCGAGTATTTTTCTCATCATAATAGTATCGCTCCAATAATAAATCCGACAATAAACCAAACAATTTCTTGTCTATAGTACAAGGACCATATCTCAAATTTTTCTTTATATTTTTTAATCATATGATGTCCTTTTGGTGCTTGAGTCTGGTATGATAAATCGGAACATTTTCAAACTCTTTAATAGAAATTTTAACTATGTTTTTAGTTGGTGTGTTATATTTACCTTTCGTTTTACTAGGAAATCTTTTCTGTTCCATAAATTCTATGTCACAATTTTCATAAGTCTTCATCATCATGTTTCCTGTTTTATCTTCAGTGTATTTCCAATTCTTAGATTTTAATTTGTCATAAAATTTATCAAATTTAAAAAAGGCATAACCTTCTTCAATTAAGACTGTGCCCGATTTAAAGCTGGCGTCATTAGTAGCTTTAGCTCCATTTATTTTAGCATGCAGAACATCGTGTAGTTTTTCTTTAGGGGTTGTACCAATAGGAGGGGAAACTATCTTTTGTGTCTTCCATAATGCATCAAGAACAGTTTGATCTTCATCTCCTTTAATAATAGGAGGAGCAAACCCTGCTGCTTTAGAAATTGCATTTCTTCTTTTACGTTGATCATTCACATGTTCTACACTTCTGCAATGAACTGTAGCTGTGCTGATACCATCTGATTTAATTACATCAAATTCAAATTCTGGTTCTGGTTCCAAGTCTATTTTTTTTAAATTAGTTAATTCTGGATACGTTCCTTTAGATCCTGCTAAAACTCCAAATCTTTTTTTAACACAGATTCCTTTTTTACAATGATCACTAATAGGACTCTGTGTACAAGTATATCCTTTTAAAGATCTTGCCCATGATCTGACTTTCGCGTTTAATAATTTATCGTCCCATGCATTCGCATGTTGTTCTGCAAAATATTTGACGGGTGCATTCTTAACTTTTTGTTTCCATGTATCTTCATATTTCATTTTAACAAAGACATGATAGTTATACATAAATCTATCTTTGCCATCAAAAGTTGGATCTTTCATAATGGTAGAAAGATGAGCGAGACAAGGAGGCCCATCTTTAAAATCATCATCCGCTCCTTCATAGATTTGTCTATCAATATCTTCGGTAATGTTATCTAAACTATCTTTACCTACTAAATTAGCTTCAGCTACTTCAATAAATTGTTCGAAGGTAAAAAAAGTTCCATCAACGTTAAGTGCTCTACGTTCTGTTCTTTTATAATAAGGTAAATTAATAAATTGTCCTGGTCTTAATTCTCCAGTTTCTGTGTCTTTAGTTAATTGTGTCTGCTTGGGAAAAATTTCTGTGTCTGGTTTTAGTTTAAAAAGAGGAAGAAGATTACTTAAGAAAGATACTAGAAGAGTCGCGGATATAAAATCCTTCATAAAAATAAAGAGATGAAGCCCTCCACTTTTAGATTCAATAGGGATTAAAGGTAATTTAAATTCTTGAATTTTGTCTATAAAAAATTTTCTGTCAAAGTTATCATAATTATTTGGATCTATATCAATAACCCCAAATTTAACTTCTGAATTCTCATTGGTAGGCTGAATTCCTACAGATTTAGAGCCCTTTAAATGGTCTGTATAGATTTGATCTGTAAATTCTTCAAAAGACCACCTATAATCTGGTTTCTTTTTACCACTAACGGGATCAATTTTTACGTTGGTCCAATCAGCGACACCATAGGCGCGCCTATAACCATTAAATAAATTTATATATTTCTTTTCCATAATTATCTTTCAGAGGGGCGAGTTAAGTCTCCCGCTCTCGCCCCTTTTTTAATCGACTAATCGATTAAACTAGAAATGCGAGTCAGACCCTTTTGGTTTTTCAGCGCCATGTTTAGCTTTGATACTTCCTTTAGAAATATTTTCACTAAACGTTTTAGCCTGCTGATACATCTGAGTATCTGATACAGGACCAATTTTACTTACTTCCCAACCAAACCAAGTGCCT
>Ga0310342_100001226_pt1 | contig 15762 bp, 24 predicted proteins | sample S15DNA20500_MG_FD_206155 | JGI IMG/M metagenome (GOLD analysis project Ga0310342, IMG submission 206155) | Marine microbial communities from station ALOHA, North Pacific Subtropical Gyre - S1503-DNA-20-500_MG | ecosystem: Environmental > Aquatic > Marine > Oceanic | place: Pacific Ocean: North... | reverse complement strand
TATGGACCTTGCTGGTAGGTACCAGACCTCGTGGAAAAGTTGTGCGGACAGTGTCTCCGTTCTCCACTCTGCAGGTGCGAGAATGGTGGTCTAATGTGTCACTGTATAGGTGATCCGACGTTGCGACGGGCGAAATCCTGGCTACCCACTATCCTTCCTTTAAGGAGGCTATATGAGAAAACTCATTGACCATAGTAAACGAAGATGTAAAATATGTGGAGATATAACTCATCCCACAGGTAAAAGAAAATCAGATGGTGTTACATTAAGGATGAAAGACCTTTGTACAAAACACCATCAAGAAAATGTTGCTAAACGGAACGGAAAAAAGAATTATCGTACCCTTATTGTTAATAACGCCGGATTTGAAACCACGCACGAGTACGTTAATCATTATGCAAAGCAGGCCGGTTTTGAAGATCATCATGATCGGCTCAATCATAATGCACAATCTGCTGGATATATATCACATTCTGACCGCTTGAACAGCAAACATCCATCTAGAAAGTATAGAAAAGACTATTGTGAAAACATAGATGGACGTTTGGGATTTAAATGTACAACCAAAATTACAGAAGATATGATTAAGGCAGGTGTACTTGAAGTAGATCATATTATTCCTCGAACTAAAGGCGGCAAAGATGATGATGAAAATCTGCAGACGCTTTGTTGTAATTGTCATAAAATGAAGGGATGGCTTTTTGAAGATGGCAATCCTTCTTCAGACAAATATATGGTTCTAGAATCTACTTGACAAAACAAGAAAAATAGCGTATTATATAGATATGGCAAATCTAGTACCAATTGTAATAGAACAAACGGACAAAGGAGAGCGATCGTACGATATATATAGTCGATTGCTTAAAGACCGTATCATAATGTTAGATAATGAAATTGAAGATCATTGTGCAAGTTTAACAGTGAGTCAATTATTGTTTCTCGAAAGCGAGAATGCAGAAAAAGATATTTTTATGTATATAAATTCTCCTGGAGGAACTGTTACAGCAGGAATGGCAATATATGATACAATGCAATTCATTGCACCAGATATATGTACCATTGTTATGGGCCATGCGGCGTCAATGGGTTCTCTTTTAGCACAAGCAGGTGCTCCAGATAAACGTTGGATACTGCCACATAGTCGGCATATGATACATCAACCAATGGGCGGAGCAAGTGGTCAAGCATCGGATGTTGAAATACGTACAAAAGAATTACTCAGGGTAAAAGAAGAATTAACTCAAATTTATGTAAAGCATAGTTCAAAAAGTAAATTGTATAATGAATTAGTTAAAGACATGGATAGAGATAATTTCTTAACTGCACAAGAATCTGTTGATTATGGATTAGCAGATAAAATAGTGGAAAGTCGTGAACTTCCTGGTGACTAATACAACGCATCGAGCAGGCGAATTGCATGTTATGGTTGACTTGGAAACATTGTCAACTAAACCTAATGCAGTAATTTTAACGTTTGCGGCAATGAAATTTGATCCTTGCAATGATGCCAGGAAAGAAACAGAAGAACGAATATTTAATAGTAAGCATAGTTTCTATAAAAGAATAGATTTAGAAAGTTGTGTGGACATGGGTCAAGCAATAGATGACCACACGATTGATTGGTGGGCAGAACAAGACGATATAATTAGAGAGGAGGCATTTGCAGAAGACGATAGACATTCAATTGAAACTGTTTTAACAGATTTTCATAAATGGTGTTTTGGTGCAAAAGCATTTTGGTCAAATGGTTCTATATTTGACATAATGATAATAGAGGATTATAATAGAAAATTAAGTAGAGGCAATCCGTGGAAATTTTGGGAAATACGAGATTGTAGAACAATATATGCCCTAGCAGATCCCGAACTTCCTGAAGGAAGTAAACATCATGCATTAATGGACTGTTGGAGGCAAGTAGTCGGTATACAAAACTGTTACCGCAAATTAGCAAAATAAGGAGATAAATTATGTGGAAATGGATAAAGAAGTTTTTTAGCGATCTAGGTTCGTATGGTCAAAAATATGAACCTGCACCACCACCACCACCTAAGAAGAAAACTAGATTACCTAGTAAGACTGCACTAATGAAAATGTCGAAACTCAGACTTGATCATCAAGGAGAGCAGGAAGGCATTAAATTAGATCGTAGAAAGTCTAAACGGGAAATGGTTGAAGATCTTATGGCATTTAGAAAAGCACAAAGAGGCTAGATAAATACTGTTATGATAACCATTACAGAAGCCGCTAAAGAACAGATGTTAAACATATTAAAAAAGAATAGTGAAAGTTACGTTCGTTATTCTTTAGATGGCGGCGGCTGTTCTGGATTAATAGGTAAATGGGAATCTCCTAGTAAACTAGAAGAAGGAGATATACCATTTAATTTAGACGAAGGCAATAACCAACTATTGATAGATAAATTTACTATTCAATATATGAAAGACGCAACTATAGATTATACTGGTGATTTTATGCCTGCTTTTAAAGTAAGCATTCCAAATACTAGTTCCTGTGGTTGCGGGGAGAGTTTTCAACTATGACAGAATTAATTCAAGGAGGAACTAATGAAGTTCCTCCGGAACCAAATAGATTCTTTACCGACTCCAGCAAGGAGGATAGTATCATATATGTTTAAAGTATATATCGCATGGAGTATCTGTGCGGATATAATTATCGTTGCTGGTATTGTTTATCTAATAATTCATTAAATGGAAATAGATTTAAACAAATACAAACACTTTGTAGATGAAGTAACATCCAAAGAATCAAAAGACTCGCAAGCATTTGATACCCGTTGGCGAGAACTCAACAAGTTCGTCGAAACACCTCGCCTTTTGACTGCCAGCATAGGACTTGGTTCGGAGTCTGGTGAGTTTAGTGAAATTGTAAAGAAATGTATATTCCAAGGTAAACCCATGGATGAAGATACTAAACATCATTTAAAACGAGAACTTGGAGATATAATGTGGTACTGGACACAGGCATGCTTGGCATTGCATTTAGATCCAAATGATGTTATAATTAAGAATGTAGAAAAATTAAAAGAACGTTATCCGGGTGGAGAATTTGATGCTTCAAAATCAGAACAGCGAAAAGAAGGAGATATATAATGGCAGATCCTTTTAGTCCTTTTCCTGATTATAAAGAGTTAACACAAGAGCAAATATTAGAAAAGTATAACGAAGTTAACGAGAAGATGCGTCTCGCCCATAGAGCAGGAGCAAATCCTCATATTATAGGTCAAATGCAAATGTTAGCTGCCAGATTATTAGAACATTATCATGAAACTGCTTTATTAAAAAGAATAGACGAAGGTGACGAGGATGCCGACATTATATCAATCGGATAAAGCACCTGCTTATGTAATTGGTGGGTGGCCAAATGGTAGTGTTGCACCAAATGGATTTGAAATGTCTATAGACGAAAAGTCTATAATGGAATGTGTGTATAGAGATATAGAATTGACAAAAATATTAATAGAAGATCCAACATTTATAGAAAAATATAATCAATTTGCTAAACTATTTGATATAGGAGATAGTATAAAATATGAAAAACCTAGCAAATTACCGAAGGAAGAATATATAGAAGATTGTTTAAAAAATTGGAATCTACCTGAAGAATATAAATTTTGTGATATTAAAAAACTATTATTAGAACGTTGTATTACAGATATAGAAAAACAAAGAGTAGAAGACGAATATGTTGAATTTGAAAACCGAAGACTAGTTTCTGTTTTGAAGTTTCTTAATTATTTTGTAGAAACATTAAGAAAAAATAATATAGTATGGGGTGTAGGTAGAGGATCTAGTGTTGCATCATATTGTCTTTATCTATTGGGTGTTCATAAAATAGATAGTATTAAATATAATTTAGATATGGAGGAATTTTTAAAATGAGGGAGGTTAGAACAGCAAAAGGTAGAATTATAAATATGCAGGCATTATTGGATGCTAATCAAGATGCTCGGGCAGTTAGTAATGTGCCAATGAATGCAAGAGGAGATTTGTTAGACGAACATGGTAATATTAAAGCAGATAAAGGATCTATTACATCTGCATATTATGAAGCTAATCCCAAAGCAACTAAAAATGTTAGTATTAAAAAATCTACAGCAAGAGATCCTAAAAAGAAATTACAACCAACAGTAAAAAAAGAAACAAAAGAAGAACCTGTAGCAACAATGGATTCTTCAGTATCCGATGACAGCTTCACACAATCTATTTCGGAAGTAGAAAAAAATCTAAAAACCAGAGAAGATGGTAGTCAATATTGGGAAATAGAATATGACGACGGTTCAATAGAAACAACAGAGGTACCAAATAATGAATCTTAAGCCTTTACCTGGTAAATTATTTTGTGTATCTTTAGAAATTGGATTACGAACATCTGCAGGTGGTATTGTTTTAACAGATGATAATGATATGCGAGCAGGAGATAGAGGTATTCGACCTCGATGGTTTAAAGTAATAAATGTAAATGTAGATACAAATCCCGACGATATTAAAATTGGAGATTATGTATTAGTTGAACATGGTAGATGGTCTAAAAGATTTACCGGAACTGACATCGATAATTATTCAGTTGTTGAAGAAAAATCTGTTATGTTAGTTTCAGAAGATGCTCCTATAGTGTGAAGTCCTTTACAATAAACATAAACAAAGTTACTTCTAGAGACAGATGGTTAGGTGAAACAACCGGCACGTCTGTTGAAGGCGGTGCCTGTAATGCAAATTATAGACAAGTGGAAGCTGTTGCAAAAGTAGCCAATCATTTGGGTAATATAGGTTTAGAATACGGTAAAGACTTTTATTGGGAAGGATTTTCCTTAGACGAATTGACAATTTCATTAGATGATAGTAAAATAGTACTAATAGAAAAACTGAAGTGGTCATGAAAGAACTCTGGGTAGAAAAATACAGACCTAAGCAAGTATCAGAATATGTATTCCGCGATTTGTTGCATAAACAACGAATAGAGAATTGGATTAGCGAAGGCGGCATACCTCATTTACTGTTTAGTGGTGGAGCAGGCACAGGCAAAACAACATTGGCATTATTACTTGTCAATGAGTTGAAGGTTGCCGAATATGACTTTTTGCAAATCAACGCTAGTAGAGATAATGGTGTTGATCTTATGCGCGAGAAGTTAACTAACTTTGGTCAAACAATGCCATTTGGTGAGTATAAGGTTGTATTGTTAGACGAAGCAGATTATTTAACACCAAACGGACAGGCAATATTGCGTGGTATTATGGAGCAGTATCATGAAATATTGCGATTCATTTTAACGTGTAATTATCCTAATAGAATTATTCCAGCAATCCATAGTAGATGTCAAGGTCTAAATATTCAAACATTAGATGAAACAGAATTTACAGTTAGAGTAGGGAGAATATTAGACGACGAATCTATTAAATTTGAAATGGATGTGTTGGAATTATATGTTAGAGCACATTATCCCGATTTACGTAAAACAATAAACACAGTTCAATTAAATTCTACAAACAACGTTTTACAAAAACCCAAGAGTGATGAAATTGCAGATGGAGACTATAAACTTGAAATGGTGTCTTTGTTTAAGCAAGGAAAATTAAAGACAGCACGAAATCTAATATGTAAACAAATTAGGACAGACGAGTACGAAGATATATATAAATTCCTATATAGAAATTTAGACTTTTGGAGTAGCAATCCAGACACGCAAGACGAAGCAATTATCATTATCCGTAATGGATTAGTAAAGCATGGCCAGATTGCTGATCCTGAAATTAATCTTAGTGCTACTCTAATAGAGTTAGAGCAACTTCCCCGCTTTTAAATAATTGGTTATTCATTGGCAATCACCATAAATTTCTAATACTTCCTTTACAGCAGGATGTCTTTCAATGTCTTTATTATCAAAGTATACGGTGTGTATTCGTCTGCTTTCTTTTTGATCAAATAGTTCCATAAATTCTTTTAGTCCATTATTTTCATAACCTCTGTCATGTTGTGCCAAGTCGCCAGTAACAACTATTTTGCTACCGTCTCCTATTCTTGTTAGGAGCATTTTCATTTGTGACGGTGTTGCATTCTGCATTTCGTCTGCAAGTATCCATGCTTTTTTAAAAGTTCGTCCTCTCATAAAAGCCAAAGGAGCAATTTCTATTATTCCTTCTTCTATCATATTTGCTATTTGTTTAGGGGCCCAGTATTGTTCGAATACATCAAATATCGGTTTTGTCCAAGGTGCCATTTTGTCAATTAAAGTTCCAGGTAAGAAACCATGTTGTTCATCAACACTAACGGCAGGACGGGTTATTACTATCTTTTCTACTCTTCCTTTTTTAAGGCTTACTATTGCTGATTGAACTGCTAATAAAGTTTTGCCGGTACCAGCTGGCCCTATAGCAAATACTATATTTTTTTTACTATTTTCTAGCATTTCAATATATTCCTCTTGATGAATATTTCGTGGAATAATAATTACTTTGCTTTTGCGTGAACGGTAAACGTCCAATTGAATTACGTCATTGTTGTTTGAATTGTGTGAGTTTTGTTTCGCTCTTTTCATTCGTTTTCCCATAAGTACAGTCTCCAATTATTAAATTTAAGACTGAGCCCCATATGGTTACATACGTATTTACTATAGATCTTTGAAAGTAAACTAATGGGTTATCTAAAAAGGCTAAATATATGTAGTGTTTAAAGAGAACAAATAATGTCACAAAAATTTGATAAAATTAATGATACTATTGCAAGTGCATTTGAAAGTGATAGTATTTTAAATGTATTAATAGACTTTGAAGGTGTATTAGACCATTTAGACGTATATGCATATGAAAACTGGGAACAAGGAGAAGTAGTTCAAGGACCTGATTTAGAAAAATATTGGGTTACTGTTACATTAATGTATCCTGAAAAGTTAATGCCCAATCCAGATGGAGCATTACGCATTATCGAACGTGGCGGCAAAGTACTTTATGGAAAAGATACTTATCTAAAACCTATTAAAGTTTCAAGTCATGAGGATATGGAATCTAGAAAGAAACCATTTACAGATAGCGATGCGAAACAGGAAATGCGTCCTAAACTAGTAAAAATACCTGTATGGCTAGTTAAAATTACTTTACCACGAAAGTTTGTTAATAGTCAAAGTAGTGAAAAAATTAGAGTTGCAGATACAGAATTAGATTTAGATGCAGTTACTTCTGCATACGATCAAAATTTAGATCAAGAAGAAGTATTGCAAGATCAAAATCCACAAACAGCAAACCAACAAGAGATACCAGATGAAATTAGTTGAAGGTCTTAGACAAAACGATTTAGTAAATTTAATTAAACCATATTTTAGTGTGGATATATTTGAACCTAAATTTGGAAAGAATGAAGAAATAGTTGTTGTTGCGTTTATTGCAGATGCTAAAGAACCAGCAGAAGATCTTAAAAGTTTCATTGAAAATGGAGCATTTGATCAATTAGATTGTGAAGTATCGGGCGGACCAAATAAAAAAGGACATTATCTTGTTTTTTGTGAATTTAAAAGAGATAATACCTTATTCACTGCTATTGTAGAAGTAATAACACATATATATCAAGTTGCAGAAATAAAACAAGATGAATGGAAGTTTAGAGCATATCGCAATGAATCAATACTTCCTTTCAATGAAGAAAATTTTGCTGAAAATATAATTATTGATCCGGCTACATATAAAACAATGGAAGAATTAGCAGATCCTGGTACAGACGAAGAACAATCAGCCGAAACAACACTTTCTACAGAAGCACTTCAATATCGCAAACGCTATCAGTTCTTGGCAAATTATTAAATAAATGTTATAATATAGTATATGAGTGACCCCTGGACAATTCTCGGAGTCGATAAAAATGCTACAGATTCTGATATAAAAACTGCGTATAGAAAACTTGCTCAAAAGCATCACCCTGACCGAGACGGTGGATCAGATGATAAATTTAAAGAAATCAATGATGCTTATCAATCTATAAAAGATCAAGATGCAAGACAAATGTGGGAAGCATCACAAATAGATCCTCGACAATCTTTCGGAAATAGAGGAGATCCGTTTGGAAATCTTCATGACATTTTTAGGGGATTTGGCCAAGGAGGATTTGGCTTTCGTCAACAACCTCAGAGAAATAGAGATATTCAAATGCATTATGATATATCTCTGCAAGAAGTTTATACCGGAATTAAAAAACAACTTAATGTTAACATAGGAAATAATCAAACACTTCAACTTGATTTAAATGTGCCTCGAGGTGTAGAGCATGGTGATAAAATACGATACGCAGGTATGGGTGCTCATGACGATTCTCGATTGCCCAAAGGAGATTTATATGTTATTATAAGAATACTAGAACATCCTCGTTTTAAACGATTTAATCGTCGAGACTTGATTACTAAAGTAACAGTTAATGCATTAAATGCGGCATTGGGATGTGAAGAATTTGTATCAGGTATATCCGGACAAGAATTTAGTATAAAAATTAATAAAGGAACACAACCTAATACTAAATTACGAATTCCTGAACAAGGTATGCCTGGACGTGGCGGACAACGATCAGGTGATCTTATTATTCAAGTTGAAATTAAAGTACCGACATTATCGGAAGAAGATTTAGAATTACCTCTTAAAGATATATTAAAAAAATAACTCCATAAATATTAGTATGAAAATAGCCTACGAAAAAGATCCAATATTAGAAGCAGAAACATTGCCATTTGATTTTGATCAAGATGTTGTTGATCCGGAAGAACTTATTTTAAAGATGGCTAAAACAATGCGAGAAGCAAATGGCATAGGATTAGCAGGACCACAAGTAGGTGTACAGTTAAAGGTATTTGTTATAGATATACCTTGGATAATTGCTTGTTTTAATCCTAAGATAATTGAATATAGTGAAAAGGAAATTATACTTCCAGAAGGTTGTTTAAGTTTTCCTAATCTTTATATGGGCATTTCTAGACCCGAATGGATAGAAGCAGAATGGCAAACCTATAATGGTAAAACAAAAACACGACGGTTAAATGGATTATCTGGACGAATATTTCAACATGAATTTGACCATCTAGATGGTATTTTATTTACAAGCAAAGCAAAACCAGTAGCATTACGACTGGGTAGACAAAAACAAAGAAAAACCAACAAGAAAATAGTATATGCCTGATCACGATAAAGTAGAACATATTATAAGTAAAGCATTTGGTTTAGCCAAATCTCTTAGTCACGAATATGTAACAATAGAACACCTATTGGTTGTTTTATTAGAAGAAGATGAAGTTCGACATATAATAGGAAGTGTTGGTCCTAATCCTGATGAAGTTCGTATAGCTATAATTGAACATGTTAATAATAATATGGGAGATATTATTGTACCGGGCCCGGTAGAGCCTCGTAAAACAACAACATTAGAAAGAACATTTAATAGAGCATTTACTCAAGCACTGTTTAATAGGAGAAATGCTATTCAACCAAAAGATTTATTTTTAAGTATATTAGCAGAACGACAAAGTCATGCATTTTATTTTCTAGCAAAGCATGGAGTAGATCGCGATAGTATTGTTAAATTAATTCAACAAACACTTATTGACGAATTTCAAGGTCATGGTAACATGGAGGGAATGGATGCAGATAAAATACTACAAGAATTTTGTGTAAATTTAAATACACAAGCAAAAGAAGGAAAAATAGATCCTATTATAGGAAGAGAAAAGGAATTACATGAATTGCTTCATGTCCTTGCACGAAGAAAGAAAAATAATGTAATAATGGTAGGAGAAGCAGGTGTAGGTAAAACTGCAATGGCAGAAGGATTAGCAAAACTTATATCAGAAGACCAAGTACCCGATACTGTAAAAGGTAATACAGTTTATCTATTAGACATAGGTGCATTATTAGCAGGAACAAAATATCGTGGAGATTTAGAAGAACGCCTTAAAGCAGTATTAGACGTATTACAAAGTATGGAAGGATGTATTTTATTCATAGATGAAATACACATGATAATGGGCGCCGGAACTGGTGGACAAGGTAGTATGGATGTTGCTAATATGTTAAAACCTGCATTGGAAAAAGGAAAACTACATTGTATAGGTGCAACAACACATGAAGATTATAGAAAGTATTTTGAAAAGGATTCTGCATTAGTAAGACGTTTTACAAAATTAGATATACAGCAACCAAGTGCAGAAGATACTGTTAAAATTATAGAAGGATTAGCATCATATTATGAAGACTTTCATGGCATTACCATTGAACGAAAATCTATAAAAACAGCAGTAGAATTAAGTGTTAAACATATGATGAACAAGTATTTGCCAGATAAGGCAATTGATTTAATAGATAGTGCATTGGCTAGACAACGTATATTGCCAGTTACAGAACGTAAAACACATATAGAAGATATAGATATTAAACGAGAAGTAGCACATCAGACTCGTATTCCTTTAGAAATAATTAATACAACTGAAACAAGTTCTAGTGCAGTTATAAACATAGATGAAAAAATTAAGCACAAAGTATTTGGACAAGATGGGGCAATTGAAAAACTAACAGATGCAATTCATATATCACAAGCAGGATTAAAAGATCCTGAAAAGCCAATTGGTTCTTTTTTGTTTACAGGACCAACTGGTGTAGGTAAAACAGAAACAGCAAAACAACTTGCAAGTAATCTGGCACTAAAACTTGTTCGTTTTGATATGAGTGAATATCAAGAAAGACATTCAATAGCAAAGTTAATAGGATCACCTCCCGGCTATGTGGGATATGAAGACGGTGGTGCAGGCAGTGGTAAACTTATAAATGAAATAGAAAACAATCCTAATTGTGTATTGCTATTAGATGAAGTAGAAAAAGCACATCAAGATGTCTTGAATATATTATTACAAATAATGGATAGTGGTGTAGTGACATCTAGTAATGGAAAAACTATATCTACTAAAAACATTATCTTAATAATGACATCTAATTTAGGAGCATCAGATAGTGAAAAAGTAGCAATTGGATTTGCGGGCGGTACAGATGATCATGCCGCCGGCGTTGCTGTTAAAAAGTTCTTTGCTCCTGAGTTTCGTAATAGATTAGATGCTACAGTCAATTTTAATAAACTAGACGAAAAGTTTATTTCAAAAATTGCTACTAAATTCTTAAATGAAGTTGAAGAATTATTAAAGCCACGACATATTACATTAGTGCCGCAAAAGGATTTATTAGATTGGCTGTGTAAAAAAGGATTTACTCCTACTATGGGTGCAAGGCCTATGAAAAGGTTAATAGATACAAAAATTAAAAAGCCAATCAGTAAACTAATAGTTTATAACGATGTACGAGATTGTGAAATTGTTATAGGCATTGATTTAGAAACAGACGAAGTAAAAGTAAATGCAAAGCAAACTGGATGAACTAAAACAGTGTTGCACATACCACGTGGCGCCTCGTGCTTATTATAATAACTTTCTTTATAAGGTACGTCTGTTTGGATTGCATCATACATCTAATTATGGATTTCTTCACTTTAGAAAAACACCAGAAGAAGATGCTCCTTTATTAACTGATGAAGATATACTTAAAATCGAAATGTACCTTAGACAAAATAAGTTACAAAAAGGTAAAGATTTTAAAATGCGGCGCGAATGGACAACAACTTTTTATTTTAAGGATCCTTTTTGGACATTATGTTTTGTTGAATCTTTTAAAAATTTAGTTATAGACGTATATGGTCCTATGAATAATACTCATAGTGATTTAATGGTAGAAGATTATGAAGTAGTTGCTAAAGACAATCTTTGGTTTAGAAAGTATAGATGGAAAGTAGAATTTTATGGGGATCTTGATTTTGTAGAAAAGGATATTGTTAAAATTAAAAACTATTTAGACAATATAGAAACTACCGAATATCTATATAGTCCTAATGTTAAACGTATAAATTTTCATCATAAAATAGGAATGGCAAGCCACGGAAGCCATATGGGAACTCCTAGTCGTGCCGGAGCATGGGGTCCTACAACTCCAGGATCAGGCTTTGGCCGTAGAGGTGGCGGATTAAGATACATATATAAATGGTCTATTTGTAGTATATATTGCAAAGCAATAGAAGACGTTCTTGTATTAAAAATGATAGCTCCAAATTCGTTAAAAAAGATTGTCAAATGTGTTACTTTCAATGAGTTAAAATAAACATGGATAAGGAATTATGGGTAAGTGATGATTATTTTCCCAAAGGACTAAAACATTCACAACGATTAGTTACAAACCAAAATTATCATGGAAAAATTATAGAAAAAACATACCATGTATATAAAAAATTAGATATAGTAGATACAGATACATTACTTGATATAGGATCTGGTTTAGGTGATGTTGCTAAAAATTTTTCCAAAATAGTTGAACATGTTTATTGTTGTGATATTAATCAAAATTTTCTTAATATGGCAGAAATAAATTGTCAAGATAAAACTAACATGTCTTTTTATAAAGTTACAAATTCAATTACTCCTTTACACTTTTTAAAAGATGCAAGTATTACTAAAGCATTTGCAAATGCCGTTTTTGTTCATTGTCACACAAATGTTCTAATTTGTTATCTTAAAGAATTACATAGGGTATTAAAAAATGATGGATTGTTTTTAACGCAATATTGCGTCGAAAGTTCTAAATCTATTTTTGTTCCAGCAGATAAAAATAAAATAGAAAATACAATTAATAAACTAAATTTTAATATACTCCAATCTGAAAAATTTACCACAATTCATGACGAAAATTTCACCGGTATTAACTTACTATTATCAAAATAAAATAAATAGTGTGACAGACATTTGTTCTTATAGGAGATACAAATAATGGGCACACATGAAGAATTTGCCCGCCTCGTCCGTACTCACCACAAACGTTTTAGTAATACAAAACGCGACTATTCAATTAATGATGTTTATCGTTTATCTGGTTCTGTTGACATCCAATATACTCTTGCCCATATGGGCGCAGAAAATCTATGGGACTATTTAAACTTCAATCCATTTGTTAGAGCACTAGGTGCAGTTACTGGTAACCAGGCGGTTCAGATGGTACGAGCTGGATTACAATCAATATACTTGTCAGGATGGCAGGTAGCAGCTGATAATAATACAGCCGGAACCACATATCCGGATCAAAGTTTATACCCTGCTAACAGCGGGCCAGAATTAGTAAGAAAGATTAATAATGCATTTGAACGTGCAGATCAAATAGGGCAATTAGAAAATGATGATACATTATGGTTTGCTCCTATTGTAGCAGATTGTGAAGCAGGCTTTGGGGGTGCGTTAAACGCATTTGAACTTACAAAAGCATACATAGTAGCCGGCGCCGCTGGTGTTCACTTTGAGGATCAATTAGCATCTGAAAAGAAATGTGGACACATGGGTGGTAAAGTTCTTATTCCTGTACAACAGCATATACGAACATTAAATGCGGCAAGACTTGCGGCAGATGTTATGCGAGTACCTACTGTTATTGTTGCTCGTACAGACGCCGAAAGTGCTACACTATTAACAAGTAATATAGACGAACGCGATCATGAGTTTATTAGTGATGATAGAACAGAAGAAGGATTTTATCGTTTAGATCCTGCACAATCATTTGAACGTTGTGTTACACGCGGCCTTGCTTATGCACCATATTGTGATTTACTTTGGATGGAGACATCGAAACCAAATCTAGAACAAGCACAAAAATTTGCAGAAACAATACGCAAAGAGTATCCAAATCAAATGTTAGCATACAACTGTTCTCCTTCGTTTAACTGGCGAGCAAATTTAGATGAAAAGGATATTGTAAATTTTCAAGAAGCAATAGGCGAAATGGGATACAAGTATCAATTTATTACACTTGCTGGCTTCCATAGTTTAAACTATAACATGTTTGATCTAGCATTAAAATACAATAAAGTAGGAATGCCTGCGTTCTGTGAACTGCAAGATAAAGAATTTGCGGCTGAAATTGACGGATATACTGCTACCAAACACCAACGAGAAGTAGGCGCAGGTTACTTTGATGAAGTATCTAAAGCAGTTTCGGGCGGATCATCTTCAACTACAGCATTATCGGGGTCCACCGAAGAAGATCAGTTTTAAGATAAATACTTTTATGGCAAAGTTAAATGAAGATATCGTAGTTATAAAAGTTAGTAAACTATTGCGTGATACAGACGAAGAAGCACCTATACTAGATGATCAACTTGTTGCTCAATTAGAGCAGGTTATTGGGGAACTTGTTCCTGGATCTCTTGTTGAAATAGCCAGAGGATAACCTATGAGTAGACAAAGTGTATTAATGTTAGGTACAGAAAATGAACTAGATTATACTGGTGATTCTGTAAGAGGTGATGGCTTTTACGGATTTTCAGACGGTATACATACTGTACAGATTACTGTTGCCGCTTTTATTGGCCGTGTTTATATTCAAGGAACACTAGCATCTGATCCGGTAGAAGCAGATTGGTTTAATATTAAAGTTAACGGTAACGATGATTATGTTACATATGGCACTGGTGTAGGTACAGGCGTAACAAATACAACAGCATACACTTTTCAAGGTAATATGGTATATCTAAGAGCAAAAGTTGAACGATCCCATTTAGGCTTGATTATTACTCAAGTTGGAACATTAAGTAAAATCCTATTAAACATTTAATAATTAAACGATAAATAATTAAAATGATAGGAAACGTTACTTATGTCAATTAATTCAGCCGGCTCTGTATTTGCAAATCAACCAATTCCAGCCTTTAAAATTACGTCTGCAGAGTTAGTAGACGATCAACTTCTTGTATACGATACAACAGAACAAGCTTTTGTAAATACAATTCGCGGTTCTATTACAACATTAACTAGTATAGGTGGCGGAACTTCATTAGTTGCTTCCAAAGTAGATAATGATCTTCAAATTAAATCACTCAAAGAGGGTACAGGTATTACCCTTACAGATGATGGTACTAGTATAACAATAGACAGTGACCCTGCTAACGTAATAACTGGTAGTAACTTAGGTGCCGGCGGTGCAGATAGAGGTCCTCCATTTGCAGGAAAAGTAGGATTTGATTTACAGTTTAGAACACTTCGAGTAGTTGATGGACATATAACTGTAGGATATGATGCTAATAATATTCTTCTTGCATCACAAGCTGAAATAAACACATCATCTAATGTCGGTACAGGTTCGGCTGCATCTGTAGTTTATGGTAAAACAAATGAAGATTTAGAGTTTAGAGGTATATTGGGTGGACAACAAATTTCTGCTGTTAACTCAGGCACCGATGTATTAGTTAGTACAGACTTTGGATTTACAATGCCAGTTGATCAGTACAAATTAGTACAAATAGACAATGCAGGCGAAATAATAGCTGCACCAGAGGGCGCCGCAGGTGAAGTTTTACATTCCAATGGTCCGGGCGCGGGTGTATATTGGAGCGATCAATCTTATAGTATTTCTAAAACCATAAGAATAGAATTTGATGGTACAGGTAATCTTTCTTTAGTAGATCCTGCATCTAAGCCTCCTGAATTTATCTGCATGGTCGCCGGTAATAAAATAACAATATCACATACTTTGGGTACTTGGCCTAAGTCCGTATCTTATTTTGGATGGGATAGTACTATTTCGGCATGGAAATATAGAGAACCTACCGGCACATATCAAGTAACGATACCTATGGGAATGTCAACCTCACAATTTGAAATTAATGTTATTGCGGCTGTCGCAGGTTCAAATATAAATGGCCA
>Ga0310342_100001224_pt1 | contig 15775 bp, 11 predicted proteins | sample S15DNA20500_MG_FD_206155 | JGI IMG/M metagenome (GOLD analysis project Ga0310342, IMG submission 206155) | Marine microbial communities from station ALOHA, North Pacific Subtropical Gyre - S1503-DNA-20-500_MG | ecosystem: Environmental > Aquatic > Marine > Oceanic | place: Pacific Ocean: North... | reverse complement strand
GGCTCGGGTATCCGGTCCAGCCCCGGCATGCAATCCGCCGGCTGCAGCATTCATGTCATGACATGGAGCACAGGTTTTCGAGAGATCGGGATCGGAAGCGTCTGGGGTACTGGGATCGATGACCCGCCCCGAGGAATCTCTTAACTGGATGCGGTGGAAGTACGGCGAATCAGAATCGGTGCGTTTCCAGCTGGAATCCTGGGCGAACAGGGACAGATCCCCGCACAGGCTCAGGGTCAGAAACAGAACAAAAAGGGACCTAATCATCCTTACTCGCATCTGTTTTGCTGATGGGGACCCTGAGTTCCTTGTAGCCCTCCTTGAGTTGACGCTGGATCGATTCCACTTGTGGATTCCACCATCGCTCTGTTGCTTCCAGTGCTGTCATCGGCCGAACCAGTCGGAAACCGACATGAAAGGCATCGGTGCACCACCAGATGCTCTTGGGGATCTGTGGATCTCTCTTTTGCCACTTTCGAGTCGAGGGTAACCGAGCCGCCGACCGGCATCGCTCAGGATCGTCCTGCCAGGACCCTCCTCGCACCACTGCTGGCCAGATTTTCGCGGGCCAGATCACAGTCTCCTTCTCTGACAGGGTCTTTCCCGATCTTGTTGCATAAGCCTGAGCCTGGTAGCCGTCGAGAGTCCATTCTGCCACATTGCCGTACAGGTCATGGATTCCCCACCGGTTCGCCGCCAGGGTTCCAACCTTGCGGTATCCAGCTCCCAGTCCCGGGAAACCCAGATCCGGGTCGTCATATTCACTGTTGTCAAAGTGCCAGGCGAACTCGGACAACCGTGCGGGATCATCTCCGAACGAGTATGCGGTCTCCTGACCGCAGCGTGCCGCATATTCCCATTCCGCTTCTGTCGGTAGACGTAACACTTTGCCTGTTTTTCGCGATAGCCACTTCGAGAATTGCATCGCTGCGAACTGGGTGATATCGGCGACCGGATATCCTCCTCCGGTCCCCAGCCCTTCGAGGATCGGTCGAGAATCTTGCTCCCAGAGGGGAGTCGGAATGCTGACAGCATCCGCCCAGGTTTTGTCGTCCACCTTGTCAGAAGAAACGCGATCCTGTTGCAGAATTCCATACTGCTCGCGAAACAGATCGAACGCATCCCAGGTCACTTCGCATTTCATGATCCAGAACGGTTTGACCTCCAGGGTCCAGGTGGGGCCTTCATCTTCGTTACGTCCCGACTCCTGTTCGGGTGATCCGATGCGGATCGACTCTGGATATCCCTTCTGTCCCACCGGGATGGCAATCCAGGTGATCTCGATTTCGGATCCGGGTATCTTTTCGGTGTAACTCTCCAGCACCGGAGCGGGCGGTTCTTGTAGTGCCGTGAAGAGAGGACCATGACAGAGCCAGAGTGTGAGGATCAACGGGTTCAACGGCATCCTTCCGGGGGACCGCGGAAACTAACCCAACAAGTGAAGGGTGTCCGAAGTGCCCTTGGGGGGTACAAGGGAGACATGATGTCTCACTTGGCCACCCCCGTCCAGATGTCCCGGGTGTTCACTCACTTGTTGGTAAAGAGGATTTGGTGGCTTTCCCTGCTGCTGGCGATCTGGGGTTGCCAGGGACCTCTGCAAAAGGTGGAAATTGAACACGCCGCCATGGGGACCCGGTTCCGTATCGTCGCCTACCATCGAAACCCACAGCAGGTGGAACGAGCCGCACGACTCGCGATGGGAACGATCGATCGCATCGAGAATATCTGTTCCGACTGGAAATCTGATAGTGAGATTCGACAGCTGTGTCGTACGGCTCCCAGTGACTACCCTGTCAAGGCGAGCGAAGAATTGATCGAGGTTCTTTCACGAGCCATCGAGATCTCCCGCGTCAGTGGTGGTGCCTTCGATCCTACCGTCGGGACGTTGGTGAGACTGTGGAGACGATGCCAGCAGGCGGGCAGGTTGCCACGTCCCGCTGAGTTGCAACGAGCCCGGCAGACCATCGGTATCGATGGGATCGTCATCGATACCGATGCCAGGACAGTGCAGCTGTTGCGCGAAGGGATCGCTATCGATCTGGGGGGGATCGCCAAGGGCTATGCCGTGGATGCGGCGCTGAAGGTGATGGAAGCGCAAGGGATCAAGCATATTCTCGTCGATGGGGGCGGAGACATCTCTCTGGGTTTCCCACCTCCTGATCAGGAAGGTTGGCGGCTAGAACTTCAGCCCGCCGGTGTTGGGAATGACACCGATAGCGATCGAGTGATCCGGGTGGTCATCGGTAGCAGGGGTGCGGTGGCGACCAGCGGGGACGCCTCTCGATTCGTCGAGATCGAGGGCAAGAGATACAGTCACATTCTCGATCCCGCCACCGGATTAGGAGTTCCTGGACCCCATGCGGTAACGGTTCATGCTGCGGATGGAACCACCGCAGATGCCCTGGCTACGGCCATTTCTGTTCTCGATGAGAAAGAGGCAGGGAAGCTCCTCGACAGGTTTCCTGGCAGTTCTGCGCTGCTCTTTGATCCGGTGGGAGGCCCGCCCCGGGTACTCGGAGTTTTCCCAGGATATCCCAATCACTGACCACCGGGTGGTGGAGGAGAGTCACTTCGGTCAGTACCATAAAAGGGACCCCAGAGGGCTTCAGGGGACCTCCTTCGAAAGAGAGGCGCTCGATGAGCGATCACGTCCAGAGCAATTCTTCTAATCGTCCTTCCAGTATCGATCGACGGGTATTTCTGAGTGCATCGGGAGGAGCTCTTGCCGCAGCTGCACTCGGTTCCACTTCCTTGCATGCTTTTCCGTACAGTTTTCACAATAGTGTCGATGACACCATCCGTGTCGGGTTGGTCGGCTGTGGAGGGCGTGGTACCGGAGCAGTGACCAATGCTCTGAATGTGGAACCACGCGCAAAGCTGGTTGCGATGGGAGATATCTTTGGTGATCGGGTCGATAGCTCGCACAAGAACCTTCTCGATGAAGATCATGCTGATCGCATCGATGTTCCCGAGGAGCGACGATTCGCCGGATGGGACGCATTTGAAAAGGTCACAGATTGCTGCGATGTTGTGATTCTTGCCTCGACGCCGCATTTTCGTCCGCAACAGATCGAGAAGGCGGTTGCTGCCGGGAAGCACATCTTCGCAGAGAAGCCCATCGCTACCGATGCCCCCGGAGTGGCGCGGGTACGAGAAGCATGTCGACAGGCTGACGAGAAGGGGCTCACAGTTGTCAGTGGACTCTGCTATCGATACCAGGATGCCAAACAGGAAACCATCGCACGCATCCATGATGGGTCGATTGGAGACATCGTTTCGTTGCAGTGTACCTACAACACAGGTGGGCTGTGGCATCGTGGGCGCAAGGATGAGTGGACCGAGATGGAGTACCAGATTCGTAACTGGTACTACTTCCATTGGCTCAGTGGCGACCACATCACCGAACAGAGCATCCATAGTATCGATAAGATCATGTGGGCGATGAAGGATGTGCCGCCGATGAAGTGTTCTGCCAGTGGCGGCCGTACCGTTCGCACCGATGAAAAGTGGGGCGATATTTACGATCACTTCAACACTGTTTTTGAATGGGAAGATGGAACCAAATTGTTCCACTCCTGTAGGCAGTGGCCTGGGGCCGATGGTGAGGTCAGTGACTACGTGTATGGAACCCGTGGCACCGCTGCGATTCAGAATCACCGGATCGACGGTGAGGTCAAATGGCGTTTCGACGGATCGCCCAACGATATGTATGACGCTGAATGGAAAGAGTTGTTCCGCTCCGTCAAGGGAGAGCGCGAAAGAATCAACAACGGTGAGTACATGTGTGATAGTACCTTGGCTTCGATCCTGGGAAGAACCTGTGCATACACCGGGAAAACCATAACCTGGGACGATATGATAACTAGTGCGCAGGATCTGGCTCCGCCCGTGTATGAGTTTGGGCCTGCTCCCGTGGTGGAGGTCCCACGACCTGGAACCACGAAGTTTTTGTAATTAACGACAGGAAGAGAAATAACCGCTGTCCGTACGGGCAGCGGCGACCCGCGAGGTCCTCGTGACGAAAGTTGCGAGGGCCTTTTTTGTTGGCTGACCTTTTCGAGTCAGAGTCGAAAGTGGATCGCTTTTCGGCGTGTGAGGTGGAAGTAGCCGTGGCGTGACAGAGTCGATCCCTTGCCGCTGTCGCCGACTCCGGTCCAGGGTAGTGCGGGATCCAGGTAGTCACATCGATTCTGGAAAACGGTACCGGTTTCCAGATGCTGGGCAAAGTGTTCAGCTCTTTCCTGATCGCGTGTCCATACCGAAGCGGTCAGGCCATAGCGATTGTCGTTCATCCGTTCGAGAGCTTCTTCATCAGTGTCGACCGAGAGTATCGGTAGGATTGGTCCGAAACTCTCCTCCTGCATCACGAGCGAATCGTTGGGGGCACCCACGATCAGGGTCGGGGGAAAGAAATTTCCCTTTTCGCCTGGAACGCGTTTTCCGCCACAGACCACGGTGGCTCCTCGCTGTAGGGCATCCTGGACCTGTGCTTCCAGTTGATCGAGCGCCTTCGATCCGACCAGGGGGCCGAGTGTGGTCGAATCATCGAGTGGATTTCCCATCTGCAGAGCGGCCATCGCCTCGAGTGATGCCGAGACGAATTCGTCCAGTTGGGAATGATGGACATATACTCTTTCCACCGCACAGCACGATTGCCCGGCATTGTAACAGGCTCCCTCGACCACGTTTTCGCTGGCAAAGGGAAGATCAGCGTCTTCAGCGATGTATGCCGGATCGTTCCCGCCCAGTTCCAGTCCACAGTCGATGAAGCGTTTCGATGCTTCACTGTGCACGGCAGCCCCTCCTGCTACAGAACCGGTGAAGGCGACATGGGCGATTCTCTTGTCTGAGATCAGTTTGGCGGTCTGGTCGTGGCCCAGGATCAGGTTTGTCACCAGGCCCGGGATCTCCAGGTTACCGAAGGCCTGCTCGTAAGCTTTTCCCGACAGAGGAGTCCGTGCGCTGTGCTTGATCAGTACTGTATTTCCGGCCACCAGAGCGGGGACGACCACGTTGATGGGAATGATGAGGGGATAGTTCCAGGCCGCCAGATTGAGAACCACTCCAAGGGGTGGGTGCTCGATCCTGCGATGAAACCCGTCCTTTTCCGGCAATATCTCGGCAGCCAGTGATTCCCTGGCGATCGAGATCATGTAGTGAGCTCGATCAAAGACGGTCTCGAATTCATTACGAGCCTCGCTGATCGGTTTCCCCATCTGGAGAGAGACTTCGGTGGCGATCTCCTGCGCCCGGTTCCGAAAGTTGCTCAATCCCTGTTCGACGATGGAGATCCTTTTCTCGATCGAGAGCTGCCGCCAGATGCGCTGCGATTGATATGCGGCTTGTAACTTGTCCTGGACTTCAGATTCACTGTCATGGTCAAGAGAACAGACCAACGACCCATCGAATGGGTTGGAAACATCGAGTGTCATGGGTTTCCTATTCCGGGGTTACATAGGCGCTCGTGATGCCGCCGTCGACCAGGAATGTTGATCCGGTCATGTAAGAAGATTCGTTCGATGCCAGGTACAGCGCGGCTTGCGCCATTTCTTTCGCTTCGCCGAATCGACCCATCGGAACGTGGACCAGACGCCGTTGCTTCTTCTCATCGGTGTCGAGGAAGTTCATCAGCATTTCCGTCTTCAGTGGGCCAGGGCAGAGTGCGTTGACTCGGATTCCTTCCCTGGCGTGGATCACTGAGAGTTCACGTGTCAGCGCCAGAACTCCTCCCTTGCTGGCGGTGTATGCCAGCTGAGGTGTGGCTGCTCCCATGACCGCGACGAAACTGGCGGTGTTGATGATGGAACCGCCTCCAGAACGGCGCATGGCGGGGATGCCATACTTGCAGCCGAAGAAGACACCTTTCAGGTTGATGTTCATGGTTCGATCCCAGATCTCTTCGTCGGTGTTTTCAGCATCTCCATCGTCTCCATGCATGATGCCGGCGTTGTTGAAGAGAACATCCAGGCGATCAAAGTGGTCTTCACAGGTCTGGATCATTTTTTGACAGTCAGCGGCGCTGGAGACGTCACCGTGACAGAAGATCGCATCTCCACCGGAATTTGTGATCTCGTCGACCACCTTCACCGCTGCCGATTCGTCGATATCGACCACTACGACCCGGGCTCCCTCGCTGGCGAACAGCAGGGAAGTATCCTTGCCGATTCCATTGGCTGCGCCCGTGATGAGGGCGACACGATCCTGCAATCTCATGCGACTTCTCCAGTTTCCTCCGCGAGGCCGAGCCTCAGCGGGTTTCTCGGGTAGCCTCCACCAGCTGGTCGAACAGGCGTTGCTGGAGTGGATCGGATTCAGCACCTTCCTCGGGGTGCCATTGCACCGCAACCATCCAGGGGTACGAATCCATATCCAGCGCTTCGATGCATCCATCGGGGGCTTTCCCCACCACGGTCAGTCCTTCTGCGACCCGGTCCACAGCCTGGTGATGGGAAGAAAAAATCTCGAAAGAGGTAGCTTCCAACTTGGCCTCAAGAGAAGAGCCGCTCACTAGCTCGACAGAATGCTTGCCAAAAGAATGAGCTGGAACCCCATGTGTGATCTGATCGCCGAATTGATCCGGCACATGAAGATGGAGGGATCCTCCCAGGTGCACGTTCAGTAGCTGGCAACCGCGGCAGATGGCGAGAATGGGAATTTTTCTCTCCATCGCCCGTTGAAGCACCTGTAGTTCGGTCTCATCTCGATCCGGGTTGACCCGTTCGGGCGGAGAGGAGGCCATCGAGGGATCGAAATCATCGAGATAATTGCTGGGATCGACATCCCCGCCACCTGCCAGGATCAAGCCGTCGAGGGTCTCGACCCATGGATCAGGATCCTGTTCGCCGGGGGGAAACGGTAACGGAATTCCACCGGCACGCCTCACCCCTCCGACATATCCTCTGGGGAGTGTGTAGTTTTCATCCAGAACTGGCGGGTACATCGGAATTCCGATGAACGGTCGTTTCATGATGTGTTTTAAATCCGTTCGAAGTAGCGTTTGTGATCCCAGTGCGGATCTTCGGAATTTTCCGCCTGGTGCTCGGTGGTGAAAAAATGGCAATAGTGATCAACGGTCGCTTCACCGAATGCGTCTCTGGCGAAATGACTGTCGGCAAAAGCGTCGGTGGCTTCCTTCAATGAACCTGGAACCTGTGGAAGTCCCTCGGCAGAGTATACATCCCCTTCGAACGCTGGAGGGGGTTCGATGCGATTCTCGATGCCGTCGAGACCGGAGGCGAGGGCTGCGGCGAAAGCAAGGTAGGGATTGCAGTCGGCACCAGGGATCCGGCACTCGATCCTCAGGCTCGATCCGCTGCCGACCACGCGAAATCCTGCGGTGCGATTGTCGTGGCTCCAGGCGAGGCTGGTCGGTGCCCACGAGCCTTTCTGGTAGCGGCGATACGAGTTCACGGTCGGGCCGTAGCAGACCATCATCTCATGCGCATGGGCGATCCAGCCGCCGAGGAACCAGCGGAAGGTGTCGCTGCAGTGGACCGGCCCCAGTTCCTGATCACCAGCGAAAGCGTTGGCGGAATCGCGCCACAGACTCAGGTGCATGTGAGAACTGGAACCCGCCCCGTCGGGAGCGTATTTCGCCATGAAGGTGACGCTCTTTTCCTGTTGATCGGCGATTTCCTTGAGGCATTGCTTGTAGATGCAGTGGCGGTCTGCCATCTGAAGGATGTCCGTGTACTGAACGTTCAGCTCATGCTGACCCAGTCCCCATTCCCCTTTGCTGTTCTCCACCGGTACGCCCGACTGCCGCAGATGACGACGAGCCGGTGCGTTGAAACTCTCAAGCCTGGTGCCCTGCAAGATGTGGTAATCCTCGATGTACCAGCCCGCTGCCGTCAGGTTCTGGTATTTCTTCTCGTGGGCTTCCCGGTAGGAATCTTCCAGCAGGTAATATTCCAGTTCGCTAGCGGCCATCACCTGGAAGCCAGCCTCGTCAGCACGCGCTACTTGTGCCGACAAGATCGATCGAGGGGCGGCATGAACCGGTTGATGGGTTTTGTCGTCGATGAGATCGCAAATCACCAGCGCTGACTTCTCCAGCCAGCTGGCCCGACGCAGTGTCGAGAGGTCGGGAACCATGTGGAAGTCCCCATAACCCTTCTCCCAGTTCGCCAGTGAATAGCCACTGATCGGTTCCATCTCCATGTCGACAGTCAGCAGGTAGTTGCAGCAGTGGGTCCCATCGGAAGCGACACTGTCGAGAAAGAATCTCGCGTCGAATCGTTTCCCCATGAACCGACCGTAGAGATCGGGGAAGACGACAATGACGGTCTCGATCTCGTCGTTTGTCACGAGTCGGGAAAGCTGATCGATTTCGAGCATTCCGACCAATTCCTCGGACATTGGCTTCCTTTTCCAGCAGGGGACGTGTCGTCAGATCTGCAGCGGGTATTCTAGGCAAACACGGTTCAAGAAAAAGCCCCGATGTGACTCCAGGGAGGTGTAAAGATGTACAGGATTTTGCAAGTTTTGTTTCTCTCCCTGCTATTTTGTTCGCCGCTGCTTTCGCAGCAGACGCCATCACCGGCGGCTGGAGCGGAGAAGACGTTACCTCAAGTGCTCATCATCGGCGATTCCATCTCCATCGGATATACCCCCCATGTGAAGGAAGCCCTGAAAGGGCGAGCCGAGGTGATCCATAATCCTGGTAATGCCCAGCACACTGGCACCGGACTGGCCAAGATCGATGCTTGGCTGGGGGACCAGAAGTGGGCTGTGATTCACTTCAACTGGGGGTTATGGGATCTCTGTTACCGTGATCCGCCGGGAAGTCTCAAGCAGGGCAAGAAGAACGGTAAGGTGACCTTCACCACCGAACAGTACGGAAAGAACCTGGAAAAGCTGATCCGGCGTCTCAAGAAGACCGGAGCCAAGTTGATCTGGGCCAGCATCACTTACGTTCCTGAAGGAGAGGCGGGACGAAAGGTGGGCGACGACATTCGCTATAACGCGGTGGCCAAGAGGCTGATGAAGAAGTATCGCATTCCCATCACCGATCTCGGTGCTGCCAGTCGCCGCTTTCCTCCGGAGCTATTCCGTGCGCCCGGGGATGTTCATTTCAAACCGGAAGGTCGCAAGAAACTGGCCAAGCTCGTCACCGCGAAGATTGAAGAGGCTCTGGAGAAGTAAGCCCATTCCGGCGCTCAGGAAGATGCACTCGAATAGCTGCGCAATCCCAGGTTCCAGAACGCGCGCATGCCGAGGAATGCGATGGTGGTGACCCCGAGAATGTGAGTAATCAGTAGCGGGTCGGGACCATCGAAGAGGACCCTGGCGGGTAGGGCGATGACCAGTAATGCCGGGAAGACCGTCATCAAAATTCTGCGCGTCCATTTGGAATAGATTTTGTCAGGGCGTTCCATCAATTTGTTGGCCGAGAAGAAGGCGGTCAACAGACCGCGGTTGGTGTGGGTCCAGAACACCGGGATCTGAAAGAGCATCTGCAGGACATAAAAAATAAAACTGCCATTGAGCATCAAAAACAGGAACCAGATCAGATTTTCTGTACCCAGTTCGCCTGGGTAGCGCAGGATCGACCAGGCCAGTATCCCCCCCGCGATGAGTAGATTTAAAAACGAGTTTGCCGCGAAGTCTCGCAGACTGAGAAAAAACAGCGAGGAAACCGGTCTCACGATGTAGTAGTCGAGATCGCCCTTGTTCACGTAGATCGGTAGCCACCACATGTTGTTACTGAAGACGGTCATGTGAATGGCGTCGATGACCAGGTATCCCGAGACAAAGATCAGTACCTGATCGTAGTCCCAGCCGCCGATCATGTTGGTGTGCTGGTAGAGAATCGTGAAGAAGACCAGCTCTACGGCGTAAAACAAGCAGTCCATGACGATGCGGAACCAGAAATCCATTCGGTACTCGAGGGCCCGGCTGAATGAGAACTTCAGAAACTGGAGATAGAGTCGTGCGTATCTCATCATCAGATGCCTACTCCCGTGTAGCGCAGGTCGCCTCTTCGCCAGACTGGAATCGATAAGACGCCGAGGGCGAGGCACCACAGCAGGCAAGTTCCGATGCCAGTGAGCCACTGCGAGAAATCTACCTTTCCCAGGATGACCAGCGTCGGGAACTCGAACAGGTAAGCAAACGGAAGCCAGTGGAGAATTTGCTGAACTGAATCAGGGAATAATGAAAGAGGGAGCATCGCTCCTCCCAGTAACATCGTCACGAAGCGGACCATCACCGACAGGCTCCAGACGTTGTCGGCCCAGAAAGCGATATACTGCGGGATCAATCCCATCAGGAAAAAAAGCAGATGCGCCACCAGGATCGTCGGGATCGACATCGCGACGGTCAGTGGGGTGATGGGTGTTGTGGTCGAGAGTCCCAGCAGCGGCAGTGCCACCAGACCCATCAGAACCGACTGGAACAGATCTGGCACGACGTTCCCGACCTGCTGGGCATACTTTGTGAAGGCATAGTGACGGGGGTAGAGGAGGAACCGACTGAGTGCGCCCTCGTAGATGTCAGTAGCCACGGTCATCTGAAGATCGCCACCCCGGACGATGCGTCCGGTCAGGAATACCATCACTCCATAGGAGAGGATTCCCGGAAGATCCCAGCCGCCGATGATCTCCGAGCCGGACTCGGCGAAGATGGCGGTCCAGAGCGCCCACAGGATGACCAGATTCACGACCAGATTGACCACCATCGTGATCCAGAAATCGACCCGATAGCTCATCAGTTTCTTGGTCTCGAGATCCACGATGTGAAAGAAGAGGGAAAGGCTCATTCTGAATCTGCCGTTCTTCCCGCCATGATTCTCTCGATGGTATCTCCGATTTCCGGATCCTCGATGGAGAGATCGATCACCGAGTATTTTCTCAGTAACTCAGCTGCCACCTCTGGAATCTTGTCCCTGTCTACACGGAGACATATCGAGCCAGGTTCACATTCGATGACTTGCCCCATCTTCTCCAGGAGTTCCAGTTCCGGTTGCGGTTGGGCAGTGCGATGAACATGTAGTCGAAGTTGTTTGTAGGGAGCATATTCGCGCATTACTCGCTCAAGGCTGCCGTCGTAAACGATGTCTCCTTCGCGGATGATGATGATTCGTTCACAGAGCCTCTCGATATCTTCCATGTAGTGACTGGTCAGAATCATTGCTGGAGCATTTTCTCGGCGGTAGTCCAGAAGGAAATCTCGCACCGCTCTCTGGGTGGTGATGTCGAGACCGATGGTCGGTTCATCGAGATAGACAACACGGGGTGAATGGAGCAGTGCCGCGATCAGTTCCATCTTCATCCGTTCGCCGAGAGACAGGCGTCTGATCTGGACCTTCAACTCGTCGCCGATCCCCAGCATTTCGGTGAGTTTTTTCAAGGATTGCTGATATTGATCACGAGGAATCTGATAGATCTCCCGCAGTAACTCGAAGCAATCCCCGCCGGGAAGATCCCACCACATCTGTGCTTTCTGTCCCATGACGAGGGCGATCTGTCTGCGAAAGTCATTGTCACGTTCCCACGGTACGTAACCGAGAACCTCTGCTTCTCCAGAGGTGGGGTGGATGATTCCCGAGAGCATCTTCACCAGCGTGGTTTTCCCCGCTCCGTTGGCACCGATGAGGCCGACAATTTCCCCTTCCTTGACATCGAATGTCGACCCGGTGACCGCGTCCTTTTCGACCCATTTACGATGGAAGAGAGATCGGACGGATGCCGCCAGCCCTGGTTCCTTCTGATGGACCCGGAACACCTTTCTGAGATCTCTCACCTTGATCATGTGACTTCCCTCTCCTGTCGCAGAGCCTATATGGACCTGGCTAGGGCGTAAACAGGGCCTTTTTTTCAAACAGGCGGTCCGATTTGACCGGGAAACCGGATCGGTGGATTGGGACAGCGCTCCTTTTGTTCTGGAGATCCAATTTCCAGACGAGCGCCTCCGGGCTCTTGCGGGATGGGACAGATCAGGGTTTTTGGGGATATCCAGGCCCTGGGTTCAATTATGAATAAGAATCAGGCAGAGGTTCCAGGCTGTTGCCGGGGAGTTCCCCGGTTCAGGATCCATGATTCCAGTCCATCTTCGTTTCGCGTCAGCTACCGCTCAAACCGGGGCACGTTCCCTTCATCTAGGCCACGCCATGATAGTGCCCGACCTTCGGGCCGCTCAGTCTTCCCTGATAGTTCGAAAATAAATCGGATGGGATCAGGGAATCACGAAAGGAGGGACGTAATGTCCTTCTCCAGGTTTGTTGCGGCAATGGCCGCGTGTCTTTTCCTTGGAGCACCACTGGGTGCTCAGATTCTTGAGGATCGACAGCCGGGAGCCAGTGAACTGAAGATTCACAGCTCTTCGGTGACAGGTCTTGCTACTCTGATTACGGGTCCAGACGGTCTCGCGATCCCTGGTATCGAGAACCTCGAGGATCCTCTCGCCGTTCTCGACATTCATGGTCGCCTCTTTGGTATTACTGATCCGAGGAATCAACTCCGTCGACTCCGTACCGACATCTGTGATCAGGGCAACGTCCATCACCGGTATCAGCAGGTTTATCGTGGAATCGAAGTCTTCACCGGACAGCTGATCATTCACCAGGATCCGCAGGGACAGTTTCTTGCGGTCAACGGTGACTTTTATCCGCTTCGAAGTGACGTCCCGACAAACCCGGTACTCACCATCGAGGAAGCAATATTTCTCGCTGCCGGGGAACTACGAATGGACGAACCCCGGGCTTCGGAACAAAGATTGACGATCGTCGATCCAGGTTGGTATGGCGATCCTTCCGATGGAACCATCCAACTCGCATGGCACATGGTGGTCGGTTCTCAGACCGTCTTGCCAGAACACGTTTTGATCGACGCCATCGATGGAACGATGGTCGACCACTGGCCAGCGCTTCATTCTGCCATCAACCGTCGCATCCATGATGGGACTGGTGGTGGATTACCAGGAACTCTGGTTCGGTCGGAAGGCGCTGCTCCGACTGGTGATGCAGATGTGGATGGAGTCTACGACTTCACCGGAGATTTCTATCGTTTGATCAACAGCGGACTGAACCGCGACGGCCTCGATGGTGCCGGCGGGATCTTGAGAGCCACAGCCAACTGGAGTGATGGGATCTGTCCCAATGCAATCTGGAATGGTAGTGGAACGGCTTTTTGTGATGGACTCGCTACCGATGACATCGTCGGTCATGAGTTCGGTCACGGACTCACTGATAACACAGCGGATTTGATCTATCAGAATCAGTCAGGTCAGTTGAACGAATCCTTCTCGGACGTATTCGGAGAACTGGTAGATCTATGGAACGGCAATGCTTCTGACGCCGGGACTCCCGGTGGAACTCCCTGGCCATCGACCCCGACAGGCAGTGGCAATGACACACCCAACAGTGGCCGCACCGGTTGTGGGGATTCATCGGTACGCTGGTTGATGGGAGAAGATAGTTCTCTTGGGGCAATCCGTGACATGTGGTCGCCGACCTGCAAAGGCGATCCTGATCGTGCTCTCAGTGCTCTTTACGAGGCGACCAGCTGTGATCCTGGTTTCGATAACGGTGGCGTTCACATGGGATCGGGAGTCCCGAACCATGCATTTGCGATGGCCACCGATGGCAAAACCTTCAACGGTGTCACCGTTACGGGAATTGGCGCCATCAAGGCGGGTTCGGTCTGGTTCCGCGCACTGACCGTCTACCTCACTCCTGCTTCCGATTTCAACGAGGCGTATGTTCTGTTCAACCAAGCGGCGACTGATCTGGTGGGCACCACGCCCAAAGATCCACGAACAGGCGGTTCTTCAGGTATCGCATTCACCGCAACAGATGCGACGCAAATACAAAATGCCCTCACTGCGGTCGAGATGAATGGTGCGGGGATCTGTAATCCTCCTCCGCCTCCCGACAATGATGACTGCGACACAGCTACGGTAGTGGCGGCAGGAATCCATCCCATCGATAACGGTGGTGCGACCAACAGTGGTGTGGCTGCCAATGATGCTCAGTGTGCCGGTACCTTCCTGGGACAGGTGTCCAAGGACATCTGGCTCAGCTACACCCCGGCCCAGGATGGAACCGTTACGCTCACTACCTGTAATACTGCTAGTTATGACACCGATCTGGTGGTTTACACAGGTGGCTGTGGAGCACTGAATCAGGTTGCCTGTAATGGTGACGGCAGCGGTTGCAGTAATTTTACTTCGATCATCTCTAACTTCTCGGTAACTGGCGGGACCAACTACATGATTCGTGTCGGTAGTTTCGGAACTACCGGTGGAAGCGGTGAACTCGAAATCATCTTCACTCCAGGTGGCGGCACTCCGGTCGAGGTCTGCAATAACGGCGTCGATGATGACGGAGATGGCGCAGTTGATTGTGCCGACCCGGACTGTGCTGCGGATCCGGCATGTACAGGAACTCCGGTCGAAAATTGCAGTAATGGAGTCGACGATGATGGCGACGGAGCCGTCGATTGTGCCGATACCGACTGCGCCGGGGATCCTGCCTGTGGTCCTCCCTCCGCAGGAGATGAGTGCGTAGATGCGATTGCCGCAGTGTTGGGTTCCAACGCCGTGGATACCACTGGTGCGACAGATTCCACCGATTTGTCCGATCCTTCCCAGTGTTCTGGCACTTTCCTTGGACAGTTTGCTCAGGACATCTGGTACAGCTTCACGCCAGCCAGTGACGGGCTATTGACTGCTGATCTGTGCAACCTGGTCAATTTCGACTCTGATATCGCAATCTATTCCGGTACTTGCGATGCCTTGACCCAGGTCGGCTGCAATGGCGATGGCCCTGGTTGTTCCACCTTCACTTCTCTCCTCAGTGATCTACCTGTCACAGCAGGCACCGAGTACATAATCCGAGTTGGTGGTTGGAATCTGGGCAGTGCCGGTACCGGTATTCTCGATCTCAGTCTTTCGACTTCCAGTGCAGAAAACTGCACCAACGGTGTTGATGATGACCTCGATGGGTTAACTGACTGCGAAGATCCCGATTGCTCTGGCGATCCATCTTGCATTCCGTTCCCGGGCGATGAGTGTGCGACCGCCCTGGTGGCATCTCAAGGTTCCAATGTTGTCGATACTACCGGTGCCAGTGATAGCGCTGATTCAGTCGGCCCTTGTGCCGGTTCGTTCGTCGGTTCGATGAGTAATGATATCTGGTACAGCATGGTTTCTTCGGCAACGGGAGTGTTGACCATCAGCACTTGTGGTCTGGTGAACTTCGATTCGAGCATCGTGGTTTATCAAGGTAACTGTGGTGCTCTGGTACAGCTCGCCTGTAACGGTGATGCTTGCGGCCTCGCTTCTGAGGTTCAATTGTCTGTTACTGCTGGCGACCAGCTGACGATTCGTGTCGGTTCTGCCTCTGCAGGACAAAGCGGTAGTGGATTGTTGCAAATCGTGATCGACATTGCTCAGCCGGAAAACTGTTCCAATGGAATCGATGACGATCTCGATGGTCTGGTCGATTGCCTCGATCCTGACTGTGCTTCTGATCCGAGTTGCACTTGTGATCCGATCCAGGCTCTGGTGTGCAACCAGGTGGCCGGACTGGAAGTGGAACTCTCATGGCTCAATGGTGAGTTGTACGAACAGATCGAAGTGGTCCGAGATGGCAACTTGTTGGCGATCCTGGACGGTAACGTCAACAGCTACAGTGATGTAACTTCAATGGTTGGAACTCGCGTCTACGTGGTGACAGGGGTCTGCACCCAGAATCAGTCCTCGGCGATCTGTCAGCTCGATGTCGACCAACCTGGGGGATTCCGATTCGTCGCCCCTCAGGTCACGGCTGAGTTTG
>Ga0310342_100001222_pt1 | contig 15785 bp, 7 predicted proteins | sample S15DNA20500_MG_FD_206155 | JGI IMG/M metagenome (GOLD analysis project Ga0310342, IMG submission 206155) | Marine microbial communities from station ALOHA, North Pacific Subtropical Gyre - S1503-DNA-20-500_MG | ecosystem: Environmental > Aquatic > Marine > Oceanic | place: Pacific Ocean: North... | reverse complement strand
ACGATGAATCAATCCGTTGCTCGCGAGCATTCGACAGCTTCCGAGATCCAGCGTTCCACCGTCCACATCCGTGACCTGGCCACCCGCTTCCTGAACCAACAATGCCCCAGCCGCCACGTCCCATGGACTCAATCCAATTTCCCAATAGCCATCCGCCACCCCGGTAGCGATCGCCACAAAGTCCATGCTCGCAGCCCCCATCCGGCGAATTCCCTGAGACCGAGTCATGAAGGCCTTGAGGTAGCGCAAGTAATGATCTGCACGTTCTCGGCGGTCATAGGGAAATCCGGTGATCAACAGAGCCTCGATGAGTTGGCTGGCCTTGGACACCGAGATGGGCTGACCGTCGCACCTGGCACCCGCGCCACGCTGTGCTGTGTAGGTTCGATCATGGACAGGATCGTAGATGCAGCTCACCTCCAGCACACCATCCATCTCCAGCGCCACGGCCACTGCATAGCTTGGATATCCATGCACAAAGTTGGTCGTCCCATCCAGCGGATCCACAATCCATCGTGTGGTCGCATCCCAGGGCCCACCGCCCTCTTCCGCCAAAATCGGCACCCCAGGAGACCGCTCCGAAAGCTTCTCCCGAATCGCAGCCTCACAGGCCAGGTCTACCTGGGTCACCAGATCGACATCACCCTTGTGACGGATTTGGAGTTTCTCCCCACGCAGCTCTCGGATGACGGCACCTGCCGTTTTTGCCGCCGATACCGCTGTGGCCAAAGAAGCTTCGTGTGGACCGCTCATCGTCTCAAGCACCGTACCTTGTCCGCCATCGGTTTACACACCACAACCGCAGGCTCTCCCACCTGAATCGAGCCAAGAAGTCCGCCTATCTGCACTCTGCAGGTCGTCACATCGTTGAAGGTCAGGCGAGTACTCCCAATGAACTCAGAGCGCTGCTGGTCCATACACGTCAGCTGCGCTCGGTCCTGTGGCGACTTGAACTGCACCACAAAGGTCCCGGTATTTCCGGATCTGCTTCTCGGCGGCTCCGAGGCCTTGGCTGCGGGTGCCTTGGATGGTGGAGGTGCAGGCGTAGCGCGCTCCTTTCGCTGCTGGTCTCGCAGACGATCCCTCTCTCGCTCTCTCTCCTTCTCCCTCGAACGCTTGGATTCTCGCCTGTTTTCCTTCGCGGACTTCGCGGACTTCGCGGACTTCGCGGACTTCGCGGACTTCGCGGACTTCAGCATCGCCTGCTGCGTAGCAGACTCGACTGCCGCGGTAGACACCTCGCTCTGTTCTTGATCCGCCTGGTTGGACCAGTAGATGACTGCGGCCAAGACCATCAGTGCGACAGCCAGCGAGCCCCCGCCAACGCCAATGCCCACCGCCATCCAGGGAATCTCGCGGGGGCTCTCCTCCAATGGCGGCGGCGACGCCAGGGGCTTCGGTGTGCCGGAAGTCGGCCCCGTGGGTACCGCAGGGCGCTCCTCAACAGAGGGAGGCACAGCAGGAGGTGTCTGAATCGGTGAGGGAGGCACGGCGTCCGCAGCGGCCGGAGGATCCTGGCGATCCGGCGGCGGATCCAGCGTCATCGGCGCATCGGTACCCACCTGTGCGGGGCTCGCAGGTGTCGCACGATCTGGCGGTGTGGGCGCACGAACACCGGGGGCTCCACCGGGATCACTGCTGGTCTTCTTGGCGGCGGCCGTCCGGACCTGATCGAGCACCCGTTGAACCTCTGGATCATCCGGCTGACCGGTAATGGTGACATCCGGGGAGGCGGGCATCTGTGCTGAATAGTTCGACGGGTGAATGGGCACGCGTCCGGCCACCGGCACCACCGGCGGCACAATCGGCGGCGGCGGAAGATCTCTCCGCCCTTCCCGGGGGCGGGGAGTGGGCGCAGGCGCCACATCGCTGTCTTCGAGCATGGCGGCGATCTTCTCTCTGGACCAAAACGCCGTACACTCCCCTTTGGCCCGCCCCGACTGACGTCGCGAAAATGCACCGGTCTTGCTCACCACCCGGCCGAGAAGTTGTGGCCCCGACAGCGTTTCTTCTCCATCCGCCACCACCGGTGCCCGCAGAGGCTTGCCTCCGCGCCCCACCAGTCGAGATGCCCACTTCTCCAGACCCTCACCCGGAATCTGCTGGGTCACCTCCGTCAGAATGTTGGCGACATCCAGCGGATCGGGTCGTTCGTCTGCCGAGTGGGCCAGCATGGAACAAAGAAAGTGGACCACGGGATCGATCCATCGCTTGCCCGCCATCTCCCCAAAGTCGATGGACAGCAGCCGCTCCACCACATGATCATCGTGGGCATCGCGATCCCTGGGAACCGCTCCCATGGACTGGCTGGAAAGCACCGCGTGGAGGACCACGCCCAGACCGTAGACATCCGTAGCAAGGCCCACGGGTCGGCCTTCCGGAGCCCGGCCTCCTCGGCGCGTCTTACCATAGGCTTCAATACTCACCGCCCCGGCCCCATCCACCCGCACGACGCCAGGCTTGAGATCGCCGTGAACCGCATCGTCTTCCTTGGCGATGGTCAGAATGTCTGCCATTGCTGCCACCAGCTCCAGACCTGGCCGAAGTGGAAGCGGTCCGTCCCGCAGCAACTCAGAGAGCAGCACACCGACAGGAGTGCCCTCATCTGTGACCACCTCACCCGAGGTTCCAGTCTCTCGAATGTAGTACCAGCTCAAGAATTCCACTCCAGACAAACTATGATTCGCACCAAGCGCCTATTCGTCCAGTAGCTGTGATTCCAATTGAGACCGAACCTGCTGTGGATCTGCACGACCCGAAAAACTCCGCATGACCTGGCCAAGGAAGAAACCGAGCAGCTTCTTCTCCCCAGCCTTGAAGCGATTGGCCTCGTCCGGATGGGAGGAGATCACCTGGGCGACAGCATCTGCAATCGCTTGCACATCACCGACCTGGGAGAGCCCGCGGGCGGTCACGATCTCTGCGGGGTCTGTCCCCACCTCCATCATCTCTGCAAGCACCATTCGGGCGGTACCCCGATTGAGGGTTCCCTCCTCGATCAGCCGCTCGAGGGCCACGAGCTGTGCCGGCTGAAGCAGGGTCGCGTCCAATGACTTCTCGGTCGTATTCAGCTGTGCCATGACGGGTCCGCGTATCCAATTGACCATCGCTACCGGAGTCCCGCCGGCCGAGACCGCAGCTTCAAAGAAGTCCAGCAGCACTGGGGCAGCGAGAAGGGCCTGCACATCTGGGGTGGGGATCTGATACCGCTCCTTGAGCCCCTGGAGCCGCGCGGTATCCTGATCCAGCAGATACAGATCCAGGGGAATACCCGCCAGCATGTCGGACTGGGTGCTGTGCTCGTCGGAACTCACCACCAGTGCCGGAAGATCCGGGTCGGGGAAATACCGGTAGTCGGCCGCCTCTTCCTTGGTGCGGAGCAGGATGGTCTCCTGTCCATTCCACGAGCGTGTCGCCTGAATCACCCGGCCGCCGTTGTCGAGCACCTCTCGTTGGCGGGCAATCTCGGCGGTGAGTGCTCGCTGCACAAAGCGAAAGCTGTTGATGTTCTTCAGCTCGACACGAGTGCCCAGCGCACCACCTTCCGGACCCAGGCTCACGTTGGCATCACAGCGGAAATGCCCCTTCTCCATGTCTCCGCTGGTGACCCCGGCCTCCACCACCACCCGATGCAGCATCCTCAGCCAAGCCCCTGCAGCCTCCGGGCTGTGCAAATCCGCCTCCCCCACAATCTCGATCAGGGGAGTGCCGCCTCGATTCCAGTCCACACGAGAGGCGCCATCCGCATGACGCATCTTGCCCGCGTCCTCCTCCAGGTGGATTCGATGGATACCGAAGACCTGGCGCTCCCCATCCAGCTCCACGTGAATGCGTCCCTTGATGCACAGGGGCCGGTCAAACTGGCTGATCTGGTAGCCCTTGGGAAGATCCGGGTAGAAGTAGTGCTTCCTTGAAAAAATGCTGACAGGGACCACCTCACAGCCCAGCGCCAGGCCGGCCCGCACCCCCAGACTCACAGCATCGCCGTTGACCACCGGCAGCGCGCCGGGGTGACCCATGCAGACCGGACACACCGACGTATTCGGTGCGGCATCCTGCACCAGCGGACAGGCGCAGAACATCTTGGTCTGGGTGGAGAGCTGACAATGCACCTCCAGGCCAATCGTGGGAACCAGGGACACCTGTGAGCCTCCTACAGCACCCGCTAACCGGCTGAACTGGGTGCGAGCGGGTTAGCGTCCACACCTGGGAGGACTCCGTGGCCCAAGTGTTTCTGCCCAAGGGCACCCGCGACCTGATGCCGGCAGCCATGAATCGCCGCCTGAAGGTCATCGAGATCGTGCGCAGGGTCTTCGCCCAGTACGGCTTTGAGCCCCTCGAGACCCCGGCATTCGAGCGCATCGAGACGCTGACTGGCAAGTCCGGCGGCGAGGATGAGAAGCTCATGTTCCGCATCCTCAAGCGCGGAGAGGCGGGCAAGCGCGGAGAGGTCGATGCGGGGCTTCGCTACGATCTCACGGTGCCCTTGGCACGAATGATCGCAATGAACCCAGGGCTACCGATGCCCTTCAAGCGATCCCAGATTCAGCCGGTCTGGCGTGCGGATCGCCCTCAGCGGGGCCGGTTTCGCGAGTTCTACCAGTGTGATGTGGACACCATCGGGACACCATCGCTTCTGGCCGATGCGGAGTGCGTCGCCGTGGTGCACGATGCGCTGAATGCGCTGGGCCTGACCGACTTCACCATCAAGCTGAATCACCGAGCGGTGCTTCGCGCCCTCAGCGTGGCGATCGGCGCCACAGGCGAGGCAGAGCACGCCTTGCTGGTGGCCATGGACAAGCTGGAGAAGATCGGACGAGATGGTGTCGCGAAAGAGTTGACCTCCAAGGACTTGTCCAAGGCGCAGATAGGCCAGCTCTGGGCATTTCTGGATGGCGAAGCGATCCCAGGGGCCGAAGCCGCCGAGGCGGAGCTTCAGACCGTGCTCAGCCATGCTGCCGACCTGGGCGTGGACCTGAGCCGAGTGAAGATCGACCGCACCCTGGCGCGTGGCCAGGACTACTACACAGGCCCAGTCTTCGAGACGGTGCTGAACCACTCCGACTTCAAGGGCTCCATCTCCGGCGGAGGCCGCTACGACGGGCTCATCGGCATGTTCTCCGGCAAGCAGAGCATTCCCGCGGTCGGGGTAAGTCTCGGCATCGAGCCCATCTTCATGCTGATGGAGGAGATGGGGCTGATGCCGGACACCGCGACCTCCACCCAGGTCTGGGTCACGCTGTTCTCGGAAGAGACCCAATCCGCCTCGCTTCAGGCCGCCGCCCAGCTCCGAGCCGCAGGCCTGTGCGTGCAGGTATCCACCCGGGTGGGCAAGCTCTCCAAGCAGTTCAAGGATGCCCACAACCGCGGCGTACCCTGGGCCCTGGTCATCGGTCCCGATGACATCGCCGCGGGAGGAGTCTCCCTCAAGGAGATGGCATCCGGGGAGCAGTGGGCCGGAAGTCTGAGCGAGGCCATTGCCCGCCTGACATAGACGGGAAGTGCAGCAGCCTGAGGTCGTTTAGATTCCTACCGCCTGGGTCATCATGTCCCAGTGGGCCTTCATCGACTCCTTGTTCGGACCGATGACACCGACCTCCTCGCCGACCTTCTTGAAGATGTCGAGCGCTTCGGTGAGGTCCTGGCGCCTGTGGGTCGCCATGTACGAAGTGCGGACCAGGCATTCATTGGTGGGCACTGCTGGCGGAAGCACCGGGTTGGCGAACACGCCCTCCTCGAAGATCCGCTGGTTGAACCACAAGAGCTGCTCCACCGGGCCCACCACGATGGGCACCACGGCAGTATCCGAGCTCAGGCAGTTGAAGCCCATGTCCTCCAGTTCACCACGCATCCACAGAGCGTTTTCCCGCACCTGCTGGACCCGCTCGGGCTCGGCCCGAAGGATTCGCAGCGCAGTGAGCACCGTGGCGGCCACAGACGGCGTGAAGCTGGCGGTGTACATCAGCTGCCGGCTGTTGTGCATGAGGTACTCCTTGACCTCCTGCGTGCAGCCCACAAAGCCACCCATGCTCGCCAAGGACTTGGAGAAGGTCCCCGTGATGAGATCCACATGATCCGTGAGCCCAAAGTGTGCCACGGAGCCCTGTCCGCCCGGGCCAATGGTCCCGATGGCGTGGGCTTCGTCGACCAGCAGTCGGGCGCCATACTTCTTGGCCAGGGCAGAGAGCTTGTCCAGCGGGGCGATCTCTCCGGTCATGGAGTAGACACCGTCCACTGCAATGAGCTTGGCGCCTGGGTGATCCTTGTTGGCCTCAAGCTTCCGCTCCAGGTCCTCCATGTTGTTGTGCTTGAAACGCACCAGTCGGGACTGGGAGAGGACAAAGCCATCAATCAGACTCGCGTGGTCCTCGCGGTCCGCGAAGATAATGTCCTTGCGGGTACACAGAGTGCCCACGGAGCCCGAATTGGACATGAAGCCTGTGGACCACAGCAGCACCGCCTCCTTGCCCAGGAAGGTGGCAAGCTCGTCTTCGAGCTGGTTGTGCAGGTCCAGGGTCCCGTTGAGCATCCTGGAGCCGGTGCAGCCAGTACCAAACTTGTCGATGGCCGCCTTGGCCGCCTCGATGACCCGCGGGTCATGGGTCAGGCCCAGGTAGTTGTTGGAGCCCAGCATGATGCGGGGCTTGCCCTCGATATTGACCCGGCTGCCCTCAGAGTTCTCGAGCGCACGAAAGAAGGGGTAGACCCCGTGTTCTTGGGCGATCTTGTGGCGCTTGTATGCACCGGCCTTGGTGAAGATGTCCTTCTTGGGCGTGTCCATGAACCACCTCAATTTGAATAGCGGTTCAGTTTTTATGGGAAAAAGACCCCCAAGTCAAATAAGTACTTGAAATCCTTCAATAATGACTGACCAGTCAGTTTTTTTGGCCCCGCTGTTTGGTGGGGGACAGACCGCCTTCTCAGCGAACTACGGCTCCAGGCGCGCACTCCGGGTCCACGGTGACCAAACCCTCGATGCTCTTGCCACCGCAAGCCAGGAGCATGCCCTCGCTGACCACTCCGCGCAGCTTGGCGGGCTTCAGGTTGGCCACGATGACCACCTGCTTGCCCACGAGGTCCGCTGGGCTGTACTTATTGGCAATGCCGGCCACGATGTTCCGGGGCTCGGCCTCACCGATGTCGACCTTCAGTACCAGGAGGCGGTCGGCGTTTGGGTGGCTCTCGGCATCGACTACCTTTCCGGCGCGAAGCTCCACCTTGAAGAAGTCATCAATGGAGATGCGCGGAGTTTCGTCTGTGGTCTCTTCTGACACGGGGGCCTCCTTTTCGTGTTTCTTGGCCTTGGCCTTGGCCTTCTCTGCTGCCTTCTCTGCTGCCTCGGGAATCAATGCTGCAAGGGTCTCCTGGATGCGCTCCGGCAATTCGACCAGCCGGGGGAAGAGCGGCTCACCTGGAGGAACCGGATGGCCCGTTGTCAGACCGTCAAGCCGACCCGCGGCCGCCACCTCCAGCTCGCCCACTCCAAGCTTGTCCGCCAGCTCTCGGGACTTGTTCGGACAGAACGGCGCCAGCAAGATGGCTGCCACACGACAGACTTCCAGACATCGACGCATCACCCCACCGAGACGCTCGGTCTGTCCCTCGCGATTCAGCCGCCATGGCTCCTCATCATCGATGTACTTGTTCCCGGCTCGCACCAGTGTCCAGAGTGCTTCGAGCGCCAGAGAGAAGTGAAGCTGCTCGATCTGCGTGCTGAAGGTCTGAAGCGTCTCTGCAGCAAGCGCGCTGAGCACCTGATCTCGCGCCGTATCTTTATCCAGGGCTGGCACCTGCCCGCCCAACCACTTCTCCGTCATGCTCAATGACCGGTGGGCCAGATTGCCCAGGTCATTGGCCAGATCCGCGTTGTAGCGGGTCATGAAGGCCCCGTGAGAGAAGTCGCCGTCTCCACCAAATGGAATCTCCCTGAGGAGGAAGTACCGGACGGCATCGACTCCGTAGCAGTCGATGAGCAGGTGGGGATCCACTGCGTTTCCGGTCGACTTGCCCATCTTCTGGCCCTCGACCGTCCACCAGCCGTGAGCGTACAAGCACTGTGCTGGGCGCTCACCCAGCGCGAAGAGCATGGTCGAGAAGTAGACCGAGTGCGTGGTCAGGATGTCCTTACCCACCAGATGGAATGTGGCCGGCCATCGGGTGCTGAACTCATCGGTAGACCCCTCCGGGTGGTAGCCGATAGCCGAGACATAGTTCAGCAGCGCATCAAACCAGACATAGGTGACATAGCCCTCATCAAAGGGCAGTGGAATGCCCCACGGAAGCCGATGATTTGGGCGACTGATACACAGGTCGCCCACTTCCTTCTTGAGGTAGCCCAGCACCTCATTTTTTCGGCTCTTGGGCTGCAGGAAGTCCGGATGATCCGCGATCCATTCTCGGAGCTGGTCGGCATACTTGGCCATCTTGAAGAAGTAGTTCTTCTCCTTGAGCCACTCGACAGGATTTCCGGACATGGGACACTTCCCGTCCACAAGATCCTTCTCGGTCCAGAAGCGCTCCTCAGACTTCGAGTACCAGCCTTCGTAGTCCGCTGCGTAGATATCCCCGGCATCAAATAGCTTCTGAAGCACCGCCTTCACCACATCGGTGTGTCGTGGCTCTGTGGTGCGAATGAAGTCATCGTTGGTGATCTGAAGGCGCTCCCAGAGTTCCTGGAAGGGCTGACACAGCTCGTCCACATGCGCCTGAGGTGCCATGCCACGAGCCGTGGCGGCCTCGTGCACCTTCTGACCATGCTCATCGGTACCTGTCAGGAAGTAGGCCTTCCGACCATTCTGCCGGTGCCAGCGGGTGACCACATCGGCCGCAATCGTCGTGTACGCATGCCCGATATGGGGAACGTCATTGACGTAGTAAATGGGCGTGGTGATGTAGAAACTGTCGGGCACCCGTGTCTCCTCAGACCGATGGCGCTGAGTAGTCGACGGAGAGCCTGGTGGCAAGCATCGCTTGTGCATGGCGTAAGGCTGCGATATTCGCCGCAGCATGATTCCTGCGATCGGATACGCCCAAGATCACTTCAACGCCCGTGCTCCCGGACACCTCTGCCGTGGACGAGAGCGGTGGATTGAGTACGACGGTGTGCTTCCGCCTGTCGATGAAGCAGACCCCATCTACCGACTGGTGGTGAGCGGGGCCGCCTTCACTGACGACAGCGCCCGGGACGCGCGTCGCGGGCTGCAGCACTCCACGGTGGAGCTGCCTGCGCTCATGACCGCCCTGTTCGGTGACGAGCCGGTCCTGGCCTACTGTGAAGAAGGTCACCCAAGAATGGTGCCAGATACAGCCGTCGGCCTCGAGCCCCACGGAGTGACCCGACCGGGAGGTCCCCTGCGCCAGTGGGTCTGCCGGTGGGCGATGACCTGCCAATCCAGCGAGGACATCGCCATGGCGGCCGCAGCCGGAGCAGATGTCTTTCTCGTTGGCGCCAAGACCACCACCAAGGGCGCCACTCCCATCATGGCCAGCCCTCATGTTCCCAGGCTGGCCGACGAGCCCGAACCAAGCCCTGGTCTACTGAGCGAAGAGACCCTGGGAACGCTCTACATGCTGACAGGCTTCCGTACCGAGGGACGCCCCACCCGGCGGTTCCAGCCTGCGGCCATCCCTGAACTCCTCGATCACGCCAAGGCCATCGTGTTGCTCCATCTCGACAAGCACGGTCCTTGCACGGGCATCTACAGCCAAGATCCACTCGATATCGACGGAAGCCTTCAGCAGCTGGCCCAGAACGCCGGAGAGCTGTTGGTGGTGCCCTTCGCCATTCCGCCCATGCTTGCCCGCTGGGATCGGGCCCTGTGGGAGCTCAGGCAGAACTGGGACGAGGCGAGTCAGGGCGAGTTTCCCGTGCCGCCATGCCCCACTCGTCGACAGCGAGAGACCGTCGTCGCATCCGAAGAGTAGCTACTCCAGATCTTCCGGCTCTCCCGCCTCCGTGGTGCTCGGCCCGTCCAGGACTTTGGAGAGAAACAGCCGCCGATCTGTGCTGACGCGACCATCCACCCGTCGAGAATGCACCTCGGTGTAGACCCCAATGTCGTCAAAGCCCATTCCCAGGTACATGTCATAGGAGGCGTTCTTGACCGCGCTGACCCGCAACACCGCATGGGTATAGCGATGGTGATCAATGGCGGAGATCCGGTGGTTGATCAGCGAGGTTCCGATGCCATTGCACCTGTGGCCCTCCAGTACTCCAAGCTCCGCCAGGTAGAAGGTGTGCTGAACCGGGAGGAGTCCGTGCAGATCCCTGGAGATGTCCGGCTTGGATCTGGCAGGCACCCCGATGCCGAATCCGATCACTCGAGATCGACCCTTGATGGCCAGGATCGTGATGTTCTCAGGGGTCTGTAGATATCGATATAGCGCCGCCTGGGCTTCCGACGGAAAGATGCGCTCGTTGTACGGCGGCTCGGAAAAAATATCCTGATATGCCCCCGCGAATGAAGCCCGGTATGCAGCAGCGCCCTCCGGGCGGTCGATCCGCACGATCCGAATTCCGTCAGGACGCTCCTCAAGGGTCACGATCTGATGATGCCCAATGCGTACAGACGGTGCAAATGCAATGCACTCAGGATGCCATCCACACGACGGCTACCACCATGGTGCCCCAGTCTTCCATCGTGATGCTGATCTCACCGCTACCCAGTGCTGCGTGACGTGCGCGCGCCTCACCCCAGAGCCGAACTCGTACCGTGCCCTCGGTCACACTCAGTACCTCCACATCCACCGGGCTCAGGTGCATGCCGGTGCCCAGGGACTTGAGCACAGCTTCTTTGATCGCCCAGACCTGGCTCTCCAGGCGTGCATCACCATGGGTCCACTGGCGCTCTTCCTCTCGGAACCAGGTCTCCGTAAAGGAGGCGGGGCGTGACTCCACAACCTCCAGGTCGATCCCCGGGTGCCCGGTGCGCGTGGCGATGGCCACCGCCTCCCCATTCCGATGGGAGATGCTCACTGCGGGCATCGGACGACCATCTGCGGACACCGCGCGAGGCTGGCCACTCTCCTCATTGTGGATTTCGAAATCAGTGGGCACCTGGCCCGTAAGTGCACCCACCGCTCGCTTTGCAGCCACCCTGCCCATCTGTCGATCCGCCTGACGACGTGCCGTGCCTCGGGCGCCCAGGGTCATCAATTCAGACTCGGTCAACATCGCCTTGGCACCCGCCTGATCCTTGGCACCACCTGCCCGTGCTCGGGCCATCACCGCATCTTTCCAGCCACCTTCCGGCGGCTCAAACCTGTCGTCCGGGGGTAGGGGACCGGCCTGCACCATCTTGAACCCGCGCAGCTGGAGCACAGGGCCATCAGTGCCGTCCACATCCACATGGAATCGGTCCTCTTCACGCTGCACGGTGAGGCGAAGCGCCTCGCCTTCTCGGGCCCGACCCAGTCGGACCACCTGCTGGATGTGCTCGGGCAGCGCCATCACGCCGTCGGTCATCATCTGGTGCAAGCCCGCCGCCTGGAAGGCTGCCTCAAGCACCAGTGGCTGGGTCAGGAGTCCTCCATCGATGCTGGCGTGCTGCACAGACCCTATCGCCATCAGCGCATCTCCAGCGACCGCCGTGGTCTGCTGAAGCACCTGGAAGCCAGGACCGTGGAAGAAGCGTTGATAGATGCCTTGAGCATCCACTCCGTGATCCGGCAGGCCCATGGCAGGCAAGGCAGAGATTTCCGGCACCGCCCAGAGAATGGTGCCCTCAAAGTGATCTGTCTGGAGCAGTCGACCGGTCCGGGCTGTCCGCTCTGAACTCAGCGAGCAACGGACTCGATCCGGGCCCACCGGCTCCGCACGAATGATGAGATGCGTGGGCTCATCGCCATGGAGCTTGACCGGAGCCTTGAACGCCACATCCACCGCCCCCATGTAGGTCCTGTCCGGGGCTGCGATGGCCGCTGTGGCCGCCATGAGTTCCAGGCCGATGACCCCCGGGAGTACCGGCTTTCCATCGATCGCATGATCAAGAATCCAGGGGTCCGAGGCCACGGAGAGGCTCCGACGGGTCACGATGGTGTCCCCATCCATATCCAGCGCATCGAGCAGTCCGTGGGCCGGCTTGATGCCAAAATCACCCAGCCTTCCGGCGACCACAATCTCCCCTGACAGGCCTGCCGTGATCATGTCTACCAGCAGGCTGGCGCCCGCCTGCGCAGGGAGGAGCTCCACGCCGCGGCTGGTCAGCAGGTTCTCCATGCCTCCCCGTACCGCCATGCCCACATCACCCCAGGCCGTCCAATCCACGTGCAGAGACCGGGGCCGGGACGCACACACCCGGGCCATGGACTCGTTGGCTGCGCTGTAGTCCACCTGTCCCGGGTTGCCGAAGCGCCCCGCGACAGATCCCATGGACACGAACCAGGCCTCAGCCTCCAGCGCATCGGCCAGGGCCAGCCCACCGACAGCCTTGCCGTCGTAGACCCGATGGAAGGCCGCCTCATCCTTGTCTGCGATGAGACGACTCTCCTCCACACCGGCACCATGGACGATCCCATTGATCGCGCCAAATCGTTCCCGAACTGCATCCAGGGATGCGCGAACACCATCCGGATCCGCCAGATCCACCTGGAAGAAGGCGACCTCAGCGCCTGCGGCCACCATGGCAGCGAGATTCTCGCGGGCTTCCTCTGCGCGCACGAGCGGTGCCACCCGATCCCGCACCTTGGCAGGAGTCGCGCGCTCGCCCGCTGCTTCCAGATCCGCCTTGGCTGTCGCTTTGGCGGCTGCCTCATCCAGCGGTGTCTCCCCCGGTGGCGTTCTGGCCAGCAAGGCCAATCGGCAGGCACCGCGGTTGGCGAAGGCCTGAGCCACCTCAGCGGTGATGCCCCGGGTTCCACCTGTCAGCACAATCACGGGAGTGCCCTCGAGAGAAGGACTCTTGTCGGGCATGGGGAGCACCTGCAGCTCAATGGCCATCCGGTCCGATCCGCTCCAGAAGATTTCTACCGATCCGTCCGATGCCGCCAGCTCCTGGCAGATGATGGCCGCGGCCTCCTTCGGCGCCACTGCAAGGCCCACGTCTACCACTCGAGCATCACAGCTCTCCCACTCTCGACCGATGGCCTTCGCGAAGCCCGCACGAGCGCCCGCACTCGCGCCGGCGGCCGAGCTGGGAGGTGTGAGGCCCACCTGGGTGGCGCAGATCCAATCGCGGGGTCTAGTGCCGTCGAGCTTCTGCGCCCAGGCAAAGGTCTCGTAGACGTCATCGCCCAGATCGATCACCGCATCGGGATCTCCCTTGAGCTTGGCGCCCTTGTCGGTCAGGCGAGCACGGACCGCCTCGGCCAACGCTCCGTCTCCCTGCACCTGAACCACCCGGCCCTTGACGGAACCCATGGCCCACGGCACCCGGGAAACCGCCACTGTCTTCCGCAGCCTGAAGCTGGCCGGCAGTGCGGTGGGGGAGACATCCGGAGGCTCGGGTGCAGGCAGCGGCTCAGGCGCATCCACAGGGGCAGCGGTAGCCTCCGGATCGGACACAGCAGGCGCATCCTCGGTGGATGCTGCTGCCGGTGCGGCACTTCCTGCGTCACGGATCCGCTGGGCCATCCAGCCGGCCAGCGCCTCGATCGTCGGGTAGTCCGCCAGCTTGAAATCATCGTCCGGGGTCAGGCCATACTGCTCTCGGACCTGACCGAAGATCTCGGCCTGCTTGACCGTATCGATCCCCAGGTCCGCCTCGAGCTCAAATTCCGGATCCAGCTCATCGGTGCCGTACCCGGTCTTCTCCGAGATCACAGTCAGCAGGTTGGCCAGCACATCTGCCGCAGAGACCCCTTCTGTCGCACCTGGAGCGGTCGGTACAGGTGCAGGGCTCGGTGGCGCAGCTTCTTCCGCTGCCACCGCCGCTGCCGGCGCCGCCTCGGCGGGTGCTACTGCCGGTGCGGCACTTCCTGCGTCACGGATCCGCTGGGCCATCCAGCCGGCCAGCGCCTCGATCGTCGGATAGTCCGCCAGCTTGAAATCATCGTCCGGGGTCAGGCCATACTGCTCTCGGACCTGACCAAAGATCTCGGCCTGCTTGACCGTATCGATCCCCAGATCCGCCTCGAGCTCATACTCCGGATCCAGCTCATCGGTGCCGTACCCGGTCTTCTCAGAGACCACACTCAGCAGGTTGGCCAGCACATCTGCCGCAGAGACCTCCTCTGTCGAACCTGAAGCGGTCGGTGCGGGTGCAGGGCTTGGTGACGCAGCTTCTTCCGGCGCCGCCTCGGCGGGTGTTGCTGCGGGTGGGGAACCTCCTGCATCACGGATCCGCTGGGCCATCCAGCCGGCCAGCGCCTCGATCGTCGGGTAGTCCGCCAGCTTGAAATCATCGTCCGGGGTCAGGCCATACTGCTCTCGGACCTGACCAAAGATCTCGGCCTGCTTGACCGTATCGATCCCCAGATCCGCCTCGAGTTCATACTCCGGATCCAGCTCGTCCGCGCCGTACCCGGTCTTCTCCGAGATCACACCCAGCAGGTTGGCCAGCACATCTGCCGCAGAGGCTCCCACGGCCGAAGCGGGAGATGGCGCTGGAGCAGAGGCGGGAACAGGAGCGGTCTTGGGTTGCGGCGCGCCAAGACCTGGGTCGTCGCCCTCGATCACCCTCAAGGTGCGGTGCTCGACGACCAGCTTGGGTTGCTCCAAGCCGCTGATCTCTCCGAGCCATCGCGCATGCAGATCGGCATTCACGATGCGCTGATCACCCTCTGCCACCTTTTCCCAAGCCAGCATTGCCAGCTGAGAACCAAATCCCGCAGCCAGACGCAGCCCGTACTTCAGGGAGATCGACCCACCCTTGGAGAGCGTGAGATCCCCGAGGTCAGGATCAGGGATCTGGAGGTTCGGGATCGGCGGAACCTTGCCATACTGCAGCGCCTTGAGCACCACCGTGTCCTCGATTCCGGCCCCCATGGGGTGGCCGGTAAAGCCCTTGGTATTGGTCACCACCACCTTGCTGGAGGCGGATCCGAATGCAGTGCGCAGGCTCTCGATCTCCGCAGCCGCACTGCCGCCCTTGGCCGGCGTGTACGTCTCGTGGCTCATGAACATCGCATTGGACGCAAACGTCTCTCGGTCCACGCCCGCATTGTCCACCGCCTCCGCTACCAACGCTTCCATCTCGCTTGCGATGTGAGATGGATTGAGGCGGGTGCCGTGGAAAGCAGAATTGGCAAAACGGGCCGCAAGCAACTTGCCCAGTGGCGCCACGCCTCGCGCTGCACAGTCGGATGCAGTCTCGAGCACCAGACCTGCCGCACCCATGCCGAGAATCATCCCGTGCCGACGCGCATCAAAGGGCAGGGCAGCCTCCTCCACCACACTGGTCGTCGTCGCAGCACCCGTCACCAGGAAGCCTGTACCGATCCACTCCATCAAGGAATCGCTCGTGACATCATCCGCACCCACGACCACCACTCGATCACAGCGTCCCAGACGAATCCAGTCGGCGGCCATCGCTACAGCCTGAGTGGTGCTGGCACAGGCTGCATTGGCCTGACCATTGGGGCCCCGGGCGCCAATGTACTGGGCAAACTGGGAATGCCCCATGCTCAAGATCTGGAAGAGGAATCGGCGCTCGAAGCGGCCCTCCGCATCGGCGCCATTGTCCTTGAGCAGACTCGCAAAGCGGTCATAGCCAGGAAATGCGCTGGCAAAGATCACGCCCGTGGTGTCCTGCATGGACTCCGGAAGTTTCCAGCCCGTGGGGACCTTCTTGCCCTTCTTGGTCAAGTGGTAGGTACGGACCAGAGGAATGCCCGCATCCCTGAGCGCT
>Ga0310342_100001220_pt1 | contig 15797 bp, 10 predicted proteins | sample S15DNA20500_MG_FD_206155 | JGI IMG/M metagenome (GOLD analysis project Ga0310342, IMG submission 206155) | Marine microbial communities from station ALOHA, North Pacific Subtropical Gyre - S1503-DNA-20-500_MG | ecosystem: Environmental > Aquatic > Marine > Oceanic | place: Pacific Ocean: North... | reverse complement strand
TTAACGGCCCTCTTTGCGCCCAAGCCCCAGGGCATGACCGCGGCCAATGATTGGACCAAGGAAATGATGACCAAGGGGTATCCACAACTGCAACAGGTGTATGACCTTTACGGGGTCAAGGAGAAAGTACTCTGCAAGTCGTTGGTGCAGTTTAACCATAACTACAACTACGTCACCCGGTCCATTATGTATCACTGGTTCAACAAGTACCTTGACCTGGGCCTCAAGGAACCGATTGTCGAGGAAGATTACAAGGTGTTGACCAAGGAAGAATACACTGTCTGGAACAAGGAGCATCCCCAGCCGCCCGCTGGTGACGACCAGGAAGTAGCGTTGATCAGGCAGATGGAAAAAGATTCCCAGCAGCAAATGGCGGCCCTGGTTCCCAGCGATCAGGAATCACTTAAGAAATATCGACAAACCGTTAGAGTTGCTTTTCGTACGATCATCGGTCGGCAGATACCCAAGCCTACGGATCTGGAAGCTGAAAAAACAGCTGAGATCAATCGAGATGGGTATATCGAGTTTCACGAGATCTTGCGTTACAAGCAGTTTGGCGAAGAGCTGCCCGTCGTTTCCTTTTTCCCGACCAAGAAAGCCTGGAACGGGGAAGTGGTTGTCTGGATTGATGGCAGCGGTAAATCGAGTCTGTATGATGAGAAGAATGCCGTCAGTTCTGGAGTTCGACAATTGTTAGCAGCCGGTTTTTCGGTCCTTGGTGCCGACTTGATATACCAGGGGGAATTTCTCGCCGATGGAAAGCCCTTGCCAGAAGCCAGAAAGGTGGCCAACCCCCGCGAGTTTGCCGGCTATACCTATGGTTACAACCATTCGGTGTTTGCACAGCGGGTCCACGATGTGTTCACTCTCATCGCCCATACGCAGGAAGAAGAGCATCAAGTGAAAAAAACTCACCTGGTAGCTACCAACGGAGCCGGCGCATACGTGGCAGCGGCCCGGGCCCAGCTAGGGAAAAGCATTGCCGCTACGGTGATCGACACCAAGGGGTTTCGATTCCAGCAACTCAAGTCATTTCGCGATCCTGGCTTTTTGCCGGGTGCTGTGAAATACGGTGACCTGCCCGCTCTGCTGGCCCTGGCGGCACCGCACCCGCTCTACCTGGTTGGTGAGAATGGCAAAGTGCCTGAACTGGTCTCCTCGGTCTATGGTTCGATTGGGAAAGCGAACCAGGTTCACTCTCAACCAGGGAACGATGCACTGCAAGCTGGCTTACAGTGGATTATCGCTGCGGATCGTTAGACAACTGAGCGTCGACTGATCAGTTAAACATCGCACAAGGCAACCGCTTGCGTCAGTCCAGCAAGGGGATCGCGCGTGGGAATAAACTCCTGGCCTACGTACCCCTTGTATCCCACTTCAACCAGCGCTTCCATGATCGGCTTGTAAGCGATCTCCTGCTGATCATCCAGTTCTGCTCGGCCAGGATTGCCGGCAGTGTGAACATGGCCAATGTAATCTTTGTACTGATGGATTCGGCGAATCACATCACCATCCATGATCTGGACATGGTAGATATCGAACAGCAGCTTCAAATAGGGTGAACCGACCCGCTTGATGATATCAATACAATAGTCGGTGTGATCTCCCTGGTAGCCAGGATGACCTTTCATGGGATGAGTATCATCACGCGTGTTGAGCATTTCCAGGCACAATGTAATCTTTTTCTTCTCTGCGTAACCGATAATCTTCTTGTAGGCCTCTACGCAATTGGTAGCACCCACGTCATCGGGAATGCCTTCTCGCATTCCTGTGAAGGAGATCACGTTTTTCCAACCGTACTCGGCACAGGCATCGATCGCATCCTTGGTCGCCTTGATAACCTTGCCCTGGTATTTCGGGTTGTTCATTCCCTTGACGAACGGTGGATCAGGACTTAAGTCAATTGTGCCAATAGCACACTCCAGCCCATATTTTTTGAGTAAGGGGAAGTGTTCCGGGCTAATCAACTCCACGCTGCCACAGCCCAGTTGCTTGGCAATCTTGATCGTCTCTTCCACACTCCAGTGTTCCGCAAAACACCACTGGACGACCGATTGATTAATGCGACCTTTTGTCACGACAGGTCCTCTTTTCCTTCGCCGGGTTGGCCTGGCGGCATCGGTGATGGCAGCGGATCCAGCGACGGCAACTCCAGCAGCGGTTCCCAGTAATTGTCGACGGCTTAAACGATGTTTCTCAGGCGATGTCATGATTAGGTCCTTAGCGAACATATGAATGGATATCAGATTGCCTTCACGATACGTGATCCCCGGGCGAGGTTCAATGGTTGGCCAGGGATCGAAACAAAAATGATCAGCGCTTCTTATTCGGGCGTGACGTAAGCCGCCGTGATGCCGCCGTCGACTGTAAACTCGCTCCCCGTTACATAAGAGGACTCGTCGGAGGCCAGGTATAAAGCCGCTTGAGCCATTTCACTGGCCTGGCCAAACCGACCCAGCGGAATGTGAACAAGCCGACGCTGCTTCTTTTCTTCTGTATCAAGAAACTTCATCAGCATCTCGGTGTGCAGTGGCCCCGGACACAATGCATTGACGCGGATATTCTCACGGGCATGAACCACGGCCAATTCACGTGTCATGGCCAGCACACCACCCTTGCTTGCCGTGTAGGCTAACTGGGGAGTGGCAGCTCCCAGTAAGGCGACGAATGAAGCCGTGTTGATGATGGAACCGCCGCCGTTACGCCGTAGCGCCGGAATGCCATACTTGCACCCCAGGTAAACTCCCTTCAAGTTGATTTGCATGGTCAAATCCCAGACTTCTTCGCTCGTGTTGACCGCATCGTCATCACGACTATCCATGATCCCGGCATTGTTGAATAAAATGTCAAGTTTTCCGTAGGCTTCCTCGGCCTGGCTGACCATCGCTTCACACTCGCTGGCACTAGAGACATCCGCATGGACGTAAAGCGCGCTACCCCCTTCGTCGAGAATCATCTGAACGGTTTGTTCACCCTCGGTGTCATTCACGTCGATCGCTGCGACCTGGGCACCCTCGCGGGCAAACAAGAGAGCAGTTTCCCGGCCAATGCCACTGGCTGCACCCGTAATCAGGGCGACCTTGTCATTTAGTCGTGTCATCGCAAAAAATCCTTGGCAAGGTGATTGAAACCCGTCTGCTCATACTTGTTTAATCTTGACGATGTTGCCGACAGATTTCAATGAAGGCAGAAAATAGTTGTTGTTGAAGGGGATCCTTGGCCGCTGTCATTTCGGGATGCCATTGCACGGCAATTAATCCTGGATGTTCTGCCATCTCGAGGGCTTCAATCGTGTCATCCGGGGCCCGGGCAGCAATGGTTAGCTGTGGCGCTACGTCGCGAATGGCCTGATGATGTGAAGAAGCTGCCGAAAAAACAGTTTGCTGATAAATCTCGGCCAACCGGGAGGCAGGAGTTAGCTCAATAGCATGGTCGACGGGAAGCCGCGGAGGAAGTCGATGTGTGATCTCGTCACCGATTTCATCCGGCAGGTGTTCGATCAGCGTACCTCCCAACGCAACATTGATTACTTGCAAGCCTCGACAAATTCCCAATAGGGGCAGCTGGTTGCCAATCGCCCATGGAACCAGCTGGAATTCAAACGCATCGCGCTCCTGGTCGACGCCATAAACCTCCGTATGACCGCTGCTGCCATATCGATCGGGATTGACGTCGCCCCCGCCAGCCAACAAGAGTCCATCGATCTTTGTCAGCAATGATTCCCAGGCAGCTTCGCCGGGGGCCAGCAAGATCGGCACGCCACCAGCCGCTCGCACGGCGTCAAGATAAAGCCCGGGTACCGAGTACCGGCCATCCTGATCACGGGCGTAAGTCGTAATTCCTATTGATACCATAGTCATGAAGGTAGCCAGCGGCACTAGATCCGTTCAAAATATCGTTTCAATTCCCAGTCGGTAACCGCTTGATCATAAGCCGTCTGTTCGGTCCGGAAGAAATGAGCGTAATGTTCAGTCACATCTTCTCCTAGAACCTGTTGTACGAATTCACTGTTAGCAAATAACTCGGTGGCTGCCTTTAAGTCGCTCGGCAATTGTCCCGACTCTGCGTTGTAAGCATTGCCGTCGAACGCTGCCGGTGGTTCGATCTGGTTGCGGATACCGTCCATGCCAGAGGCCAGCATCGCCGCGTAGGTCAGGTACGGGTTGCAGTCGGCACCCGGGATCCGACATTCGATACGTAGGGAAGGACCCGTTCCGACGATCCGAAAACCGGCCGTTCGGTTGTCAGGCGACCAGGCCAGCATGGTTGGGGCCCAGGATCCGGAACGGAACCGTTTGTAGGAGTTGACGTTCGGTGCATAAAAGACCATGAACTCGGCCGCGTGGGCGATCCAGCCACCCAGGAACCAGCGAAATGTATCGGAACAGCGCATTGAACTCAACGTCTCGCTACCAATAAATACATTCGTGTCTTCCTTGTCCCAAAGACTTAAGTGAACGTGGCAACTGGACCCGGCCATCTGGTCGGATGGCTTGGCCATAAAGGTAACACTACAGTCCATCTTGTTAGCGAGTTCCTTGCCGCATTGCTTGAGGAGGATGTGACGGTCTGCCATTTCCAGGATGTCGGCATAACGAATATTCAACTCCTGTTGACCGCACCCCCATTCTCCCTTGGACGATTCCACTGGAATGCCACTGAATTTCAGCGATTCGCGGAATTCTTGGTTGTAGGGTTCGTCACGAGATCCTTGGAGCATGTGGTAATCCTCGATATACCAACTGCTGGGCTGTAACTGGTGAAAACCCTCCCGCCCCAGTGACTTATAGCTGTTCTCGTACAAGTAATATTCCAGTTCCGAGGCTGTTTTTGCTGCATATCCAAGCTCACCCAGTTGTTCAATCTGCGATTTCAAAAGCGACCGGGGAGCCACCGGTAGCAGCTCATGAAGAGATTCAGATGTCACGTCACAGAGCACGATGGCGGTCTGATTTAACCACGACGCGGGACGAAGCGTATTTAAGTCAGGGGCCAGGTGAAAATCACCGTAACCGCGATCCCAGTTGGCGAACTGATAACCGGCCACCGGTTCCATTTCCATGTCGACCGTAAGCAGGTAGTTGCAAGCATGCGTGCCATGATCGATTGTGGATTCCAGGAAATACTCAACGTCAAAGCGCTTGCCTACCAATCGACCATAGAGGTCAGGAAAAACCGCCACCACGGTGTTGATCATGCCATGGTTGGCTTCGTCCTGTAGTTTTTCACGAGTCAAAAGATAGTGTTCACTCATTACCAATTCCTTATACGGCCACAGTCATGGTGTTCTCGTTACTCCAGTTCTCTGGCAGCTTCTGCAAGTAATGCCACTTCTTCTTCCGGCGCCTGGGCAACCAGGTGATGCCGACTGTACAGGAAAAAATACGCGATAGCGATCAATAAGAATAAACTAACACCGACAACCGCTGGTCGATAGTCTGGCTGAAAGAAACAGGCAACTAGCGCCAACAGGGACAGCATGGCCCCCACGGCAGCTCCCGGGATTCCCAGTGGACTGCGATATGGCCGAGCTAGATCAGGCCGAGTGATTCTCAGCTTGATGTAACTGATCATCACCATGGCGTAGGAAATGACTGCACCAAAAACGGCCATGTAGAGTAGCGTGCCGGCGATTTGTTCGGGCCGATTGCCCTCGGGATCAGCTCCTAACCAGGCGGCTGGAACGATTTTATCGAGGCTCGAAATTAGCAGAATACATCCCAGGCCAATCACGGCACCCAGTATCAACGCCCGGTGGGGCGTCTGGTAAGAACTGGTCTTGGATATCCAGCGGGGAAAATAACCGGCGCGTGAGAGCGCAAACAAGACGCGGCCATAGGCATAGATGATTGTGTGAAAACTGGCAATCAAGCCGGTCAACGCGATTAATGTAAAGGCCTGAGTGGTTAAACCCTCTCCAAAGACCGCCTTAAACCCATCGCTTAAAGGAGCTCCAGAACTCCCGATCGCGGCCGCTCCCTCCCCCACACCACTATTTAACACCATCGTAAACAGCGAAAGGGCTAACAGGGTGATGATGCCCAGGATCAGCGCCCGGGGCATATCTCGAACCACGTCATGCGTCTCCTCTGCCGCCAGCGGCAATTGTTCAATTGCCAGGTAAAACCAAATTGCGAAGGGGAGCGCAGCAAAAACACTAGCCCAACCACCGTCCAGCGTCTCTCCCAAGGAAGCAGGTTTTCCTTCCACGACCAACAGTGTCGAGTCAAAAGAACCAGTGGTGATCACCGAGACATAAAAGACGATCAGCACGGCAATGGCCAATACGGTAACGATTAACCCTACCCGGAGTGTTAACTGGGAACCTAGGATATTGATCGTGACAAACAATGCGTAGGCAGCAATCCACCAGACTTCAACCGGCACCGCTGGAAACAGCTCATGTAAATACCCACCGATGTAATAAACGATGACTGCCGGCGTCAGTACATATTCGATCGTGTCGGTGACACCGCAGATGAAACCGCCAGTGGGTCCCAGCGCGTTGCGAGTAAAAGAGTAAAATCCACCGGCATGCGGTAGGGCGGCGGATAGTTCAGCAATGCTCAAGACCATGCAGACATACATGATGGCCATGGCGAAGGTTGCCACGGCAAGTCCCCAAAATCCGCCGGCCAGTAACCCGCCATTCCAGCCACCGTAGTCGCCGGAAATTACCGCACCGACACCAAGGGCCCACAGTAGGATCCAACCTGCACTCGGTTTTAGTTTCCGATTTTGCAAGTAAGTGTCGTCAACGTTTTCATAGCCAGCCACACCAGCCACGTGCTTTGACATAGTTAACTTCTCAAACGACTAGGAAAAAGGAGGAGTGACGTCATCATCGAGTGGAAAAATGGGACGGACACACTGCGTGTAAGGAAGTGAGTGAAGATTAGCACTCGTTGAACCAGGTACGTCTACGGCCACGATGGTTGAGGTAATGGCCTCGTAGTAGGGCCGAAATCCATTGGGGGATTTGACTACCACCAGGTCAAACTCTCGGGGATCCAAGCCTTGCGCTTTGTAGACCTGCTGACCCACCACGAAAACAGTCCCCGAAGTGACGACGACATGGAGACCACCGCAGACCAGCACAGCTGTGGCACCGCCCTGCCCGCTGGTTCCATTTTCGTAAACAAACTCACCGTCTGACAAGCGTTGTACAGTGACTTCCAGTTCCAGTGGTGTAAACCGCTCCGGATCGAGCGTTCCACCAAGCGGCAGCGTAAGGGTAGCCCCTTCACCGGCCGCCTGGGCCTGCTCAACGGCAGGTTGATCGACAATTAACAGCAGCGCTTTGCCCTGGTAGTCTTCGTCGACAAGCCCCCGCAGGATCGCATTACTGTCACCAGAGGCGCCGGAGGCGGTGGCGTCAGCCGCATCGGAGAAAACGGTCAGACCTTCGTCGGCGCTGGCGATTTCAATGGCTTCGGACAGCGATGTCAGCTCTGCCTGGAAAATCTCGCGATGATCCCACATGAAACGAGCCAGCCGCTCCGCTTCTTGATCGGCAAGTTGCTGGTTGTTGTTCGTGGTGATCAAGACGTTGGATTGCAAGGCGGGAACATCCGTGAATGGATTGCCAATCAAGATGCCGGCAGCCAGGCCGTCGTCGTGAGCTTCCATGGCCTGGCATGCTTGAATGGCTTCACCAAATTTTCCGGTTGCCGTTATCAACTCGTCACCTCGTACCAGCATTGGTAATTGAACACGCGCAATGGTAGGCGACGCTGATTCGTTGATTAATTTCAGCAGTGCACGAGCTGCCCGCTGGCCTGTCTGGTAGTGATCGACATGCGGATAGGTGTGGTAGGGAACCAGGATGTCGGCGTTTTCTACCATGCGGTCGGTCAAAATCGCATGCAGATCGAGCGATCCGACTACCGGGATTGATCCCAAGATTTCACGGATCCGGGTTAACAGCAGTCCCTCGGGATCGGGTTCTGTTTTTCCCGCCATCGCGCCGTGCAGCACGATGTAGGCGGCATCGATATCCACCTGGCTGGCAATCGACTCGCTAATTTCGTCGATCAACCGGTTCAAGTCGTCGGTCGGGATAGATCCCCCGGAAACTGCCCAGGCAGCCATCGTTGGTACCACCTCGATATTTGGCGCATCCCGAAAAATGTCCAGGGCTCCCGCCACCTCGGTTTTCGTTCCTTGCAAGGTCTCTAGCAGGACCTGGTCACAGACGATTTGAAAATCTCCGTAACAGGTAGGGACGGGATTAAAGACACCCGTTTCCTGTTTCATTTCAGCGATCAACACGCGTGGCATAGCAGCTTGTTTCCATGATTAGGGTCAGGCCAGGCTTCTTTCCGAAGCAAGTGGCAGGTTCAGAGGAGCCCAACGATTGTTTCCGAAAACAAACATGCTATGCTCCAGATTCTCTTTGGTGAACGTCATTATACGCGGGATTTGATGTACGGTGGCTGAGGACAACAGAAAACATGAAGATCACAGATATTGAAGCAATTCATCTGCGGATCCCGGATGTCGAGGAAATCGCCGATGGCACCCAGGATGTCCTGGTGGTACGAGTTCATGCTGATAACGGCCTGGTCGGTGTCGGTGAAGTCACCAGCCAGTCTTACGTTTGCAAGGCCATCATTGATGCTCCCCGTTCGGCGGAACGTCGTCACGGTTTGCGAGAAATTCTCGTGGGGCGAGAAATTGATGATTTGCAAGAAATGTGGCAGACGATGTACTACCACACGAATCGCTATGGCCGCCGAGGCGCAGCAATTCATGCCATCAGCGGTATTGATATTGCCTTGTGGGATTTAAAGGGAAAAGCTCTCAATCAACCGGTTTGTGAACTGATGGGTGGTCGACAACGAGAGAACATTCGTGCCTATGCCAGCTACCTGTTTGGTGATGAACCAGCCGGTACCGCGGCACTTGCCCAGGAAGCAGTTGACCTGGGTCTGACGGCAGCTAAGTTTGGCTGGAATGTTTTTGGCCAGGACCCGGATGTTGATGTTGCCCATGTCCAGGCCGCGCGTGATGTACTCGGAGATGAACGTGACTTGATGGTCGATGTTGGTTGTAAATGGACGGCCGACGTGGCCCTGGAGCGGGCAAAGTTGCTGCAACCGCTGGGAATCAAGTGGCTGGAAGAGCCGCTTTCCCAGGATGACCTCCAGGGCTACAAGCAATTGTGTGCCGAATCCCCCGTACCGATTGCGGGTGGAGAAGGAGACGTGACCCGTTTTGATTTCGAACGCTTGATTGATTGTGGCCTGAGTTACTTGCAGCCCGACGTTGCTTTTTGCGGTGGCCTGACGGTTTGCCAGCAAGTGAGCCAAATGTGCGCCGGGACATCAACCGTCTGTGTGCCCCATTGTTTTAGTACTGGAATTAACCTGGCAGCTTCCTTGCATTGGATGGCCTCGGTCGGTGGGGATCTGGTGGAATATTGCCTGCGGCCCTCCCCGCTGATGCGAAAACTGGTCAGCAATCTGCCCCCATTAAAAGATGGGCGAGTACCGGTTCCCACTGGTCCGGGTCTGGGTATCACGCTGGATGAAGAAATCCTGCAACAATTTCGTGTCGACTACGATTGAGCCAGTGAGCAGTTGAAACAAGCTTCTGGAAAGGTAAACCACTATGCTTCAGCAACCGTTATTCGATCGCGGTGGCAATCGTTGGACCTGGTCACTGATAGTTGTCCTGTTGAGCTGGTTCACCTCCCCGGTCCAGTCAGCAGAACCACTGGTTGCCGGTGACTGGGTTTCTGTAACCGATGAAAAAGTTGTTTCCCGCTCGGGCCAGTGGCAGGTAGACCGGTTCCGCTTTGCTGCGAGAGATCATCTTCTTACCACCAGCGCGGGAGCTGCCATCGAGTTTCAGTTCCAGGGTACTGGCCTGGCGTTGCGACTGGGCAACCATGCAGTTCCGGCCTATGGAAAACCGAGTTTAGGCATTCTTGAGATCACGGTTGATGACCGCCAGCCGACTATCATCCGACCGCAAATAACACCGCTCGAAGTCGTCGTGGCTCGTAATTTGAAAGCAGGGATCCACCGCGCAAAAATTGTCCACCGTCTGTCTGGGTACAGGGCAGGTGGTCGCATTGAAGCGTTTCGTGCCATACAGAAGGGAACCGGGGATGTTCAATTCCAGGTCCAGGGTGAAGAAAATGCGTTCCTGGTCGATGTACGAGCGATTCTGTCATGTGACGGTCAAGTCATTCGTAACAGGCTGGTTCGCAATTGGCTGAATGGCCATTGTGCACTTGTGGATCTGCCAGCCGCCAGCGGTTACCAGCTTGCCCTGCGTGCCAGTGGCTGGCGGTCAGCAAAGACAAAGCCGTTTCGCATTCAAGCAGGCCAGGCAGTGACATTGCCGCCAATCTTTTTGATCCGAGAAAATGAAACACGAATTTCCAGTTTTCGCTTTCCAGTCATGAATCAGCCAGCGATTCGCAAACCGGGAACGGTCTTTTCAGCACGTTTCTTGGGATTTGATGCCGAGATCAAGACGGTTACTTTGAAACGCCAGGAAGGAGCAATTGTCATTTCCAGGCAAGTTGCTTTCCAGGAAAAGCGAGCAGCAGCTTTTTATTATGATCGAGAAGTTAGTGTCCAGTTGCCTAAAGATATGCCTCCCGGACTCTACGATTTGAGTGTTTACGTGGAAGGAGGCAGACGAACACGCGTCTGCCACTCCCCCCGCAGCGTTTTCGTGGTCCGAGAGTTTCCTCGCAACCCGGTCTTCGTGACCTTTGGTCACCTTGATACGTCCGCCCAGTACCAGGCGGAATACCTGGAACGGTTAGCGAATGTGATCAATCTTCTCTCACCCGACATGGTGCTGATGAGCAATTCCGTTAATCCAGCCTATATTTCCGGAGCGCTTGCTCGCTTGAAAATGCCCTACGTGATTAATTTTGGGAACCACCAGTTTTACGGAAACGAGAAGTGGTATGGTTCGCCGGTGGGTATTATCGATTACGGCCCTGGTTTGTCGATCCTTAATTTTGGACACCCGTGGCATGTGAACCTTGATCAGGCAGATGCCTTTTTTACGGCTCGCAAAAAGGTCTCCTGCAAGATTATCAATGCCTTTGAGCATAATGCGCCAGTCAAAACGTTTCTCGACAAACATCGAGTGAACTTGATCCACGATGCCCACGGCATCGGAACCAAGGTAATGGAAATGGGGAGCACGCCAACACGGCGGGTTGGCAAAATAAATTCGGAGAGCTTTCGGGTGATCCGTTTTCAAGGTAACCGCGTAATGTCTTGTACTTACCTGGACCACGAGACCGATCCGATTCCGTTTGGGCGAGAGGCAAAGCAACCATTAGAGGTGGTTTATCTTGGTGCAGTTGCAGAAAAAGAAATTGTCGCCAGCGCCGAAGTGACCAATCGCTTACGCGAAAGTTATTCGGATTGTCGCGTCCGTTTTGTGCTCCCACGAGGAGACTATACGGTTGTGGGAGGGCGACTGGTTTCTCAAATCCCGGCCGATGATGGCAAGCATGTCGTCATGACTGCTGTCGTCACCTTGCCCGCGCAGCAGACCGTTCGCCTCCAGATCAAAGCTCGCTAACCTGCACCATGCGATGGCGACTACTTGCTGGCCGAAGCTTGATTGGCTGGCAGTCCCGTTGCCCAGCGAATGGCCTGGTAGAGCAACTGGTTCGTTGCCGGATTCTTAAAATCGTCTGGATGTCCGAGCGACGTGTAAAAGACGCGACCACCAAACTTGTTGGTGTTCACCCAGGCAATCGGTTCGGTTGGTTTACCGGGAACCGTTCCGTGCAGCAGGGCTGTGGCCGATTTGGCCAGCGGACTTACCAGGTAGAGGGAACCCTGCCCCTGCCATTGGCTCGTGTCGAGCTTGTTTAAAATTGGATGCGTGGCCGCGCCCTTGGCTACCGCTAAAACAACCTTGGGGCCTTCCCCGTGGTGACCCGTGTAATGACCACCGATAACTTCGGCATCGAAGTTTTCCCAGTCGGCCAAGCCGGCTGGAATTTCTTTACCACGCAGTGAAAAAGCATGATTTGCGGTACGAATGCCAACAACCGGTTTGCCCGCTTCGATAAATTTGCGGACTACTTCCATCTGGGCTTTGGGCAGGACACGGCGACGAGCGCTGACCAGCAACAAGTCGGCATCGTCCAGCACCGAAATGCCCGGCAGGTTATTGCGTTGTTTCGCGTTGACATCGTTGCCATAGACAAAACTGACGCGAAATTCTTTTCCCAGGTGCTTGAGGGCAAAGACGGGAAGCGTGGTTTCCGTTTTGTACTCGCGCTCAGCCGAGACGATGACTACGTGAGGTCGCTGGTCATGCTTAAACTGGAAAACCTTGCCGCCAATAACCTGGTCACTGGTGATCGTGGGACAAACCCATTTCTCAATATGTTCGACGATTAAATCGGTTCCCGTGAAGTGACTGACGTACGGTTTGCGAGCCGGATTGTACATGGTGTCAGTCATGTCTCGCATCAAGACCACGTTCTTGCCATTCTTGGCCATCTGACGCAAACCAAAGGGGCGACCCAGTACACACATGTTCGTATGCACACCAACCAGGATGACATTCTTGATTCCCCGCTGTTCGAGTACGTTCCAGATTTCGATGCCATTGTCACTGATGATGTCGGCGTCATGAATATCCAGCAGGTCTGTTTGTGATTTCCAGGGTGCACGAGGATTACGGCCCATGGCCTTTAACTTTTCAGCCCACTTGCGATGTGCCTCGGCTTCGTCATCTTCACCCCCATCGGTCTGATCGATCGGATATTCTCCCTGCTCTTCAGAGGGAATACTGTAACACCACTTGCTGATGTCTGTGGGCAAGTTCTTTGCCGCGGGAGCCGCCTGGGCCCGTTTGCGACCAGGATGATTCTTGTACGGTTCCATGCAACTGCTGGGAGCATGAATGATGGTTGCTCCTCGTAAGCGGGCTTCGTTCAGTACACGGTTCATGCGGGGAGCCATTTCGCCACCACGCAGCGTGGCATTTAAGCAGTGATGAAGATCCCACATGTCACAAACGATGACCGCTGTTTCCTTGGCCTGCCACTGCTGTTTTTCCTGCACCGCATTAAACAGGGGCGATTTCTCAGCGCTGGGAACACGTTTGCGCAATGTCAAACTAAACGGCTTGGCTGCCACCTTCGCAATTGTCTCGGCTCCCTGAAGAGAATCTTGTGGAGCGATTAGATTGCCCAAAGACAACAAGGCACCGAGAAGCCCAACAAGCCAGCAAACCGAGTAGCGGCAGGTTCGATTACGCGTATTCATCAAGTGATTCTCCTCGAGGTAGGTTGTCTTGTCAGCGGCCTTGTGCCAGCCCTCAAACAGCTACCTCATGTTTTAAGGTACCCTGAGAGCAGCCGCAAGTTTGCTGGCAGTTTTACCCGGTACAACACCCTGAGAAACTGGTGTCAATTGCCAAGTGGTTGCTTGTTGGCGTTAAGAATCGTTCGCTAAACTATGGGTTAAAGGAAGCAGCTTCACGGTTTACTCAAGGCAAGATATTGGAGTTCTCATGCAACCAGCAAATCGGCTAAGGCAAGACCTGTTTTCAATGATAAGTTTCCTTGGCGTTCTGCTGCTTGGCTTGGTCATCGTGCAGGCGGCCGATCCTGGTAAGCTGCCCTTGCAAGCTGCCAAGGGACTTTTTGATCTAACGCAGCCAGAGACTTTGGGCCTCAAGCAGGTTCCCGGTCAGCATACAATTCTTTATCGGGCATCAGAAACGGGATACAAGTTCTGTCACCATTCCCAGCTGGTCATCTTTCAGGATCGTTGTTATGCCATGTGGTCCAACGGTATTTTAGCTGAGGATACGCCGGGCCAGCGGATCCTGATTTGTTCCAGCAGCGATGGCCGAAAATGGACTGAGCCAAAGGTGCTCACGGGCGATGATGCTGACAAGGGGATCTGCGTGGCTGCCGGATTTCGGGTTTATCAGAAACAGTTGATTGCCTACTACACGCTGACCGGAGGTACTAACTTTCACCCGGACACTGCGCTCTATGCGCGCGTCTCGACCGATGGCAGCAAGTGGGGACCCGCTCGGCGCATTACCAAGGGGTTCTTTATTAATCCACCGCTGCAACTATCCAATGGTCACCTGGTGATCGGCGGTGAACATGTTGGGGATCAGCGGACTACGGCGCGGATGCGAATGTTGGTTACCGAGGAGGCGGATGGCCTGAGTGGCTGGCAAGAGGCAAAGGTTACGGTAGACGATCTCAAGGTCATTGGTTACGCCGAGCCGAACATGTTCCAACGTCGGGATGGCACCCTCGTGCTACCATTGAGAAATTACAGTGGTTTCTTCTACGCGTCGACCAGTCGCGATCAGGGCCATTCCTGGAGTACACCGGTAAAAACTAACTTTCCTGATTCCACTGCCCGCTTTGCTTTGGGAAAGCTTCCGGATCAGACGGTTTACCTGATCAATAACCCGGGGCCGGAACGGTTTGTTCGTCAATTACTGACCATTTCCACCAGTCGTGATGGTCGAGAATTCGATCGGTCATGGATCATCCGGAATGAACCAACCAAGATGCGTTATCCTGGCAAAAACAAGCTCGATGGCTGGCAGTATCCCCACGCCATTGTTTGGAAATCGTTTCTTTACGTGATTTATTCGATCAATAAGGAAGACGTGGCGGTCACGCGAATTCCACTAAAACAGTTTAAGTAAACCATTCTGGACGCTAAAAGAGAAATGATCCATTTGAAACAAACCCCTCTATGGCAATGGTTTACTATTAATGGAAAACCGGACATTGATTGTGGCGTTGCCAGCGGCTGTTTAGTGACGATAATAGAGAAGGTTGCAGGAAGGAAACGGAGAAGAGCCGTGAATCCATCTTGCAGGATTTTCGCAATGTAGCGATCCTTCCAATCCAGCAGTCCAATTTGTTTCCAGAGAGTTCTTTGATGATCACCCTACAAGGTTCCAGTTATCGACACTGCGACGGCATGACACGTCGTGGTTTCTTGACGGCTGGTGCCCTGGGATTGAGCGGCTTGACTCTCGATCAGTTGTTGCGAGCCGAGGCTGCCGCTGGGATCGGTTCATCCAACAAGGCAGTGATTAATATCCATTTGGACGGCGGGCCGCCCCAAATGGATACCATCGACATGAAGCCAGATGCCCCGAGTGAAATTCGAGGTGAGTTTCAGCCGATTGCCACGAACTTACCCGGTTTCATGATCAGTGAATTGATGCCACGGATCGGATCGATCGCTGATCGCCTGACTTTCATTCGTTCGCTGGTCGGTTCAACCGGTCGTCATGATGCGTACCAGTGCCAGTCTGGTTTTTCAACTAGCGACATGGCTTCTGTTGGCGGTCGTCCGGCAATGGGCTGTGTTGTCAACAAGCTGAAAGGTTCTGCGACGGATGCTGCCCCGCTGTTTGTTGACTTGATGCAGGGTCGTCCACTGGTGCGCAACAGTACCCGACCCGGTTTCCTGGGACCCGCCTACAAACCGTTTCGCCCCGACATGTCTAAGATGTTTCCGCGGGAACTCGAAGACGGCATGAAAAAAGAACTGGCGGCGCTCGGTGACCACCATACGATTAGCCTCACCTTAAACGAACAACTCAGTGCACAACGGATTGGGGATCGTCGTCAATTACTGGCAGGTCTCGACCGACTGCGCCGCGATGTCGATCGCAGTGGCATGATGGATGCCATGGATCGTTTTGCCAGCCAGGCAACCGAGATACTAATGTCCGGTGACTTTGCTGCGGCAATGGATTTGAGTAACGAAGATCCTCGCGTGGTACGACGATTTACTATGGATGGGAGC
>Ga0310342_100001217_pt1 | contig 15815 bp, 19 predicted proteins | sample S15DNA20500_MG_FD_206155 | JGI IMG/M metagenome (GOLD analysis project Ga0310342, IMG submission 206155) | Marine microbial communities from station ALOHA, North Pacific Subtropical Gyre - S1503-DNA-20-500_MG | ecosystem: Environmental > Aquatic > Marine > Oceanic | place: Pacific Ocean: North... | reverse complement strand
TCGATAGCAACCGAAGCGAAAGTACCCGAACCTGCTAACGCACTAAAAACGGCCATGAATTAAACTCCTTAAGAGCCAAGGGCTATGATTCTATACGTGATGTCTGCTGAGCCATCACTCGCGTGGGTCAAGGTGATCACGTCATTAGCAGCGCCTACGATAGGTTCCCCATTGGCGTCCAGCCAGGTCTGGCAGTACATCGACCCAGGGTTGATGTCTAGCTGACTGGGGGAAACATTCCCGGCGATATTTTCCCACAGATTACCGGTAATCTTTAGGGACGAATCCGTGCCCTCGTTAGATATCATCAATAGCTTTAATTTCGTCCAGGTGATAGTTTGACCGAACACGTCGGTCAGTGCCCCGGAAAAGTCGAAGCTAACAGCGGCCTCGTCTTCCAGTGTGCCGTTAGCGGTGTATTGGCCAGAGGCTTGATTCGCTCCGCTACCGTTTGCAATCTGCGTGGTTGCGGGTATCGTGAACGCGATCGACGCGAACGCGGATTCCTCGTCATCAGTAGAGGTATCAACAAGATTAGTCGTCAGCGTAGCTTGAATTGAGCCGGATAATTCGTAAGCCATGGCACCATATTACTCCAGTACCGGATCGGTCGCTAGCAAATGCCGGTTCCAGTCGAATATCAGAATGACAGTAACCGTCAAAACGCACGTCCACCCCAATCGACCGCGCTGATCAGCCGAGTCCGTTCGGCTGTGATCAACGCCGTCGATCTCCATGTTCCGGACATAAGCCAAATTTAGCTTTGTTTTTTTCGATGCGGCCAAGGCGCGCAATAGCTCCCATGTGATGGGAAAGAGCAGTTCTGTCTCATCGCGGCTACCAGTCGTAAGATGAAACTCGAACTGTTGACGGAAAGACGCGGTGTCGCTGGAATATAACTCATCGACGGAGGTGAACCCCACTGGCAAGATATTCAGTTCTGGGGCGTCCCCGTCTTGAATCCGCGACCGTTCCGCATGAGGCTGATCCTGGCGGTAGATCCGATTTCCCACGGCGATCATCTGGGTAAGCGGGTAATGGTCTTCTACGAGATCCCACAAAGCCGCCAGAACCCGCGTGAATGGGTCGTCCTTTATGCTGACACTCATAGCCATAGCCACGCTCCAATCGTCAGAATGGCCCCTTAAAGGCCCGCCCGGCGGCTTTTAACATCCTCGCTACCAGCGCCGGGTATCTGTCCGGGTGAACCAGGATCTCCCGGCGCGGCAAATTGCGGCCAAGCCCAATCTGGTGGGTAATCGCTAACCGCCTAAATGTAAAGCCGCCGGAATGGGTGCTGCCACCAAATCCGAACCTGATCCCATTCTTGATCGGCTTGGTGTGATTGCCACGGCTGCCAATACTCAACGCCTTAAACAGTGACCCGGTATCTCGGAGGATCTTCGCCGATCCGCCGCCTCTTCGGCGGCCCTTTTTCGTGGACTGTTTCAGCGGCGGCCATTCGCCGTCACCCTGACGCATGAACCGGCGGCGCATCTCTGTCGAATACATCGCTGCCCATTGCTTGTACATCCGGGCGAATGGACCTGAATCCCGCTCCATCGCCTTGATCATTCGGCGGCCGCCCGTGAAATCTATACGAACTTCGTCTGCCATTTAATCACTCGGCATCGTGTTTAGGCGGGTCCGGGTCGTTCCCGATCAAGGACGGCGATCTGTCCGGGGATGCCTAATCCTGCCGGGGCTGTGGGACTACCCGAATCAGTCAATTGAAGCGCCGCTTCCCATGAGCCATTTACAACAGAGCTAATCTCGTTATGAACCCGGTCCACCATCTCGGTATATCGCGTATTCTCCTCGCCTGCTCGATCACTATCATCTTGACCGCGCAACCGATATAGCCACACCCCCGCAAGGACTGCGCTCCAATCTTTGACCAGATACGCGGTCCCGCTAGTCGCCGTCAATGGAACGGAATACCGGCTACCCCGGAATCTGGCATCTACGACCCGTTCGGCGTAATCGATCGCGCGTTGAATCCGTGATTCAATAGATGCCGAATCACCATCACGATCCAGATCGGTCCATCTGTGGACGGTGGTTGCGCCGAAGGTGTCCTCAATGTCGGATCGCGTGATATATGTGCCAGATGCCGCAGCCATATTCAGAGGCTCCTTGATGAAAAGTGCCCGCCCTCACATGGTAAGAGCGGGCACTTAAACGATCCGCCAGCCACAACGTCCCGTAAGTGACTTATGGGGTCACGTCGCCGATGAAGATCGCGTTCGCATTACGAAGGACCGGGAGGAATGTATCGCCCGCAACATGTTCAATGCCGACCGGGTTGACCGTAACGGTCGCATAGCTGAACATGCCAGACACGGTATTCATATTGTCGATCGCGGTGGAGGCGTCAACGGCTACGTCAATCGTAGACGGGACCGGATACGATCCCTCGGGCAGGTCATACCAGTCAGTCGTCACATCCGGAATAAAAATGGCCGAATCAGCACCGAAAAAGGTTTGATTCGTGCCGCCGGAATCCTTAAAGAACGCCTGATCTACGGGCCACCAATTCAGGCCCAGCACGCCGTTGGGGATCTCGCCGCCGATCAAGCTCGTCCGAGTCTCACCCTGACGGCTCAACAACTCCTTAAGCTGCGTATTCGTCAGCAGATAATCGGGGATATTCGAGCCGTAGAGGCAATGTCGGATGGGCAGGCCCGACAAAATCCGGGCGGCTTGCTTGATTTTCTTGATGTGGGTGATGATTTTGGTGCCCGCAACCGCCCACGAAGCGTCGATGATGGCACCGGCACCCAAGGCGTCAAGCTGATTCTGGTTGCCAGCAGGAACTGACCAATCAACGGTAACGGATGTTCCGGAGGCCGAGGGCAACAATTCGCCATCGGCGTCAAACCAGATTTTCCCATTTGCCAGAGTGGAATAGATCGCGCCGAGCCTCAGATTCGTGAATAGCCGCTTGAATTCCACGACCTGTCGGCTGACCTCTTGCTCACCGAGGATCTGCTTTCCGCCATTGGTGGATCGCAGATTCATCAGCGTATCGGGTTTGTGTCTCTGCATCTCGACGGCGTGAATCAGCTTCATCGGCTGTTCTACCACCTGCTCGTGCCCGCGCTCTTCGGCTTTAGAGCCGTAGGCTTTCTGCCGGGCAGTCTTGCGCGTGTTTTCAACTTTGTAGTAGGTGCCCACATCGCCGTCTACGGTGCGGGTTGCTGCCTGTAAGCCGGGAGGAAGGAGATCGTCCGGCACACCGCCAGCGGCGGAATTGATCACGCCGGTGAGGTTTTCGCCGCCGAGTACCTGCTGAAGTGTCTTTGCCATTGCTGTTTATCCCTAACTAAGGCTGTGTGTGCCGTAAGTATCAATCGAAACATCAATACGGGTGATCGAAGATGAACGATCCCTGGGTAGCTTCAGCGGTAACAGGTGCCTGGGCAGCGCTGTTCAACTGTGCCATGATCCACTTCTGGATTGATGTATCACTGGACCAATTGACGATTTGACTCGAATCGATGAACCCGCCAACTAGTACATTGCCGAGCAGCGTGTCAACCGATGCCGCGTCCGCGTCTGTAACTTTGTGGCCGAAGCCATCACCAACGATCAGCATCGGATTCTGTGATCCGTCCACTGTCGAAGCATGAACGCCGCCAACATATGACCCGACGATGAAGTCGGTCGATTCCGTCGAAACCGTAATCACGCCAGTAGTGGTATTTACAGCCGAATAGGTGATGGTGGCTTGGCCGACCGTCCCCGCTGCTGTGGGTGGACCCGTCAGCACGAATTTGCCCGCAGAGGCGATCCGGTCAATCTCCACCGCTGTCGCCGCACCTACGGTCATCGTCGTAGCCGAGTCGCCCGTGTGGGCGACGGTAAGCGTGCCCACGATCGCGGGTTTATATAGCCCCGTTGCTGTGATCTTGCCTAGCAACATACCGGCACGCAACACATCTAGGTCGCCTGTGTTGCCCGCGTCCCTGGATTCAGATCCGTCTACAGTTACTCCTCCAGGCTTGAGGAGTTGCCAGGGGCCGTTTGTGATTCGGCGGTCGGTTGCCGTTCGGCTGGATGACGGGCCGGGAAGGCCGGTGATGGGTGCTAGTGCCATGTGGTCATACTCCTGGGCAAACTACCATTGTGAGAAAAAAAAGACCCCCGGCAGAACTCATACACCGTAAGAACCGGTGCGATAGTTGTCGCCAGGGGCTGATAAATAGCGAGGCGGTGCAGCCTCGGTTCAAGTGGTCCGATTACTCCTTCGGTGTGCCGCCTGCCATTTTGATCATTTCGTTCTGAATGCCCTTGTCAAAGGTCGGGGGCGTGTCGTCATCTCTGGCAAGCTCGAAATTACCTTGAGCGGCGGTTCGCTGCTTGAGAAGTTCAGCCGGTGAGTTCTTGCCAATGGCGGCGATCACCGCTGCATAGCCCGGTTCTGTTGCGTCTTCGGCGACACTGAGCCAGACCGGTGCGTTGAATATCGGGAGTAACGAATCTTTGACCGCTGGCGTGATCTTCCCCGCCAGTACTAGACCATCAAGGTCTGAGGAGAGGGCACGCTTAGCGCTATATTGCTCGGTACGGGATAGCGTGACCGGTGCAGATTTCTCTTCAGCGGCGGCCGTCCTCGCTTGTAAGGTGTCAAGTTCTTCGGTTTGGCGGCTCATCAACTTCGTTTTGCTTTCAATGTGTTCGCGCAACAAGCCCGCCATCGTTTCTTCGTTTGCGTCGTCCTGGGAATCTATTTTGAGTTCCTTGAGCAGATTCGGGATATGCTCCATGGTGGTCGCTCCAGTGTCAGGGGTCATATCATCACCCGCCATTGATAGTATTAGCACAGGCGCGGATCGATTGCAAGCCTCTCCGCTCCGTGACGCCGCTATCTGGAAGTCACCCTGTCCATACACCACACACCGCTGGCATAGACTGCTAGCCGTGAGCGTTTTACCCAGAGACTCGCCGTCTGACGTGGTGTAATCCATATCAAGCTCGGGCGATACTTCTACGGCTGGCTGGCCAACGATGTCAATCGCGGGCTGGCCGACCAATTCGTGTAGCCCGTATAGGGTCGCATCTTCAACCCAGAGATCCTTCAACTCGCCCATCGCGTCGGCAGCTTTTGAACTGTGGTCCCGGTTGATCGGGACTCGGATACCCTTGTCCCGCATCTTGGCAAAATTCCCGGCGAGCGTGTGGAGGTCGTCTTCGTCCACGTCAAGGGTGTAATGGCCCGGCTTGATAAACCGCCCCGCCCGTAACAAATCTTTCGTATAACGTCGCACCGGCAACCCGTCCCGATCGGCTAGTGGGGTTTTTGCGTCTGGTGCGGCCATTGATGCCAGAGAGAGAACGACAACCGCGTCATCAGGCAAATTGGCCGGATCGCCCGCCAACCCCGACACGCTCTTCTTGCGGCCCCTGGACGAATACGCAGCCACGAACCGCTTCGCCTGCTGCTCCTCGGAGAATGTCCGCGCTTGGGCTACCGTCCACGATCCCTTTGGAAATCTCCAGGAAAGCAGTACGGACGTGCCGTCATCAACCCCAAGGATCTGAATAACCGGCTTGCCGTTAGCCGTCGTCTGTTTCTGCCGGATAGTCGGATATTCTCCCCCACCGGCAATCTCAGCACTGTGATAGTTCGAGAATGGCACGCCCCCAGTGTGGAGGCTTTGGGGATGACTGTCAAGCGCCCTTTTTACCCATTTTACCGGCTGGCCGGAGCATGTCTGAATAGAGTGCGCCGGGATTGAAATCAAAGCCCTCATCAGGCTCCGCCGTTATCCGGGGGGTGGTTTCAGGATAGGTAGCGATTTCGTCCTTGAAGACCTCAATAACGTCACATCGGCAATTGAACCCATTCGGGGGCATGATTCGGCCCCATACCGGGTCACCTTTTGCCCGGCGGATGCCGTTCAGTTCTGCATGGGCGGGGCGGACCCGATTGTCTCCGATGGTGACGTATTCCCACCCCCAATGAATCATGCTGATGTCTGGATCATTCGCAGCATTCACGCGACCCGCCGTATAGGCCAAATTGACCTGAGTCCGGAAAAGTGTCTCGAATAGATGCGGCTGGCGGCGACCGGCGGCGGTAGTCGCCTGCTCAGCAGTCACCCCGGCGGCTTCAAACGCTTGGCGGATGCGATGCGTCCCCGTCTTTACGATGTCACCGTCTTTGATGCCCGCGCGTATCGCTGCCGCCACCTTCTGCTCAACGGCCGCACTAAAACGGCGGGTTACCTCAAGCGCTGCGGCTCCATATGTCAATTTGAGGGCTTGGAGGTGCAAGGCATCTAGATTCAGACGCCGGGCGAGGAAATCCAACGCGCTGCCATATTGCATCTTGGGCCGATTAGACCCCGCTCGGGCGATCGCCGCTTGAGCCGCATCGATGACCCTCAAACGGCCAGACAGATGCGCCGCAACCATCCCATCCGTAAGCAGCGGCGTGAAATGCTCGTCGGCAATACTTGCCAGAATGTTCTCCGGGCTGCGGCCGTGCCGCCATTCTTGGATCGCAGCCGCTCGCATCCGCAACCCCAACCGATGAGCGCTTTGAACTCCGTGCCGCTCAATCCGGCGCTTTTCGCGTTGCTGCGCGTAAATCTTTTTTCGGATTGTTGGCGCGGTTCTGGGCATTTTGGACGATTAAGGATTTGATGTGTCACCGTTGTAGAGCTTGCCGATGATCTTATCTATCTGCTTTTCCATGATAGATATTTTCAGGTTCTGGCGGACATCGTCTGGCAGGCTACCGCTACCCCACTTACCTGCGGGCCAGAGCTTTACGAAACGGCTGTTCTCAGCCACCTTCTCGCTAAGACGGTCGTGGTCTGTCTCATTCGACCTATCGATTACCTGGATCTGGAAATCGTTATGACTAACGCGGGAATCAAGACTTGCAAGCCACCACACGCCACCAGCGGCTTGAAAACATACCGCGACGGCTATCGTCAGGAATTTTGGTTCCACTGATTACACTACCCCAGGCATATCCGCAGGTACTTGACCCGATGTAGGCGGTCCAGGTGATTGCCGGAGCGCTTCGCGCTTTTCGTCCATGTCCGCGAATGACCCCCTAGTGGGGACGGAGAATTGAGCAAACGCAGCGTCCCAGTCAATGACCTCATCAAATAGATCCAGAGATCCGGGCTGTGTCAGAATGCTCTCGATGATCCGGCCCAACATCCCCTTCTGTTGGTCGTTCACCTTGCTTGGCTCGGCTCGAATGGTGCCTTCCGCTTCCGGCCCGAAGTTATAGACCAGTAGCGGGTTGATCACGTACCAGGACACGTACCTAGCTAAATCCGTCAGGAACTCATCAGCCGAATCGGCGACTATGTCCGAATGGACTTGAGCTTCGGCCTTGGTGCCGTGCTGCCCCTCCGTTGCCGATCGCTCGGGCACCAACCAACCGCGAAGCAGCAACTTATCCAAATACACCAGACCGTTAATGATCTGATCACCGGCCCGATTTTTCGCCTCGACAAAGGTGATATGCCATTGACGCAGCTTGTCCGGGTCAACGCCGCGTTTGCCCCAGACATCGGCGTCACGCATCAGCGTATTAGGCATAGCCACCCCCTCGGCCCGTGACATCGCGCCGAGTAGCCCTTGAGCGATGTCGTAATTGCTTTTGACGTTGCCATGCTTGTCTCGGCTCTCGCCCACTGGGTATTCAATCATCGGGATCGGTGCGGCACCCACCTGGGAGAATATCCCAAATCGGTCCAGCGATTGTTCCCACGCGGCCCATGGCTTGATTATGTTCCTGTTCCGTGATTGCCCCCAAAAGTCGCCGTCGTATCTGGGATCATGGACGTAGCTCAAGGACTGCTCGACGGGCACATCTACGATAGTCCTCCGCTCAACCATGCCAGTCTGATGACGTTGCCTCAAGCCCACATATTTGCCATGGACATCCACGCGGGGCGATGTTATCCGGACATTCAGATGCTTCAGCTTGACCAACCTAATCAGACCGTCACGCAAGGCGAAAATCTTTTCCCAATGGCAAACCCCGTAATCCATCGCGGAACACGACTGGCGGACTAACATCGGCATGATGCTGGCCAAATCTTCTTCGATCACCTTAATATGATCGTCAGGCGTATCTCGATCGGCGGTAAAGGACCACGACGCCGATTTTATGGGGGCCGTCGCCACAATCCGCGCCAACGCTACCGTGGGGTTCGTGCGGATCTTGTCAAAATTCACAAACGACGCATTAGCGGCGTTTCCGAATCCTTTGACTTGCATCGGCATCGAGATCACATCCGCCTGATTGCCCGTAGCCTCGCCGCCTTGGGGTGGCTTTGGAAAAATCAAGTTATCGTCTGGCCGGGATTGCTGGCTGTTGTTTCGAGATACCATTGCCTTTAATCCTTAAATCGACACACTGAACCGGGCATCGCCCACCATCTTAGCGTCTACACGTACAGGGCGTATGTACTCCACCCAATACCCAAGCGCGTCGGTGGCGTGCGTAAGTGCGGCATTTCGTTTGTCTGGTTCCTTGCCGTTAGAGTCCCAGCGGACGTATTTCAGATCAGTGCTGAGTATCTGGCAATCGGTGGGGTGCATAATCAGGTGCGGGATACCGTCCGACCCTCTTAGCGTTTCCTGAACAGCGTTCACCCGATCCCTCGGCGGCGGATTCCGTGACGGCACACAATCCCGCGTGCGATCCCATAAGCCAAGCCCATCCAATACCTTATAGACCAATTCCCATGCGGAGTCACTGTGCCCGGGAGCGACGGAACTGCCCGTAGCATCACCGTACAAATCAATACGCGGCGTCCGCCATAGGTCCAATTCGTCGAATGCTTCCCGAATCGCGTCTTGCAGGCTATAACCGGGCATCCCCTCGGGGAGCATGATCGGCATCCGTGGCGAATGCAGTACCCGCCGCACCACCATCATGTCAGACGCTTCATGGTATTGCCCGATCAAGGCGTGCATCCCGGGGTTAGAGTTGAAGTCTACGGCGATGGCTACCGGCTGCTCTGGATCAATCTGGGCGGCATCATCGACGTTCCATGGGCCGAAGTTCGTATAGCATCCACCTGCGCCCGCTGGGGTTGGGTTCTGCTGGTACATCGGGGACCACGCGATCCCCACCGCCTGCTTGATACGGTCTAGGTTGCGTGACCCGTATCGCTCCGGACATAAGGGTTCACCCAGCTTCCGACCGATAGGGTCACCGCTTAAAGCGACGGCCGGAAGCCTCAAAGAGGTCCACTTGTCCTTGTGCCGATCAATCAGATACCCGGCGAGGTCATCATCGGACCATCGAGTCATTGACAGGATTATCGAGCCGCCCGGTTCTAGTCGTGTATACAGCGTGGACGCGAACCAATGCTCCAGCTTCCTCTGATATGTGGGCGAATACGCCTGCTCCCAATTCTTGACCGGATCATCGATTAAAATCAGACCGAATCCGCGTCCAGACAGGGCACCAGATACACCCAATGCCATAACCCCCCCGCCTTGCTTAGTTTGCCAGCGGCGGACGGATTTACTGTCATCACGCAGCCGTGTCTCCACCAGCGACCCCGTGAAAATATCCCGACCCGCGCGGCCGAAATGCTCGGCCAGTTCCGAGCCGTAGCTTACTATGGCTATCCATTGGTCCGGATGGAGATCCAACCACCAAGCGGCAGTGAACAGTGTGGCGATCTCGCTTTTCCCGTGCCGAGGCGGCGCATTGAGGATCAGCCGACCATCGCCCCTCCATAATACTTCCGCCAAGATTTCAGAGGTCTTCCGCTGCCAGTCGTGGGGTCGCCAGTTGCCCTTTGTGACCCACAGAGCATAAGACGCGGGGTCGCTGTAGTGTGCATATGTTGAGAGGTCCATGGTAGATCCCTCGCCTTATGGCGTGTCACCCCTCCCCCAACATAAAACCACGCCCCCGGAAGGGTTCACCGGGGGCGCGGGACGAGGGAGAGCCATCGCGGCCATCATCATACGGCCGAAGAGTGACCAGCAGACCCATTCCCTGAACCATTCCCATTCCCTGAGCCGTTCCCGGTTCCATTCCCGCCCCCTGTGTGGGGTGCTATCCGTTTATGGATTTGGCGATTCACCTGCCGGACCTTCGCTCTGACGTTGGGATCATCGAGGATCTGGCGGACTTGCGCGGTCCACTCCACCCGGTCGGTCGGCTCTCCGGACTCCAGCCGGTTAATCCGGTCATGTTCAATGACGGCAGATACCCGATCATTGGCCATGGCACGCAGTACGCCAAGCGCTCGCAGCCGATCCCGCGACGGCAAGCCCACATCAGCAGCAATCTGAGCGGCTACCTGTGGGAGCAATTCCATCCACTCCGGGCGGATGTTCCAGCCTTGATCAGCCGCCATCTCTAGAAATTGCAAGGATTCCCGCCGATGGCGGCGAGAAGATAGATCCTGGATGAGAGTCCCCCCATCCCCCCCTAACGATTCGGGTGCTGATGAGTCAGTGCCGCCGTCCCCATTTTTCCCGTTGTCACTCACTCGCTATATCTTAGACCGGATCTCCGCGAGAGGCTACGGCTTCTCCCCCTAGATTCCCGCAACGGGCTGCTCTGAAATAATTTTCGGAGCCGCCTTGCGCCAATTTATCTGATGATGGAGCCGCATATCTATCGTCTTGCCGCCACCGCCCATAACCCCCACCGACGTGCAAGAAGGCGCCGCCATTACTGTGTAAAAAGATTTTACATATGTACCGGAATCCAGATATGTCTCCGTTATCCCACCAGGACTGCTCTGGGTGTTGGCTTGGGTCAGGCTGATCGACATATCCGTAAAAAACAAATCGCCAATATTCCCCAAAGAGACATAAGTATTGACATCATCGTTCAGCCGACCCCTGAACAAAAAAGGCTTCATTGTGTCACACACGAAGCTATTCATTGCCTTCCGCTTGAATCTTTTCCGAGCGGGGGAGCCTCCGATATGGTCCCCACCTTGAGACATCGCAATTGATTTTATCGGGACCGTATCAACCAACTTGACCATTGCCTCGAACACTGGTTCAATATTTTTTATTTTCCAATTATGATATTCTACCGCACGCGATTTGCTTTTTGAGTGGCCCCGTCCGATTGTCCGATAATTAAAGCCGCTATAATCGTCATCAAGCTGAATAAAATACCGACACTCCACTTGATTCGCCAAGTCCCAGCAGGCATTCCTCGCCCATAGAGGAGTGCGGCGATCGGTGAAGTTATCATATTGATCGGTAAAGCGAGCCACTTTATCTTTCGAGAAAACCAGTATTTTATCGCTATAGATTTTTCGATACTCTTCGCTGGTGTCGTCCTCGTCATCGATAACAATAAAGAGCTTGCCTGTATATCTACGCCTACGCAATAATTCGTATGTAAGTTGCTTGTACGGCCGCCCGTTTGTCAGAATAAAGACGCAGAAGTCGTCACGCATCGGGGTAGTCATCATGGAACGCGGTGTCGATCTCTCCCGTGAATCGGACAAAACCGTGTTCGATTGCCTGATTGTAATCAATAATTATTAAGGCGGATCGCTCCATTAAAGCCCGGACATCAGATGGCGCGTGTGCGTAATAATTTGCGATGCGAGAATAGTCAAATCCCACATGCCGCTCTGCCGCATCCATTAAGAATTTCTGGATATCTTCAGGCAAATCCGTCTGCTTGATCTCATCGATCAATTCATTAGCCGTGCTTCGGTCAGACAATTCGTCTACACGGGGCTGCTCGCCCTTGGGTTCATAAATCGGAGTTTTGACCATGCGTGTATAAGCGCTAGCCTTATCCTCGGGTGATGAATTTAAGGATATAGGCTCCGCATCCGCCAATGCTTTCAACATGTCATTTATTGGCGCATCTTTGAAAGTCGCAGCATCAAGGAGGCTCGTTAACGCAACAGTGTCAGTCTGTGCCATTGCGCCGATCGGGTCATAGGTTGCGAGCAGTTTCTTCGCTTCAGCCTCATTGACATCTAATACGATGACAGGGAGTTCTTGTTCGGCGTCTACTCCGGCCCTCATATGGCCATCAATCAGTGTCAAAGCGCCATCATCACCCTCATATGCGACCAGCGCACCAGCGAATCCGATTTCCGATATCACTCCGGCCAGCGCGTTAACTTGTTCTTGCGGATGCCGCCGCCAATTAGCGCTATTCTCTTGGAGGTCACCAGCACGGACGCGACGGAGTTCTTTCACCCTATCACGGAACAAGGTCTCGCTTTTTTTGCGATTTCGCTTCGCCATTGTCCTACCCCTGAATGGCTCCGGCCTACCTAATCCACCCGAATTACATAGATTCATGCTTAGCCGGAAACCATCTACCCTCGAACTGGGCATAGCCATCAGCGTGTGCGGCCACTCAGTAAATCACCCACCACCCTCGCCCGGTTCATGCGTTGGCGTGATGTCGTCGCCCGCCGATGTGACGTACTGCGAGGGCAAATATTTCGCTACCCACATCTGCGCTAACTGGCTTGCTGTGATCGGCTTGAGCCAATAGTTGATCGGCACGCCTGGAGTCGTGACCGCTCGCTCGACGAAGTTCGTAAACGCGGTCATCATGCTATTTATATTCAGAATTTGATTCTTGCCGTCATCGAGTTCGCCGACGGCGCTTATCGCCGACTTAACCTTCGTCGCTTCAATCGCGGTCATCTGGCCGCCAGTGCGGGCATTTTCGGCCGCTGAAGCGACTGACGTTTGATCATCAGCGGTGGAGTTTTGAAGCACGGCGAGCTTGCCCATCATCTGGTCGGGAGAAAAATCCGTAAAATGTTCAACCGCTATCTGCACCTCGTCGCTTTTTATCGTCGGGATCAATCCCTTGACATTGACGCTAATGTGCGACTGGATATTCTGCGAGGATAGTAGACTCTTGACGGAATTGCTGAACGACGTATCTACCCCAAACCCGCCATTATAGGACGAGAACCAAGACCCGACCTCCATCTGTCCTTGCAGACTTGCCGCCGTTGACATCATCCGCTGACTCGTTTCGGTACTCGAATCCTTAAGAACGTGAACCATGCCAACAAATGAACTGCCCGAAGAATAGCCAGACAATATGTTATATGACTTGGCCTTGTCCGTGTCGCCCTTCGCTGCAATATCGGCCACCGATTTTGGATCATCCATCTTGATTTTATCTTTTTCGTCGGTGTAGATAGCATTCCATGCCCGGATGCCTTTGTCTACATCGATGACAAACGGCGCTATGACTTGCGCCATCCGATGCGTGCAGCCTGCGGTGATTACGAGCGTGCCCTGAATGTCGTGATACTTGATCTGGTGATTCGTCTGGCGTTGCATGTCTGCAGTAGCTTCGCCCGAAATCTTGTCGCCCATGAATGAGGTAGACGCGGCTACGAAACTTTTCATTGCGGCTATCGCCGAATTTGCCTTGTCTGTCTCCTTGTCGAAGGAGAAGTACTGCGCATCCATCACAAGGCTATCAGCCGACAACGGCAACTGAGTGAACTTGCTTTTGTTGTAGTCGATCGGTGATTCGATCTCGCTACTGATCTCGTCAATCTCGGCCTCTGCTTGTGCGATCAGCGGCAACTGTTTCACCGTGACCGTGCCTAGATTCGCCGCCGCCGCGTCTACGTCTTTGCGAACGTCTTCTATTGACTTGTTGAGGTCGACAACGGGCACGCCTTCGATCTGCAACGAATCGCGCGTCATCTCCAACTTGCGCAATGCCGCATGGACCCGGTTTAGTTCGTTCTCGGCCGCGTCGATTGGCCCTTGCAATGAGCCTATTTTTTCGATGTTGGCGAGGGCTTTAGGGTCTACAATGTTTCCGAGCGCTAGCTTTGGATCGTAGGGGATCGGCGATGGCATGGGGAACCCTTTCTATAGATAGGTTTGAAGACGCGAATCAATCACGGAACTTTTTCAGACAACTTTAGGATAGCATCGGCTAATTTTTCCCCGGTCGTCAATCCACCCAGGTGGACCCCGAGTGTCCCGTCGGGGTCTTTTTTGACATCCAATTCCTCTATCTGCGCGGTAAATGGCCACACCCGCAAATATGTGAATTCGGCGCGTCCTGATATCTCGCCGCCGGGAGAAATATCTTGACGGGCATAATTGACCTGAGCGCATGAACTGCAAAAAGCTACTGCCCACACGCACAAAAGCAGTATCGATACGAATGCTATCCTGGTGACCGTACCCGATGTTTTGTCATTCATATCTCTAGCCTTTCCAGGGCGTTACCCATAGACCTGATCCCAGTAGATCTGGCCGATCTCCTTCGCCTTGTTCCAGCTTTTGGGGTCTATGCCGCATATACGCTTGCCATCATAGCGGTCCACTATGACCTCTATACCCATCCGCTTCAGCCCATAAAAATGATTGCGAAGATCCCGGGCGTTCTGGACGGCAGCGTCGCGCTTAGAACCCACGCGCAACTCATCGATGAGAGAAGTCATCGTAATGAAATTGGGCCACTTCGGGAGCATACACAGAATCTCCATAGTATTCGAGAACTTCTGATTTCGATGCCCCAGAACCAGCATACTCATGGACGCCATAAAATGTTGCATAATCGGGGGTCTATTTCTGCCATTGTTTGATACCAATAGTCCGCTGAATTCCACGAAACTTTTGGCGGATGAACCATTGCTATGTCATAGTATTGATCGGCTATCTCCCACATTCGTGCCCAATCCGTCCTGGGGATCAGATCCGAATGCCACCACCCCTTTCGGATCACATTCGGATGGGGCCAGCACCTCATTGCTATCGCTCTGATGTGTGTCGGGAAATAGACCGCCCAGCGATCCGCCTGTGTCTTGATTCGTTTCTCCCAATCCCTGACGGTCTTCGTGTTCAGCCACCCTTGCGACCATGTCATACCTACATATGGGGCGAGTTGCTGCCACTCCGATGAATCTGCTGGCGGCTTAGGGTTTGTCTTGACATAGACGCCGAATCGAAGGTACGGGAAACGGTCGGCCACAGCGTGTGCAATGTCAGCAATGTCAGACGGCGGCTCGTTCTCAACGTCGAACCCGATCGGCTTTCCGTGGAGATTGCGCCGCTCGACCAATCGGTCTAATTTCACCAGCCCAGCATCGATATCCAAGGAGTCTTTTTTGCTGCCATACCAGAACGACTTGCTAACCCACTCGCCGAACAGATCAGGGTTCAATTGCGAGGCGTATCCGTTGCGTATCGGTTGCGCTAGATCATCGGCGGCATTGTCAGATAGATATATTTTCACGCGATCAACCCTGTTTACTTGATCCACCCTATCAACCTATAGCACTTCAGATTCACGGCGTCCAATGGCGTCTGCTCAGAGCAATTGATTGAGGTTGATACGGCTTCACCCTTTTGAAGAAAGAACGCCAGAAACTCCGAGCAGAATAATCTTTTCCCGTCCTCAGTGTTGCGTATGGTCCGCAAGCCCGATCCGATCGCTTGCCCCATATCATACTTGACTTGTCTCGCATGTGCGTCCATCGCGTATTTGATAGCCGCCGTCCGGCCGCCCTCCGTCATTGCCACTTTGAGTCGATATAGACGCACTCGGCCGGGGTAATTGTTGAGCCACACAGCGGGATCATGCGCTTGGACCCCTTGGCGTTGCACGCCGGTATATTTATCCGCCAGCTTTGATAGGGTCGTGCTCTCGTAAAGGACTCCTGATTCTGATTCATCGCCGGACACGATGAACGCAACATGCGAAGGAGACTTGAAGCCGCTCCAGAAGAACTTGACCGGATTAAAAAGGCCGGTCCACCATGAAATGATAGTGGGGACCGCGCCCTTGCCGTAGCACGCGAAGGCGTCCGCATTGTGCAGGTCGGCCGGTAAAC
>Ga0310342_100001215_pt1 | contig 15821 bp, 15 predicted proteins | sample S15DNA20500_MG_FD_206155 | JGI IMG/M metagenome (GOLD analysis project Ga0310342, IMG submission 206155) | Marine microbial communities from station ALOHA, North Pacific Subtropical Gyre - S1503-DNA-20-500_MG | ecosystem: Environmental > Aquatic > Marine > Oceanic | place: Pacific Ocean: North... | reverse complement strand
CCCTCTTTTTTTTATTCGATTAATACTTTAATATGGCATATTTCATATTAAAGGTAATGGAATACTTTACCGGCCGTTGGCTGGTTCATGATCATCGGTACCGCCCGGAAAGACTGTGCCACATACTTCGTATGCTCCACCACGGTCCATCTCCATCCAGCAAGCGCCAGGTGTGCCAGTTGTTCCGCCTTCACTCTCGTGATCATTTGCGAATACTGTGCTACCCATTGTCATGCCAAATACTAAAGCAATTATTCCTACAATTTTCATTTTACAATTCTCCTCTACTAGTAATTAGAATTAGGCACTATAATATAGTGTCTACTGTATTTACAAATAAAATACCCGTCGTTTAGTGCCGTTTTTAAGGTTGACAAATAACCAAGATGTCTTATAATAGTATATACACAATTAGGAGATCATATGCCCAAAGTCCGTTGGATTGTATTCAGTCGTAATTGCAAAGTATTCCGCTCAGATATATCAGTAAAATCCCAACCATTACCCATAAAAAAAGCCAGGGAATTGTTGTCCACAATAACCACAGAAAAACCACTGTATATTAAACCCGCATAAACCCTACAAAAAATCCGGGTAATTTGTTGTAAAAAACCCACACATTTTACCCGGGTTTTTTAAGGTTGACAAATAACCAAGATGCCTTATAATGTATACATAATGAGACGCAGAATCCAACTTTTCATAGGGCCATATTGCACCGGCTATATTGCTGGTATTTTAGACACCCTATTATATGCTGGAATCGCGTGGGCAGTATTCACTTACATTTTATAGGGTATTAAATCCATGAAAAAATTGGTACTTTTGCTCACTACTTTGCTTATGGCCCAAACTGCCATAGCAGGGTCAAATACTGTTCGTACCATGGGTACGGTGACCAGTGCTAACCCAAATTATATGCGTGTTCAGTATACTGAGCAGGTGAGGCAGTGTTGGCAGGAACAGGTTCCTGTTGCTGGCAATAGTAGACCCCAAGCCGGACTTGCCGGTAACATAATCCAGGGCGGTGTTGGTTCGTTGGAAGGCGCCGTCGGTGCTATCATTGGTGGAGTTATTGGTAGTAAACTTGGCGAAGGCCACGGAAAGACAACCCGGAACGGTGCGGCTATAGTAGGTGCCCTTATTGGTGCCCAGGTAGGACATCAGGGATCACCGGGTGCTACGGTAACATATCAGACTGTCACACGATGTGGATACGAGTCTGTGCCGCGAGTTAAAGAAGTTATTGATGCTTGGTTCGTTACTATCAAGGTTGATAATGGCCCATCGTTTAAACAAACGGTTTATACTAACGGTCAGACATACAACATTAATGTCGGCGATCGGATTCCAGTTACCGTTACATATACGATTAACTTATAAGATTGACATTTTTACGAGGTAATGTATAATAGTGTTATGAAGGTTGTAGTCGCCAGATCAGATCGTCCGGTGCATAAAATGTATGCAATTGAGTATGATGAGGCAAAATTTGCCTTTGATCCTGAGAACTACGAAATGCGCCGCAAGTATCCACCTCCCGGAAAAAATGGTGACGAGTTTGCTGAGCAGTATAAACAACAGACGCCCGAGCAGAGGGCAGAAGAACTTGCTACTGCTATGGTGACTGAGGAAGGAAAGTATAATCTAGAATCTGTTGTCGTTACAGAGATTAATGATGTAACTGATTATACTGTTAAGTTTTGGAACCAGCAAACTTCTAAATTTGTTACAACAATGGTGTCTGATTTATATGAACGAGTCGAAGGTGCCAAAGTTTGCGATGTGCAGGAAATCGTTCACAAAAGATTTGAAATGTATGGTAGCCGAGTGGTTTGCGTAACAGTGGATGACAAGGTTATTTACGATAATGCCGAGACTGTTAAACAAGGAGTCTTGGAAGACTTAGGGTGGTAATTATGAACAATGGACCAGATTTCACTAACCGAAGTGAACGCAGTAATGCATGGAAGATGCTTAATCGTGTCGACTATAATGAGTTGACAAAAGACGAATTGGACATCATAGCAAAAATTGTCAGACAGGCGCAGAAGCGACTTGGCAAAGACACCGTTAACACTCTTAATGTTGGCGATACAGTATCTTGGAGTTCGGGTCGTAAACGAGGTCGGTTTGCTAACATGACTTTTACTGGTGAGATTCGTAAAGTCAACAAGACCCGTGTTAAGGTCGATTCCAACGGTTATGGCATTTGGAATGTGCCAGGGTCAATGCTTACGAAGGTCGCGTAATGGATCCAGTTGCTGAAAAAATTCTTAAACACTATCGGTCTATTAGTAAACAGATGATGGATCGTGTTGCGGCTACGCAGATTAAAGTAGTGCCGCCCAGACTGGTAGCAACATATGAATCAGGTTCTGTGCCTGGACTTATGTATAGTGTAATGAAGACTGGTGACAATTTAACATGTAATTGCCCAGGTTATGTTTACCGTCGTAAATGTAAGCATACCGTAACAGCAATGGCCGCATGAACAAAAAAATTAAAAAATTGAAGAGTCGTTTCGCGAAGATTTTGTTCGGCAAGGACTCTCCGTTCAAGCAAAAAGTTGTTAGGAACAAGAGTAAATATACGCGAAAGATGAAACATCCTTCAAAGGGAGAAGAGAATGAATAAAATAGTACCATTAGACGATGGATCCAGAATTGTGGGTGTTGAAAATTCTGAACACATTAACACAACAAACACAAGCAAGCGTGGAACTGTAACAACAACATATGATGAACTTGTTCGTGCATTTGGTGAACCTACACTTTCTACTGAAAGAGGCGACCAAATGGATAAGACACATGCTGAATGGATGTTAGAATTTGAAGTTGAGGAACAAGGCAAAGATGCGTATGGCGACCAGGATTACGATCTTATTGTTGCTACTGTCTACGATTGGAAATATCCACAACTGCCCCGAGATAGTGCAGAGTGGAATATAGGTGGCTTCAGCCGGGATGGTTCAAAAGCGGCGTGGCTTGTTCAAGATTATCTTAATCACATGAGGAATGCATAATGACTGAAACTACTTCAACTGGCCTTGGAATTACTACTTCAAGGAAAATACGAGGCGGAACTGTAGTCGAGGAAAAGGTAGTTGTATTACCGACAATCGAAGAAATCCGCGAGAAGTTGTCATTCAAAGGCGAAGAGAAAGAGTTTTGGTGGAGAGGCGGTCTTCTTGCCTCAGGTACATGGAATTCAAAGACCAAGGTTTATACATTAAGCAACCAGGTGTTTGATGAGATGGAATTCCCAACATGGCAGAAAGCATTTGACTTTTTGGATGCTGAGAAGTCTGAAATTTCTATGCAGTTAGAAGCATTAACAACATTTGATGAGGACGAATAACGTGGAAAAGAAACGTGGCCGCCCTAAGGGTAGCAAAAACAAAGTTAAAGTAACTGAAGTTAAGGTTGCAAAGAAACGAGGACGACCCAAAGGCAGTAAGAATAAAGTATCTGCAACTGCGGTCGCAAAGACAAAAGCACCAGGAAAGACTTCGGAACGTTTTGAGAAAATACATTTTGTTGAAGATATGTTTTATTCAGAGGATGTAACTGAAGTTGCTAGAGAAAAGTTTTTGGGAAGGTATCCTGATGAAGGAAAATACTTTAAAAAAGAATGGGGCAAATTAGCCGCAGAAGTGGCGCAGAAAATTTATGGTTTGTAAGATGGACAGAATTCTTACATTGCATTTTAAGTATCGTGAGCATCTTACAGGGCAGATTAGTGGCTACGAACCGTTTGCTACTGCCGCAATTAAGGATGGTGATACTGTCGAGTTCGACAAGACCAATGAGTGGTTATCAAGTTTAATGGAATTAAAGATTGCTCATGATCCGTCGATCGCTGGTGTTTATATTTCAGACGAAGCCGATAAGGAAGATAAGCCAGCAAAAGTAGAGGTTACCAAAACTGGTAATGTTATTCAATTCACAAGAGGAAGTAAAGATGTTTAAGAAGTTAATAGTCGGAACTATGTTTCTATTTGTAAGTGTAGTGGTTTACGCAGATGGTGCGTTGCCGTTGTTTGGTATCGAAGACGACGGGTTTGGTAGTTTTGGTCGATTTGAGGAGCACGGACTTAATGATTTCTCAAAACCGTATCGTGTCAATGTAGTTAACAAAAAGACCGGGCATCCTGTTAGAGCAGGTAAACAAAGTATTCGTTTTGAAGTTCGGGCAGGTGACTGTGGTTCGTGGGATGGGTTTAGTGATTGCTCTACGCCATCTGAACGAAGTGAATTACATGCCGTGGGAAAAGACAGAGCAGGTAAAAATTACTGGTATGCGTGGAGTATGTATCTTAAGAACTATAAGGATACTAAAGGGATCGGTGTTCATTATGGTCAGTGGAAGCAGTTAATGACAAAGCCATGGAAGAATGCATTTACCGGAAAATGGGAAACCCAGAGTCATGATGTATTGCAATTTACAACATGGGGTAAACGTGGTTTAGTGCTCGAAGCAAGTAAAGATATGCCTAATTACAAGACATATACTATTATCCCAGGGAAAGACATGTCTAATAAATGGCATGATCTTGTTTTGAAAATTAAGTGGAGTCCTGGTGCTGACGGTTTAATTCAAATATATAAAAATGGAAAACTAATAGTTAACCACAGAGGTCCGAATGTTACATCAATGGATCCGTTAACATTTAGATTTGGTGCTTATCGACCAATGGTTGATCGATATGGAAAACCATTGCCCTCTCAGGTAGTTTATTATGATGAGGTAATGCGAGGTCATTCTTGTCAGTCAGTGAGTATGTTTCAGGATTGTAGATTTAACTCCAAGAAGAAAGTAAATCATCATAATGCAAGTCTTAACCCAAAGAAGCCTACGGTAAAGATAAATGACTATGCTCATAGTCGCGGTGATAGGTTTTGGGGACTGAGTAAAGGGTCAATACTAGGACAAGAAATTCTTGAAATGGCAGATGCTATACCTAACAATCCTAATATGTTTTCTTTTGATAGGTATCAGTATACGGCTTTAAACCAGTATAGTGATAGTACTTATCTAGTTGGTATACAGCCGACAAAGGCAGAAAACGACTATGAAGTAGAAGGTCCTGTTGCGTTTGGCTACAAAAGTAATAATAGTACTTTTATTATGGCTATGGATAAAACATTCTTTGGTTATAGACCTAAAGGATATTTAAACATTGGTGATCCATTAACAACGTATTTTGATTATGGTTATACTAAAAAAGTTAACGATCAGGTTATGCTTAACTTGCATACGACAATGGCGTATGCTCAAGGAGATCCTGCAGGCATAGTTAGTGATGTAGACGACTCACTTGCACTAGGCTTCTCAGTTGGAGCACAGTATAAAGTTGTCGAAGATCATCAGTTAAGTCTTAATATAAGACAGCCATTAAGAGTTGAGAGTAGTAAACTTGAGACAACTAATTTTATTGCTGACCTTGCTCCAAGTGGTCGTCAAGTAAATTATGTGTTTGGTTACAATTATCAAATGACAGAGAAGTCGGGTATAGTAACTGAATTGTCATATGTTGATGATATAAATCATGTGCGTAGTACAAGTGACTACAGGGCAATGATTAAGTATAGAATTACTTTATAAGTAATATATGCCGTGTGAAGGTAGTCTCACCCTTAAAAGGATAACCGCCGCATATGCGGCGGTTACTTTTATCATGAAAGCAAAAATAAGTTATCAAGACTTTGCCAAACCGTTTAAGTATAACAGAGATTTTTATGTTCTCTGTCATATAGCATTAGGTTTTTTTGCTGAAGAAAATAATATAAAATATGTAAACAATGTAAAAGAAAAGTATTATGAATTTAACAATGCATCTGATTTATTAAAGATAAGATTTGATTTTAATGAAGATATGATGAGGGAATACTGGCATAAATTTGTCGAAGAGGGAGACGGAGCGGTAGTTGTAGATACATTTAAAAGTATATCTAAGACCATAGGAGCCGACCATTTAGTGAAAGAGATAGATACGGTATGGTAAAAGAATTCGTTGCAATGCGGTATATTCAAAACGAACATGCCGCATTTAGTGTTGATTGGTACATCGGTAAACGATGTAATTTTGATTGTAGTTACTGTATAGATTACTTGCATGATAATGTAAGTAAACACCCTCCCTTAGAAAAACTTATCCAAGTAGTTGACATCATATATGACAGGTATGGCAACAATGTTCATTGGTCTATTACTGGCGGTGAGCCAACTATTATTCCATGGTTTCAAAATGTAATAGAATACATTTATGAAAAGCCACTTGGTGTTCGCGATATATCTATTACAACAAACGGATCTAGGACTAAAGAATATTTTGCCGAGTTGTATCCGTCTTTGCATAACATTACAATGAGTATGCATTTTGAGCATATTGCACACCGCGAAAATGAGTATATAGAAAAAATATTATACCTTGAAAATTTTCGTAAGGAATGGAATGAGACAATGGCTAAGGTAGATCCAGAGTTTGATCGCCCAGAAAGTGATCCTCGAGGCTATCGTAAGAAAACATTTCTTGCAAGGTTTATGGTGTATCCTGGACAGTTTGATCGCATTGAAAGAATGTATAATGCTCTTAAAGAAGGTGGTGTTGAAAAAATTGAGTTTAGATATATTCGTCCTCTTGCAAGTAAGGGAGAAACATCTTTTAAACGAGAAGATGGTATTACTGATAACCAAGGCCCAGATTACGAACCAATTAATAATAAGAGTCCTCATGTAGTTAAGATAGTCGAACACGAAGAAGAATGGTATAGTGCAGACGAGAAAGAACAGTTAAATAATTGGTATGCCGGAGACCCGAAGAAATATTTAAATCTTTATTTTGATAATGGTGATGAGGAACTATATCATTATAATCAATTAAATTTTGAACGAAAGAATAATTTTGAGGGTTGGACATGCTGGGCAGGTAGGACACATATGAAGATAACACCATCTGGAGATATCTATGTTGGTAGTTGTCATTTAGGTGGTAAGTTGGGTAATATATTTGAATTGGATAGTGCAGTATTACCAGCTGGTCCAATAACTTGCACAAAGTGGCGTTGCACAGATAACTTGGACATTCGTGTGCCTAAAGCAAAACCAGGTTACGAACATCATGTAGAGCCATATGTTACCAAAGTAATTGAAAGTTTATGAAAGATCGATTTTGTTTATTACCATTTACATTATTGCATTATCGTCCAAATGGAACAACTGCAACATGTAGCCAAGGCTTAAAACAACTTGGACCAACCGAACGACTTGATAGTAATACATTTGATGAGGTTTGGAACAGTGAGTTTATGCGTGAGTTCCGCATGGCAAAACTTAATAATGAATATGTAGAGAATTGTTATAGTTGTTATTTTGATGATGCCCAAGGATACGATAGTAAACGCAAATGGTATCTAGACAAATATTATGACGATTATAAAGATGTTGCAGAACGAGCAAAAGAAAATAATGGGTATGTTGATACAGTTCCGTGGCATTGGGAAATACGAATAAGCAATACATGCAATGCTCAATGTGTTATGTGCGGGCCATTAAACAGTAGTAAGATAGCAAGTGAGATACATAATAATTTAGATAATAATTTATTGCCTGTTCAAATAAAAAATGTTTATAATTTTTATAAAGAAACATATAGCAGTTCAATTACACACGATACATTTATAGAACACTTATGGAATAATTTAGAAAGTGTTCGCCTTTTAGAAATACATGGTGGAGAGCCATGGGCAGATCCTGCTGTAGTTAAATTACTAAATGATATATCCAAGACATCTTATGCAAGTCAGATTAGTATTAAAACATTTAGTAATTGCACGTTATTAACAGAAGAAAAGATAGATGTGCTTAATAAGTTTAAAGGTGGCACTTTTGTTTGTAGTGTTGATGCATACGGTGAGGAAGCAGAGTATGTAAGGTATCCGTTAAAGTGGGATGAAACAAAACAAGGGATGGAACTTGTTTTAAAACATTTAAATGATAATTGGGAAGTAAGAACTCTTACTGTATCTCACTTATTTAATATATGGAACCTGGATACTTTATTTGATTTTTTATTAACATATGATAGATTAGTATTAATTCATTCTACGGTAAGTCGACCAAGATATCTTAGTCCAGACTTGTTAGCACCTAATGCTCGTATGGAAGTTGCTAAAAAATTTAAAAGATTTAAAAGTAATAGTAGAATGGAAACTATTGCAAATGACATTATAACACATATAGGTGTTAGTGATGATGTGTTAGCAGAAAGAGATAGTAAATTATTTTATGCTACATTTAGAGAAGAGCAACTTAAAAAATTTCGTGGGTATTGTTCGTATTTAGATAATGTTCGTAACTTTAATACATTAGAAGTTTTCCCTCATCTTAATAATTTATAAAAGGAAACCCCCGAGTATAAGACCCGGGGGCTCCAAATTCGTAGCGTAAAATCCGCTACTTAGCGAATTAACGCTTATACTTTAGCATAACCAATAGTTACTGCTACTGCACCTGATGTAGGTGTAGATGCTGTTGTACCATCGGATTGGACTAATTTTGCTACTAATTGTGCACCGTCTGCTGTTGACGTTGTTGCTGGCAGGTCTACAATGTAGGTTCCTGCTTCGCTTGTGTCAGAGTCATTAAGTGCTGTTAGATACTGTGTTCCATCATGTAGACGAAGACCAGAGATGCTACCACCTGCTAGAGCAGTTGTAACTGCAATGGTTACTCGTGTTACATAGTTTGTTGAACCAGAATCAAGTACTGCACCAACGTTAAATTCTGCGTTCGTTAGTGTCAGTGCGCCACGTCGAGCAAAAGTTTCTGTTGAAGATACTAAATCAACATATTCTTTTGTTGCTAGTGAGTTTGTTCCAAAGCCTGCTCGATCCTTGTATGAAGCAGGTACGTTTACAACGCCTGTTCCCTTAGGACTTAGAAGCAGATCAACTGCGGCGTCATCGCCTGCTGTTGCAATGCTTGGATCACCACTTGTTGCAGCGTTAGAAACTTCAATGTAGTTTACAGGAGTTGCTACACCTGACCACTTCTGCACTTCGTTACCAGCTGCATCACGAATTTCTACACTACCGTTAGCTGCACCGCCAAGACCACCTTGAATGTAAACATTACCAGAGTCGTGTGCGCCTGTACCGTTACCACCGGAGAGGATTAAGTCACCAGCGTCTGCGCTACCTGCGGAATCACCACCTCGTACTATTAAGTCAAGTTCGTTGTCGCCTTTAACAATACCAGTACCAGAACCTTCAATAACAACATCACCAGAACCCTGTGCGCCGAGATATAAATCTACGTCACCTGAGGCAGCTGTGTTTATTGAACGCAAGTTTACACGGCCGGCAGCGTTTGTCATTGCCAAACCTTCACCAGCACCTGAAGTTGTTGCGCCACTTACTGTAAGTACCTTTACACTATTAGCATATAGGTCACCTACATAAGCTGAAGCAATAGTTGTTGCACCTGTAAACGACAAGAACTGTCCTGCTGTTCCTGATGTAATACCAGTACCACCATTTGCTACTGGAAGTGTACCAGTTACCTTATTTGTAAGGTTAATAGTACCAGCCAAGTTAGCAAGTGTAAGGTTACCTTCGTTAACTGTTAGTGTTACGTCACCACCAACAATAGTGTCAGCACCTGCTGTTACCGTTAGCTTGTTATCTGCTGAAACGATATCATCAAGTGATGTTGCGCCTGTACCACCACGTGCTACAGATAGTGTACCTGTTGTACCAGCAATAATTGGCAGATCTGTTGCATCATTCAATGCTAATGCTGGAGTTGCATCAGAAGCACCAAGTGCTACTGAGACGCCACCAAAAGATACTGTACTGTTTGCTAGTTTAGCATTTGTTAATGCTGTTCCGTTCCACTCACCTGCCGCAATAGAACTTACTGCGAGAGGAGCGAGAGTTGCAGAACCAATTGTGTCATGACTGTCGAGGAATTCCCAACGATCTTGACCATCATCATATACCATGTGGGCATTTAAGCCTGTACCACGATCAACTGTGACACCAGCAAATGTTGATGTTACGTTAGCACCGGACTCACCACTGTTTAGGATGATTAAGTTGTCTTCGATTTCAGTGTTTGTTGTTGAAATCGCTGTCAACGCACCATTTACAGTTAGGTTACCTGTAACTGTTGCATTACCACCTACAGACAAGTTGCCTGTTGCGCCTAATGCTGTAAAGTCACCAGCTGCGGCAGTTGTTCCACCAATAACCATGTTATTGATTGTACCACCAGTTAGTGTTCCTTCACCCGCAATATTACCAGTTACATCACCAGTTAAGTCACCAGTTACATCACCAGTTACTGCGCCTGTGTGAACACCTGCACTGTTACCAGTTAAGTTACCAGTTACATTACCAGTTACGTTACCAGTTACTGCACCAGTTAGGGCACCTGCAAAACCTGTTGATGTAAGTAACCCTGTGCTTGGATTGTATGTCAATCCTGTATCTGTTTCGATACCTTGTGTGCCTGTGGCACCGTCAATAAATGTCGGGTAAACCGTTTCATTTGTTGCGTTGTTTGCAACCGCTGTGATAGTTGTTGCTAGTGTTGCTGTGTCAGCATTACCAGTTACATTACCAGTTAGGTTACCAGTTACATTACCAGTTACTGCGCCAGTATGTGTACCAGCACTATCACCTGTTACGTTACCAGTTACGTTACCAGTGTGAACACCAGCACTGTTACCAGTTAAGTTACCAGTTACGTTACCAGTTACGCTTGCTGTAATATTACTATCTTTGATTAGAGCACCATCAATTGTTACACCTGAAGCTGCTGTCTTTTCGTTAATAGTATTAGTTTTGAGCTGACCTGCGTTTGCAGACTCAATACTACCGTCCTTTAGAAGAACGCCGTCTGCTGTAATACCAGCCCCTGCAGATGCTTCTGCAATTAGGTCTGTATTTACATTACCAGTGTGAACACCAGCAGTATTACCAGTTACATCACCAGTTACTGCACCTGTGTGAACACCAGCAGTATTACCAGTTACATTACCAGTTACTGCGCCAGTATGTGTACCAGCACTATCACCAGTTAAGTCACCAGTTACATCACCAGTTACATCACCAGTTAAGTCACCAGTTACATCACCAGTTAAGTCGCCTGTAATACCTGCGTTAGAATTAACTGTTGTAAATGAACCAGCTGCTCGTGTTGCGGCACCAATTATTGTTGCATCAATGTTACCACCGTTGATATCAACATCTTTACCGAATGTAATTAGTTCCGAACCGTTTGTTGTTGTAAATGCTAGGTACGAAGTACCTGCTTCTGCAATTCTTAGAGCATTTGCTGTATTATCAATTATATTGATAATAGATGTACTATTTGAAACATCTAGATCGCCCTTTAGAGCAATACCATCGTCGACAATTAGATCACCTAAACGAACATCTGCGTAGTCTGAAACTGTAACGTTACCGCTCTCAGTACCAGTTGAAGTTGTTGTAATGAAGCCCCACTCGTCGCCGGACTCATCCCATACTACACCAACATTGGCTTCGTCACCACGTTCTACAACCATACCAGCGTCTCTTGTGCCAGTTGCACCGGCGAAACCCTTGTTCAGTAGAAGAAGTGGATCTTCAATTGTCATTGTTGATGCGTCAACTGTTACAGTGTCACCACTGATAGTTAAGTTACCACCAATTGTTGTGTTACCTGTTACAGATAGGTTACCTGTTGCAGCTAGTGATGTGAATGTACCAGCTGCTGGTGTGGTAGCACCAACTGAACCATTATGAGCACCAGCACTGTCACCAGTTAAGTCACCAGTTACATCACCAGTTACATCACCAGTTAAGTTACCAGCTACATTACCTGTAAGAGGTGCTGTAACTCCAGTTGCTGTTAGCATTCCTGTTCCAGCATTATATGTTAGACCTGCGTCTGACTTTGGTGCTTGCGTACCAGTTGCTGAATCCCACAAACCAACAAAAGTTGTTGTGTCTGTAGTATCTGCTACTGTAATATTGGTTGTTTCTGTCGATGTATCAGCATTACCAACAACTGCGCCTGTGTGAACACCTGCACTGTTACCAGTTAAGTCACCAGTTACATTACCAGTTACCGGACCAACAAGACTTGTTCCAGTAATTGTTGTACCAGTAATAGCTGCCGCCGAAGCTGCACCAATTATTGTTCCATCAATTGCACCTGAATCAATATCAACGTTTGTTGAATTCTCGTTGTTATGGTTAAGAGCACCACCCATTGTAGTTGCTGTTAACGTTGTAAACGCACCAGTACCAGCCGAAGCTGCACCAATGTTTGTACCATCAATTGAACCACCGTTAATATCAGCGGATGTAATTGTTGTTGTACCAGTTGCCGTTAGTGCTGTAAAAGTACCTGCGACAGCTGTTGTTGCACCGATGATAACATTATCCATGTTACCGCCGGAAGCATCAATATCAACTGCGCCGTCTACATCTAGTGTAGTTCCTGCGCCTGCTGTAATATTCATGCCTGTGATACTACCACCTGATAACGTAGCGTTAGCAGATGTAATGTTACCACTTGCCCATACACCTGTGTTAACTGTAGGTGATGTTAATGTTTTGTTTGTTAGTGTCTGTGTGTCAGTTGTACCAACAAAAACACCTGAGGGAGCAGCTTTTGCACTTGTAATAGCGCCTGCGCCTGCACCAAGCAGAACATTACCATTTGTATGAGTTGCAGCTCCTGTACCGCCATTGGCTGTTGCCAATACGCCAGATACTGCGGAAGTATTTGCTAAAGGTATTGCGCCATAGGTCGGAGCCGTAGCCGCTGTACCACTTGATAGCAATACTTGATTTGCCGTTCCTGATGAACCAACCTGCAATGCATCTGATACTAGCTTAACAGTTGAATCGTCGACATTAACAGATAAAATGTTACCTGATTTTGCCAAACCATCGCCAGCAGTAATCATGCCTGCGCCTGAGAACTGTGTGAATGTTAGTGCTGTTGTATCCAATGTAATTGGGTTATCGGTTGATAGTACCCACCCTGAATCAGCGTTAGTTGTACCTTCTTCAATGAATGTAAATGCGCCGCCAGTAGTTTCACTGGTTGCGTCCATGTCACCTGCGCGAGTCATCGCGGCAGCTGCACCATTCCATATGTAGATACCATTTGTGGCACCTGCGGTCTGGTCCTTAAGCAATACACGGTCTCCACTTGCGAGTGTTACACCGTCTATTGCGGCACCAGGCCCTGCAATGGTTACATTAGCTGTTGAAGCGGCACGTACAGAAGCCTTAACATCTAGCCCTTCCTTTGTTGCGTCTACATATCCCTTTGAGGCCGCGTCATTCGCGTTCGAAGGTGTAGTTGCAACTCGGATATTAACAGGCGTAGATCCATCGGATCCTGTAAACTTGAATACGGTATTACCTGAGTCATATACCAAACGTCCGCCAGATTTACCTAGCTGGACATCGGATGAGACACCGGCGATACCAAAGTTTTTGATACTAGCCATTATATATTTTCCTCCATTAGTCTTTTATAAGGCTTGTTATTCACTCTACAAATTAGGCACTGCATAGATACCTATTAAGTAGGCTGAGTTAAGAGATGCCTCTCAAAACCTTTCCGGTCTCTGGCGGAAGAAGAATAACGCATGGAGTTCCTTTTACGGAACGAGACGTAGAAAAGACGAATCTTTTCTAATGTTATTTATACCGGATCATCGGTGAACAATAATATATTATAATATAGCAAACTGGTATCGTAAGTTAAATGATATTGTAATAGCAGTTTCAGAAGAATTATTTACTTCTGTTCTATGATCCAACCAACTTGGGAAAATGTACATCATACCTGGTGTTGGTGTATATCGATGATCTTTAAAGTTATGTCCAATATATTTGTAATAAAATGTTTTAACTGATTTAGTTATTTTAGGTTCTTTAATGTGAGTTCGTTGATGTGTAAAACACAAGTCACCGCTTTCTTCGGGTACATTAAGATAATATATACCAGACCAGACCGGACCTGGACTATAGTTTTGTGTTTCGATTGCAGTGCCTTTGTTTATAATATTAAACCACCAATTGTCTGCATCAATTTGAAATGTTTGTTTAGTTAATGCTTCAACAATTGCTGTTGCACGAAGAAGTATATATTGGGCAGCTGGTATGTGTTCCATTGATACAAATCTATTTTTTTGTGCATTTTGTTGATGAAATTTTTGACTTGAATTATATTGATTTAGTAAAAGGTCATTAACTTCGTTAAAGTTATGTAGTTCTATTTTAAATATTTCTGTTGCAAATAGAAAATCTCTTTGTACTTCCATGATGTGCCCTCACAAGTAACAATCTGGTCTATTGTAATATTTACTTCTATTGGTGTATAATTTATAAGATAACTTAACCATTTAAAGATAATTTAATTACTGATGGTTTTCATGTAAATATCAGTAACGGGGAGCATGGCTAATACTATACTAATATAGGCATACAATAGGCTACAATAAATAAACGGCGGTAATGCTCAAGTCCTTTAAAGGCCAAAGTTCTTAAGTGTCCGCCCTCCCCAGTCTAACATAAAAAAAGAGGATCGTATGATCCTCTCTTTTATTATATAATAAAAGTTATTTTACATTAGTGTAACTAGAACTTCTATTACGCCAATACCCTCATCAACATAATCTTGTACAGCCTTACCAAGGATTGTACCTGTTACTCGCTCGTCAGCTGCCATTGCGACACCTGCTTGTGCGGATGTAACCATAATATCACCCTTTCTGATTGTACCCATTACTTTACAAGGAACACGACCACTTAATGCTAGAGGTGGATGTGTTTCATCTGTGCCGGCTTGTGCGTTCATTAGATGAGCAGGATTTGCAGAAATAACACCCGCTACGCGAGTATCATACATTTTTGCTGATTCTGTAATTTCCTTTTCACCACCAAAACTCATAACTGTGCCTGCTTGATATAGTTTGTCTGCTTCGTAGCGTTCTGCAAGGTCAGCATACTGAGCTGCTGTTGCTGTACCTGTTAGTACCGCACATTGCATATTTGCGTCTGCATGAGTTGCACCATCTGCGGAAGTTGTTGCTCTCCACTTATCTGATGATTCTTCCCATACAAAATATGCATCCGTTGCACCACGTTCGGCCTGTAGGCCGATGTATGTTGCGGATGCGGCTGAATTGCCACTTGCACACTGAATCATGTTATCTTCAACTGCTAGCGTTGTTGTGTTAACTGTTGTTGTAGCACCTGATATTGTCAGGTCGCCAGTAACTGTTAGGTTACCTGTTGCTGTTAATGTTCCGCCTGCTGGTGTAATACCTGCAATTGTATCTACATATGCTTTTGTAGTTGCATCTGCGGCCGCACTTGGTGTACCCACATTAGTAACTTTATTACTATTCATGTGGATGTCATCACCAAACTCGACATTTGTACCTGCTGAGTCTGTAATACGTTTTGTTGTTAGAATTTGTAGTGTACCCTTTGCTTGAAGAACACCTGTTCCACTTGCAAACAATTCTAAGTCACCTGTACCACCTGTCTTAATGATTAGATTTTCATCATCATCTGTACTCATTGTAATCTGGCCTGATTCATCATCAAGAACCTTCTTACCATTAACATACAGTGAACCCGGTCCAACATGTATATCTTTCCATCGTTTTAGCGTACTACCTAGATCACGTGTGTTATCACCATCTGGTAATAGGTTGCCAGCCCAAGCTGCTGTGTAATCCATAGCAACTGTAACTGCGTTACCTGTTGCACTTGTATCAAGTCCTGCACCACCTGAGA
>Ga0310342_100001214_pt1 | contig 15840 bp, 13 predicted proteins | sample S15DNA20500_MG_FD_206155 | JGI IMG/M metagenome (GOLD analysis project Ga0310342, IMG submission 206155) | Marine microbial communities from station ALOHA, North Pacific Subtropical Gyre - S1503-DNA-20-500_MG | ecosystem: Environmental > Aquatic > Marine > Oceanic | place: Pacific Ocean: North... | reverse complement strand
ACCTCGCGGGAACTGCTGTACCGTCAGTTCCCCTCGGAGCCATGTTTTCGCCGAATTTGTTCCGAAAATATGACGATCAGAGATTTCCCTAAGGTTTTTGTTGAAATATTGTGCAATGGAGAGGCATGTTCTGAGGGCGATCTGGCAGCCGGCTAGTTTGCCGGCGCGCACACCAGCGCCCCCTGTGAAATGGCATCGGTTCCCACGAACATCCACAGTGCCGCGACAAGGCCAGTTCGTATACGTGCAGGGTTCTTCATTGTTTCATCCTCTACGGGCATTCTGGAGGCTCTGGAGGGCCTTGGGAAGGGGAAAGAAGAAGGTTGAGGTTTCAACCTGGGGTAAGTGCTGAAACGGGGGATCCGGGGCTGCTATCGGCTACTCGGATAGCGGCCTTCTTGCTACGAGTTGCTACGACAATGCCAGTACTCCGGCAGTAGTCCTTGCCCTTGTGCATGAATCGGGCATACCACTTTCCTTTCCGTTCAAAGACTTGGGCCACGGTTTTGCCCTCCCTGTTGCTTGATTGCACTCGTTCCTTGGCGTCGCAAGACGTGTCATTCAGTAGAAAGAGGACAAAATGCAAGCGGGAATTCGTAGTTTTTTCGTAGCAGGGAAAGGGAGGGAAGGATGCCCGCTTACGTAAACCCCTGAAAATACTGGCGGGAGCGACGGGACTCGAACCCGCAACCACCGGATCGACAGTCCGGAACTCTAACCAATTGAGCTACGCCCCCGCCTGAAAACATGGCGTTAAAACCGCTCACAGTATCGCGGACGGGCTCCAATGCAAGCGGAAAGCTTGAAAAAAGTTGAGGCTACCCGTCCGGGGTTTCCTTGGATTTCATGAGGTGGTCGATCACCAGGAATGCGGCCGCGGCCCGTTCGTTACGTGAAAAGCCCTCTTCCAGGTACTTGATGGCTTGCCGAACGCGTTCTCCGCTTTCGCTTTCGCTTTCGGCCAGTTCGAAAGCGGACGTCATCTGGTACTGGTTGAAGCAGAACACAGATTCTCCGCCAGTCACATCTATGGGTTGAATCGCCATGAGTCTTCAGGTTTCCCGTGATCGTCTAGGGAGGGCATCCCGTAGCATTGCGGTGTTTTCTATACGCCGAAGCTGGAACCACAGCCGCATGATTTAGAGGCGTTCGGGTTGCTGAAGCGAAAACCCGCCTGGATAAGATCATCGGAAAAATCGACCTGGAGCCCGTCAAGAAAAACGACGCTGGCGTTGTCTGCGACCACGCGAAGTCCATCCTGATTGTAGACGATCTCGTCACCTTCGCCCATGGCCGTGTCTACCGCGGCTGAATAGGTCATCCCGGAGCAACCGCCCGGAATAACCTTTATGCGCAGAAACTGTGAACTTCCAACGCCCACGCGTTTGAGTTCTACCAATGCTTTCTCGGAAACCGAGATCTGTAAACCGGGCGTCTGTGTTGAATTTGTCATGTCACAACTCTGCTAAGACCTTACATTTGATCCCGCTGCCTGTCAAGGTGAGCGATCATGTACTTTTTCCCGTCTTTTCCGCCAGTGCGGACAATTTTCCAGCGGCAGCGCCGGAGTCGATAGATTCCTGAGCACGGGCGATGCCATCCCGCAGTGACTCGGCCTTTCCTCCGGTCACGATGGCAGCACCGGCATTCAGCACGATGATGTCCCGGTGGGGCCCGGGGGCGCCGTTGAAAACTGTATGGAGAGCTTTTGCATTGTCTTCCGGATCGCCCCCTCTCAGGTCTTCCGGCTTACAGAGTGGGATTTCGAACTCCGTCGGATCGATGTCATAGATCTTGATTTCACCATCCCGAATTTCCGCAACGTGTGAAGATGTTGTGGTCGTCAGTTCGTCCAATCCATCGTTCCCATGAATTACGAAATAGTGACGAGCACCTTGGTTGGCCATGGCGCGGGCTGCTGTATCCACCAGATCCCGGCTGAATACCCCGAAAACTCCGTGCTGTGCCGATGCCGGATTCGATAGCGGCCCCAGAATATTGAAGATGGTGCGCATCGCAAGTTCTTTGCGAGGTCCGATCGCGTGTTTCATTGCCGGGTGGAGAGCCGGTGCGAAAAGGAAGGCGATGCCAATCTCCTCCAGGCAGCCCGCCATTGCATCGGGAGAAATCCCGATGTTTATCCCCAGTGCTTCCAGCACGTCTGCGCTGCCCGACCGACTGGACACGCTGCGGTTTCCGTGCTTCGCCACGGTGATTCCTGCGCCTGCCGCCACAAACGCCGCCGCGGTGGAGATGTTTATTGTGTGGGCGCCGTCGCCACCCGTGCCGCATGTATCCACCACAATATCGTCGGATACCGGCACTGCGGTGAACTTCTCCCGCATTGCGCGCAGGCTTCCCTCGATGACTTCCGATGTTTCGCCTTGCATCCTTAGGGCCGTCAGGTAGGCGCCGATTTGCGCATCGGTCGCATCGCCGGACATGATCTGGGTCATGACCTCGTAGGCAAGCTCGGTGTCAAGACTTCCGTCTTCGGTGAGGAGCTTTAAAGCTTTGTGAATCATTGTCGTCGACATCTGGAACAAATACTTCACCACATAACGCTGGGTCCAGCACATTGTTGCATGGGCATCCTGCCCGTGTAGCGGAGCCCCAGGTACGGAGCCACCGCCGTGCCACGAGGGTGCGGGCTCCGATCAGGAACTTAGCCCGAACTCTGAGCATTGTTCCAAAGCATAGCGGTCTGTCATTCCGGAGACATAATCGCAGGCGGCTCTCCATATGCCGTCGCGGGGAATTCGGGCCTGGGCTTTTGTTCCCATGGATGGAGGATTCTGAACATAATACTGGAAAAGCCTGCTCATCAGATTTGCCGATTCGCGGTTTGCCTCCGACACAGCCGGGTGGTAGTACATGTTTTCGAAAAGAAACGACTTGGTTTCCTTCTGCATTTCATTCATTTCTGAACTGAACGCGATTAACCGCTCAGGCGCATTCATGACCTCTCTTGCGCTGCCGGGATCATGCTGTTTCAGCAGCATTTTGCTGGTATACAGAATATCTTCAACCTGCAGATCGAGAAGGCTGCGGACGGTTAGAATTCGCGTTTGCGAGGGATCTAGTCCGGTATAGCCCTTCCGGACCCTTTCCTTGGCCATGCACCAGAGGCTGACTTCCGCCAATCGGTCCTCCGTGAGCAGCTCCGCATCGAGTCCGTCGTCCACGTCGTGAGCATGATAGGTAATGTCGTCCGCTATATCCGCGATTTGCGCTTCCGCCTGCTGAAACGGCCCAATGGAGTGCCCGTCCAACTCCCGTCCCGGTTCGGAGGCCTGGTGTTTGCGAAGGCCGGCGCGTACTTCCCAGCTGAGATTCAGGCCGTCGAAGTCCGGATACCTGATCTCAAGGTTTTCGACCCAGCGCATGCTTTGTAGGTTGTGGTCAAATCCTCCGTGATTCTCCATTAGCCTGTCCAGCGCTTCTTCGCCTACGTGGCCAAATGGGCTGTGTCCAATGTCGTGGGCGAGCGAAATACACTCCGCGAGATCTTCGTTGACGCCCAGCGCGCGGGCCAGTGTGCGCCCAACCGCTGTCATTTCAATCGTGTGGGTCAACCTCGTCCGATAGTGATCGGCGGTTCCGTTTACGAAGACCTGTGTTTTGTACTCCAGCCGTCGAAAACATCGGCTGTGAACAATACGGTCCCGGTCCCTCTGGAAGTCGGTTCGATAGGGATGCGCGGATTCCGAATAGACGCGGCCCAGGCTCTCCGGGCATTTTACCGCGTAGGGCGCAAGATGATGATCCGGCCCCGCCGCAACTTCTTTTCTCGCCTCAAGCATGGGGCTATTCTAGGGTTCGGATGTTTCCAGCGGAAGAGGAAAGTCGGTTTCGTTTCCCGGGGAAGTCAATCGCCGGGTCCCCGGAAATCATCATGAAAGAAAAAACGATCCATTCGAAAACGGCATTTACCGGCAAGCTGTTGCGACTCGAAGTGCAGGAGGTAGAGCTTGAAGACGGGACCCGGTCCGTGCGTGAAATTGTGCGCCATTCGGGGGCTGCTGCGGTGCTGGCCATGCTGGATGAAGACCGGTTTCTGCTCGTAAAACAGTTTCGCAAGGCCATCGAAGCCTATTCTACCGAGATTATCGCGGGCACGCTCGATCCGGGGGAGGACCCGGAAACGTGCGCGCGTCGAGAAGTGGAGGAGGAGACTGGGCATCGCGTCGCCCGAATGGAACGTCTGGGCGAAGTCATCCCGTCACCTGGATATCTCGACGAGCGCATTACCGTGTTCCGCGCCGTCGTGTTTCCAGCGGACACCGAGCTGTCCACCGACGAAGATGAACGCGTGGATCCGACGGAAGTCACTCGTGCGGAATTGATTGAGATGTTGAAAACCGGCGAGATTACCGATGCGAAGACGCTGGCGGCTTGGGGCCTGCACGAAACGATCCAGCCGATGCGCCTGTTCGGGGAAGCCGACGTTTCGTCATGAAGAAGATTTCCGAGGCATTCCAAAGATTTCGGGTCTTCGTTACGCGTGATCTGTGGGACACGGAATTGGCCTCGGTTTCCTTCGTGAAGCGTCAGGTGATCAAGCTCCTCCGAATTCTTCATCTGATCTTCAAGGGATTTCGAGAAGACGAATTGCCGCTGCGGGCTTCCGGTCTGACCTTCGTCACACTGCTTTCTCTTGGTCCCCTGCTCGCCTTTATATTCGCGATCTTCAAGGGGCTTTACGGCGAAACGAAATATCAACAGATTGAAGCCGACATAACCAAGAGCCTGCAAGATATGCCGGAGGAGGTTTCGAGTTTTGTCTTGGAAATGATCAGGAATGTCATGAGTTCCAGCGCGGGCGGCATTGGCGGTTTCGCTCTGGTCATCCTGGTTTACACGGTGATCAAGGTGATGGGCAACATTGAACATTCCTTCAATAGAGTCTTCGGGGTCACCTCTTCCCGGACCTTTCTTCGAAAGGTAACTGATTACGTCAGCACCCTGCTGCTGGTGCCGGTTTGTGTCGTTGCCTCGGGTGCCGCGGCGGGATTTAGAACGACGGCGTTTTGGCAAAACCAGTCACAGGCAGTGCACGACGCCTATGGTTACCTGGTGGTTCTGGTGCCCCTTTTCGTGGCGTGGGTTGCCTTCAGTATCCTCTATATCATTATGCCGAATACGCGGGTGAAATTCACCAGTGCTTTCGCAGGCGGCCTCGGAGCGGCATTGATCTTTCTGGTGTGGCAGAAGTTTTACGTATTGACCCAAAGCTGGCTGTTTGCGGGCGAGGCGAAGGACATCGTGTTTGGTGCGTTTGCCGCCGTTCCTATTTTCATGTTCTGGCTATACGTATGCTGGATCATCGTGTTGTTCGGCGCAGAGGTCGCGTTCGCGATTCAAAATTCCACCACCTATGCACGGGAGCAGCGGGCCGGAGACGCTAGCGAGAAATCCCGGCAGATGCTCGGCGTGGCTCTTGCAACGGAGATGACCCGGTGCATGACCAATGGGCAGGATGCGTTTCACGCCGGCGATTTCTCCAAGGCCCGGGGGGTTCCCATCCGGTTAATCAACGAGGTGCTCAAGATCCTCATCCAGGCCAACATTGTGGGAAGTCTCACCGACCAGGGTGGCAGGTATGTGCTGTTGAAAACGCCGGAGCAAATCACGGTAAAGGAGATTATCGACGTGATCGAGAACCACGGGACGCCGCCGCGGTCCCTCGGAGTGGAGCAGTTGGATGCAAAGCTGCGGGAATTCTGGAGCGTTGTCGACATCGGCGTCGGCAACTTGATGCGCGAACAGACGCTTCGGCGACTCGCCGATCAGGATCTTGAGCCGGGACATCTTCAGGAAGCAGGGAATGGCAGAGATCCAGTATCAGACAGAACTGAATGAACAGCAGTTCGCGGTCGTTACGGCGGCCGATGGCCCCGTGCTGGTTATTGCCGCGGCTGGAACCGGCAAGACCCGCGCACTGACCTACCGGGTGGCATTTCTCGTGGAGGAGAAACGAATTGATCCTTCGCGCATTCTACTGCTCACATTCACCAACAAAGCGTCGAAGGAGATGCTGGAGCGTGCCCAGAAGCTGGTGGGGGAGCAGGTGGGCGGATTGTGGGGCGGCACTTTTCATCACATGGCGAATCGTTTGCTTCGCCGCCACTGCCGGATCCTTGGGTACGAGCCGAATTTCACGATCCTGGATCAGGATGATTCCCGCTCACTGATCAAGGGGATCGTGGATGACTGCAAGCTGAAGGGAAAGGATTTCCCCAAACCGGATGTCCTCGGCGGGCTGTTCAGCCTGGCGGCAAACACCGAAGCGAAGGTAGTGACGCTGGCGGAGGAGCGGTTTGCCGACCACCCGATCAATGTTGAAGACATCGTGCGGGTACATCAGAAATACAAGGAGAAGAAGCGGGAACTCAACGCGATGGATTTCGACGATCTGCTGGTCAACGGGTTGCGCCTGTTCCAGGAGGACGATTTGCTCCTGGCCCGGTACCAGGAGCACTTTCAGCACATCCTTGTGGACGAGTATCAGGACACCAATGCGATCCAGTTTCAATGGGTCGATGCGCTTGCGGCAGGGCAACGCAACGTGCTCGCAGTCGGTGACGACTTTCAGAGTATCTATTCGTGGCGGGGCGCGGACTATCGAAACATCATGACCTTTTCGGACAGGTATTCCGATGCGCAGGTGTACAAACTGGAAATCAACTATCGCAGCGTTCCTGAAATTCTTGAAGTGGCGAATGCCTGTATCGCCGGGAATCCCGACCAGTACCAGAAGACGCTGACCGCGATTCGCGAACCCTATAAGCGGCCGGTCGTGGCCCGCCTTCGGGACGGGCGGGACCAGGCGCAGTACATCATCGAGCGCATCTACCAACTGAGGAGCTCAGGGTATCCGTTGGAGGAGATGGCGATTCTCTACCGGGCGCACTATCACGCAATGGAGTTGCAGTTGGAATTGACGCGTGAGCAGATCCCATATGTGGTGACCTCGGGCGTCCGGTTTTTCGAGCAGGCGCATATCAAGGACGTTTGTACCGTCGTTCGACTGCTGGTATCCGCGGGCGATGAGCTTGCGTTTCGGCGACTCACCGGCATGCTGCCTCGCATGGGCGCTCGAACCGCCGCGAAAGTGTGGGAGCGTATTGGCGGAAAATTTTCAGTGCAGAGCGCCCAGGATATCGGCCGGATAATGCCGCTGCTACCGGCGCGCGCGCGTGATGCGTGGCAGCCGATCGCGGAATTGTTCGTGCAGGCTCTCGAGGACGATCTGAACGAAGATCCAGGGGAATTGATCTTTCGGTTTGTCGACGCGTTCTACGATCAGTACGCCGTGCAGGTATTTGAAGACTACTCCCGCCGCGTGGAGGATATTCGGGAGCTGATTGATTTTGCCGCCAGGTACGAGACCTCCGAGTCATTCGTGGAGGAAATGGCCCTACTTTCGAACGTGGATACTTCCAGTGCCCGGGAGGGCCGGCCCCGGGAAGGAGTCAGGCTCAGTACCGTTCACCAGGCGAAGGGTCTGGAATGGGATGTCGTTTTCGTTCCATGGCTTACCGACGGGATGTTTCCATCCTCTCGTGGGGATGAGGCGGAGGAGCGAAGGCTTTTTTACGTCGTCACAACCCGCGCAAAGGACGAATTGTATCTCTGCATGCCGGAAGTCCGCCGAAGCAGGGACGGCGGGGTGATGTTCCAGCTTCCGTCCCGCTTTGTCTCCGAACTTCCGGACGGGCTGATACAACGCCGCGAAACGTCGTTGTTTTGATGAATCAAGAAAGGGCCGTGTACTGAGGACCCTGTCCAGTCCTTGTCCCGATTTTGGTCGAATCGACGGAGATCCGGACAAAGATTCGGATGCTTCATCAGCCCTCATCACATTACGGAGGCGTTCTTGTGTCCCTCTCAATCCGAAATCGAGCTCCCTCTTCGTGCTCCGATTTCAGGAGGCCCATGATTACCTCATCCGTCGTGTAATCTGCGTGATGCTTGCCCTGCTTGTTCTTGATTGAAGGGTCTGCTCCTGCTGCGAGCAGCACAGTATCTCTAACGCTTCGGCCTGCTTGCCAGCAGTGCCGGGAGCTCCTGTGGAAGTGACTGCCCTGTGCAACGCGGTCGTCGTGGCTACCCCACGAGCCCCGAAGGCGGGGAACACGAACAACGCGACAACAACTCGCGGTGTGTCGGCCGCAATGCCGGCTATCGCCAATGGCAGCCAGCAGAGGGCATACGAGACGAGAAGTCAGTTGGAAAGAGTACACAAAGCGTGCGCCCGTGGGATGCAAAGTTCCTCGGGTTTAGCACTTCCTGAATTTTCGGCGTGACGCGCACGGTCATCCATCCAAAGACCGTACGACGTTTCAAGAATCCTGTCATTGCGAATGGTTATTGCCATATCAGCAACTTGGTGAGCGGGGACTTAGCCATGTCGTTTTCCTGCTGGTGTAGAACCGTTGTTATCGCTGTTGGTAAATATCAAGTTTTGGGTATTTGGTAATATGTAGCCGGGCAAAGATGTAACGGCAGAGGCAAAAAATAGATTTGTGGGGTGATTATGCCGATTGCGTCCATCGGGAGGGAATTCTCGAGCGGAAAATCCAGTGGTTTTTCCGTTGGAAGGAGATTTTTGCCGAGTCTATCCAAGGCGTTTCGCTCTGAGATCTAGTCATCAAGGATGTTCGCAGATCTCATCGTTCCTGCACACTTGTCAAATCATCTTCTTTGCCGGTGCAATTTCGAAAAGTCTGGCGCCGGATTCGTTTCGCTGGTTCTTCTTTCACCGGTCCATCGATTCGTTGAGAATTTCTTCAACGATTTTTTCGGCGGCCTGAAGATACTCGGGCGTCAGCGAAGGTTTTTGGGCGTCGAGGACCGCGGTAGCGATTTGTGGGGCGGGGGGAGATACGTTGAGGTAAGCGTGGGCTAGATTGATTACTGCCGGTCCGTATCCCGGGTGGAGGGCAAGGGCGTGGAGGTATGCATCCCTGGCGCGATCCCAATGCCCCTGTTGCGCGTGGATGTTTCCCAGGTTGGTCCATGCCACGTGATTCCCGGGATCTTTGCGCACCGCATACTCGAACTGTCGCCGCGCTGCCCGCAAATCACCTGCCGTTTCGTAAACTACACCAAAGTCACTGTGTTCCGCGGAGGAGAATTTTTCGAATTCAGGGTGTTCCGGCTTCATCGGTTGCATGATTGAGCAACCGGGAAGGAGCAGGATCAGAGCGAAGGCGGCTCGATGGGCCCCCTGCGCGCAAAGGTCGATTTTTCTCCCGGCAAACGAGGTGAAGTTGCGAAACGGACATAGAAGTAATTCGCGTATTGAAAACGCTATATAGCACACTGCGACGTGTTTCATTTTAGAAAGGAACCATTTCGTCTTTCTCGTCCGTTCATAATCTGATCTTTTTGTACTACCATCTTCCCCATCGTTCCCGTTTGCCGGGCTTATGCGTCGCCGACCGGAAGTCTTGGCGACTTCCGCTACTTTAGGGAGTGACATTCGTAAGCGGGGGGGGAAAGGTGACAATGCGGCCTAGCGTTCCCCAAAAATAAGTTTCGGGCTAACGAATAACGCGAGGAGCAATCCGACAATGGCGGCGGCGGCAATCAATTCGCCTGCACTGCCTCCGGCAGTCAGCCCCACCGCAATGACCACGACTAGCGGAAGGACTACAATCAGGAGGCCCCGCCAGTTTATCCCGACGACCTTGGCGAAGGAATACCCGCTGGCGTTGTTTATTCGCGACAGGCAATCGGGATGTGAGGACTGGAGTGCTGCAGCCAACGTCGCTGTGGCATCCTGCAAGGCGGGCCCGTTCAGTTCCACTACCAGCCCGTCCGTCGTACTGCGAACCTGGCAGGCCTGGATCCAAAAATCTTTTAGTTCCGAGGCGAAGCCGGCCGCGATCGAGGCCGCTTCATCTCCGGAAAAACCCAAGGATTCCAACCTTTGCTGTGCCAGTTCGAGGAGCAGCTGTTGCTGGACTTCACCGTACGATTTGGATCCCGAGAGTTCTGACGGGATAAATTCCGAATGCGCGGTGGTCGCATAAACGAGAAAGGGTAGCGCGCCGATGCAGGCGGCTTTCCCGAGTTTCTGGATGCGTGACAGATACAAAAATTCAATCCAGGTAAGAAAGTAGGATTCGTCGTTCCGTTCGATGGTACTCTAATTGATACGAAATCTTCGCCATTGTAAACTCTTCTTTGAAGGAGTGGGCAACTTTTTTCCGGATTCTCGTTTCAATTCGGGAGGTGACGGTTTGGGATAACTTCTGCTTGGCCAATTCCACCCGCAGGGCGTCATAGTCCACTATCGTTTCCTCTCCAATTTTTATGTTTGTTTCGTCCTCAATAATCGTAAAGAGAGGGCCTGCCCTTCGCTCTTTTTTGTAAATGGGCGAGATCTGGGACACGATCGGAATTTCAACTTGCTGTTGCAAGCGCTCAAGGGAGGCTCCGAAATCGATCAGCATCAGGGAACCAAATGGAGTCGACTGAGGTTTAAATCGGAGGAGCGCTCTTTGGAGGCGCGCCGGCGTTATATTCGCCAGTAGTCCGGACAGTCCGGGCGCGAACGATTCGGTTCGATTCGGGTTTTTCGCATTCATGACGGAGTCCTTCGCCTCGTGCAACCAACTCAAAAATTCCGCGATGCTTCGTGAGTCCGCGAAGAAAAGTATGTGCGCCGTTGGGTCCGGTTCGGCTCCATAAATTCGAACGATACAGATTCTTCGGGCGTTTTCGGCCGGGGAAGGGAAGGCGTCAAGCAGCCTGGAGATGAAAATCGTATTCCCAATGCGATCATATATCCAGGAATCGGACCCATCCGCGCCGCCGATTCCAGCGGCATAGAGTATAAAGTCGTCTGATCCGGTGACGCCCCGGACCAGGTTTCGCTGCTCCACTTGAATGCGGGTTTCTACGGGAATCGACCGGTTGTCCGTGACGCCGTCGGTGAGGAATACCGCGGTATTAATCCGGTCTCTGCGCGCTCCGTTCCAGCGAATGGGATAGGAATACAAGTGTCTCTCACCCCGAGCGGAGGAGATCATTTCACGAAACGCCTCTTCCGCGTCGCCGCGCGCCCGCGGGCAGGCCCGACTGGTCCAGCCCGCTTCGCCTCCCATGTCGTCGGTCTTCGAGCGAATAATGCCGATGCCGACAATCAGGGCGGCGGAGTCGGCACAACACCAGGAAGGGACGAAAATCATCAGCAGGAGAAACAGAAGGGGATGCGGGATGCGGGATGCGGGAGGAGGCTCGGGGAATTGGTTCCCGGGGATTCGAGATTGGGATTCATGATGCGTCTTGCCCCGGCTGAACAGGTACCGAATACCCCATACCCAACAGCCAACATTCAGAATCAGGCACCAGACCCAGTTGCCGGTCACGCGTATCCGCCCATCGCGCATCATGCGTGTGGCCTGGCCGGGTGCTTTATGCATTCTCAATCCTCTCCATCCGCGAACTCGAGAATGTGAAAAGGAACCCAGGCTTTGTCGGCGTAGAAATTTCTTGGGTCGGAAACGAATCGGGACAGGGTCGCTGTTTTCTTTGCCAGCTCATGCCATTCGGCAGCGAGTCCCTTTTCATGTAGCTCGCGCACGATGCCGGGCAGTTCGGGCATGACTTCGAGCATGGAGCGGATTTCGAGATTGGCCTCCGTGAGGTCGTCCATCTCCACAATCGTTTGAAGCACGTTCGGGTCCAGTTCCGCGATAAACTCGACGCCGCCGGCATTGATCGCGGCAAGTAGCGCGGGGCTTGGATTCTCGATCATGCTTACGAAATCAGTCTGCATATCGCCGAGCATTTCGTACAGATTCGCTTTCGATTTGTAGAGGCAAACCTGGCGGGTGCCGTCCTTCCTGCTGGATACGAAAACAGTGGGGGGGATCGGGCGCCGGGTTTCGTCGGGCAATACTCCCCGAAAGAGAAACTCTTGCGAATCGCGAGATAAATGCGCGCCGCCCTCCGCCCAGGCGCGAACTACACCTGGGGCCTTGGCCACGGCGGCTTCTTCGATGGTGAGGGTCTCTACAATCTTGTCGACGGTCAGGGTATCTTCCACATCGTCGATTTTGAAGCACTGGCCGCCGGTAGAAATGGCCATTTTCTTGAAGGAACGCCAGGTTTGCGCGGCCGGTTCCTTGTGAGATTCGACCACCACGCTGTAAATGCGAATGAACCGTTGCGTGCACTGTTCCAGAATCCTGGGAAAGAGGCCCTCATCTTTCGGCGCGGCGTCTCCGATGAGAATGATGACTTTGGCATTTTCCTTCCTCCAATCCAGGCCCAACGCTTCCTTCAGGCCGCCGCACACATTCTCTTTCCAGTCCCCGTTCAGCCGCGACATGGCGTGAATTTCGTTGAGCTGATCTTCAAAACGATCGGCCTGACCTCGGGCTGCAAAGGGGATGATTTCCACCCACTCATCCCCCTCGGCCTGATCCCGGTATCCCACGAAGGCGAACCGGAGACGCAGGGGGTGCAACCGGCCGAACAGCTCCACGGTCCGGTTGCCAAACTCATTCATGAGTTCCCGGATTTTTTCTTTTGCCGCCGCCAACTCGTTGTGCATGCTGGCGGTGACATCCATAACGAATGCTACGTCGATGCTGCTGACATCCTTGGTGACGACCTTGCGGAGACTTTCCTGGATCCGCTCGTCGTAGGTGTCGGCGCCGCTTTGCGCGGTGTAGATGAAGGCAATTTCAAACGCGCGACCGTCGTCGGTGCGCCGAAAGATGGGAAAGGGCATGACGGTTGGATCGTGCGGGCCTTCGACGACCGATTCGCTGATTTTGTCGGTCAACGCCTCGTCGCGAAACAAGTCCACGTAGGTTTCCTTGTCTTTACCCACGAAGCGCAGCGCCTGGTCCGTGTCCCAGATAATCACATCGCCGGCGGCGATGAAGCCGTGGTGAGCGCAGTCCGATTTCTTTGGCTTGTCGCCGATTGCAATCAGGTCGTTCGTGGTTCCAAAGTGGTATGCTTTGGAATGCTGGTTGAGTCTTGAATCCACGGCGCTTTGCTCGGTGTCCCGGTAGACTTCCGCGCCGTTGCGAATGACCCAGACCTTTTTGAGAACACCGCCGGGGCCCCGTTCCGCGCTGTCACCGGCTACGTCCTGAAAGATCGCGGCGATGGACGGGAGCGCGCCGAAAATGAAAACTGACAGGATCGCTAGAAATTGGTTTTTCACGTTGGTTTTTTTCATTTGTTCACATAGTTCGCGGCACGGGCCGGAGGCTCCGTGCCACGAAAGTGGCTAAAGATTCAACACCTTGAACGGAACCCATGCCTTGTCTTCGAAGAAATTTTTTGGATCGGCGACGAAGCGTGACAGGGCGGCGGTTTTCTTTGCAAGAGCATGCCAGTCCGCGATGGCCCCTTTGTCGTTCAACTCGCGTATGATACCGGGCAACTCCGGCATGGCCTCGAGCATCAGTTTCACTTCCTCGGAGGCGGCGGCGGGGTCGTCCATATCGAGAATGGACTGAAGCACGTTCGGATCCAGTTCCGCGATGAACTCGACGCCGCCCGCGGCGATGGCGGTGAGCAATTCCGGGCTCGGGTTTTCAATCATCCGCACGAAATCCGTCTGCATATCGCCGAGCATTTCGTAGAGGTTGGGTTTCGACTTATAGATACAGACTTCCTTGGAGCCGTCCTGCTTGCTGGACACGTAGACGGTTGGAGGGATGGGACGTTTGGAGAAGTCGGGAATAATGCCCCTGAACACGAATTCCTGCACATCGCGAGAAAGCTTCGCGCCATCCACCCACTCGTCGATTGTCTTTATTGCGTCGTCGGCGATGGCCATCTCGATTTTCAGCGAGTCGATGATCTTACTGACCGTCTCGGTGTTGCGCGCGTCGGCAATCTTGAAGGTTTGGCCGCCGGTGGCGAGCGAGAGGGCGCTGAATGCGGACTGGGTTTCCTGATCGTCGCCGACGATGATGCTATGGACGCGTATGAAGCGCTCCTTGCACTTGGTTATCGCCGCGTCCCGAAATTCCACGTCGCGGGGCGGCGCATCACCGATGAGAACAATCGCCTTGCCGCTTCCGTCGCTCCAATCGGTATTCGCCGCATCCACGACTGCCGAGTACACGCTCTCCGGGCGGTCGCCGCCGCCCTTCGCGATTCGCTGAGCCATCTCTTCATTGAATCCCGGAATATCATTTATTCCGTGGAACGGAATGACCTCTTTCCAATGAGTTCCGTCCTCTGACTTGTCGCGGAATCCGAGGAATGAAAACCGAAACAGCATTGGCTCCTGCCGTCCGTCAGGCATGGTTACGGTCTTGGCCGCAAACTCTTCGATTAGAAGCCCTACGCTTTCCGTTGCCGCCGCGAGTTCATCCTGCATACTGCCGGTGATGTCCATTACGAAGACTACATCCGCCTTGTTGATGCTCTTGGTAACTACACGCCGGAGGGCTTCCTGCTTCCTGGCGTCTTCTCCAGTGGTCCCATCCGCTGCGGTATAGACAAACGCGATTTCGAAGGCTTTCCCGTCACCGGTTTTTTTGAAGATCGGAAACGGCTCGACGGTGGGGTCGTTTTCCCCCTCGACTCCTACGTCACCGACTTTGTCCGTTAATGCCGGATCCGTGTAGAGTTCCACCACTTGATCCTCATTCGCGCCCACGAACCGCAGTGCCTGATCGGTATCCCAGACAATGATTTTCTCTTTTTCAATGAATCCAAAGTGCTCGCAATCCGACTTTGCCGGCTTGTCACCGATGGCAATGCGGTTATCGCCGACTTCGCCGAAGTGGTATGCCTTGGAGTGCTGACGGAGCCTGGCGCTTATCTCGTGCCCGGACTCTGTTTTGTAGACTTCGGCGTTGTTGATCTTGACCCACACCTTCTTCAGGACGCCGCCTTCACCGGATTCCGCGGTTTCCCGCGCGGCACCCGTCCATTGGGCGGCCCCGCGATACGGAGCCAGCAGGAGCAGAATCGAGAACAGGCCCGCCAAGGCGCACTTGAGATGATGAAAGGTTTTGCAAGTTAATGAGTTGTAACGGCTGGAGTGAAGGATGAGCGGGATCAATTTTGCCTCCGTATTACTGAATGATGAATCACATCTCGTCCATTCGCCAAGATTGTATGAAAACTGGGAGACAAATTCCAACTGGAAGGCGAACCTACCTACCCAACTCAAGCGCAGGGTCACGGTCGCAGGCATTCGAACATGCCCGACTCGAGCATGGCGATCCACCCATTGTCCTGGGATCCCACTGGTTGGCTGTCAAACCAGTCCCACGCGAGGAAGACGATTTTGCCATTTCCCTCGGGGATTCGTGCCACGGTGGTATGGTCGTTCCCTTCCTGGGGGAACTGGGAGATGCTGGTATTGGTATTATCCGGCAAGGTGGAGGTACGCCAGGCGAATGTGGATACGTTGTGGGTAAGCGGGTCCACGTTATTCTCAAAAAAAGTGCCCGTGAGTCCACTCACATATGTGAATCTGCTTGAACTTACACCGACCTCACCTAAGCCCCCTTTATAGTCGGTTTCCCTCATCATTGCAATACGTAATCATCACATATTTTGAGTTGATCGGCTTTTAAAGCATAGTTGAGGTCGTCGTTCGAGCCTTTACGCCAGCGAAGATGGCGTTGTTGGTAAGCAGTCAATAAATAATCATGGACGAGAGGCCCGTCTATGAATTCAGGACTAATTATCGCAAAATGTACTTTCAGGATGGCCCGAATTGTGAGAATATTAATGCCCCGTGGAATGGAAGAATCGCGTGCCGATGGCGGTGAAGGCACAAGGCGAAGTCGTCGAGATCGAGCCGAATGAACCATTGAATGAAGAGTGTAGGCATTTTTT
>Ga0310342_100001213_pt1 | contig 15851 bp, 18 predicted proteins | sample S15DNA20500_MG_FD_206155 | JGI IMG/M metagenome (GOLD analysis project Ga0310342, IMG submission 206155) | Marine microbial communities from station ALOHA, North Pacific Subtropical Gyre - S1503-DNA-20-500_MG | ecosystem: Environmental > Aquatic > Marine > Oceanic | place: Pacific Ocean: North... | reverse complement strand
CCCGGGGGGATGAGAAATTGGTGATGCAGCTATTGGATTTGGAGATACAAGAAGAGTTGGAACCAGTGGCGCGCACAATGATTGAAGCCTTTAACCGTGGTGGTCGTATAGGAGCCAAGCAAATCAATGCCCTCTGAGTCTCTTGCGTTTGCGTTTGATGGCAAGAACGTCAATGCCCAGCGCATGGCGCAGCTACATTCATTGAGAAAGATCAAAGGGGTTGCAAAAGAAACCAAGACCGCATTGCGAAAGATCGTCACCCGGTCTATCGCAGAGGGCATCCCACCATACGATGCCGCACGTCTGATCAAGCCCATGATTGGGCTCACCGCACCTCAACAAACAGCGGTGTTCAACTTTCGCACAAACCTCGTCAACTCGGGTTTGTCTATGGATGCGGTGAACCGGAAAACAGCACGCTACATCCAGAAATCTTTGCGAGTGCGGGCCAAGATGATTGCTCGCACTGAGATTATTGGGTCATTGGCTCTTGGACAACAAGTTGCGTGGGGCCAAGCGCAAAAAGCCGGGATGATCGGGTCAGATGCGAAAAAACGATGGATCACGACCGGGTTTGGCGCATGTCCTATTTGTACCCAATTGAGCGGTGAGGAGGTGCCCATCTCGGGCAGTTTTCAAAGCATTGTAGGACCACTGGATCGTCCCACGGCACACCCAAATTGCCGATGTGCTGTGGTTCCAGTACCTGGACTCGGGGTGCCCGGTGCTACAGGGGTGACTCCTACCCCCACCACTGTTGCCCCTAAGCCCAAACCCAAACCCAAAGCAGTGGCCAAACGGCCATTAACTGGGCCAGAAATACGCAAGAAGTTGCTGGGGGTATTTAACAAAAAAATGCAAGCCGGAAAAACCCCCCCTCCCAGAGTTGCGGAACGGTTAGTGAGACAGACAAGAAACATAGTTCAGAGAAGAATGAAAGGGAAGAAACCACAAGCTGAGATTGATGAGGCTATCGAAAAATATGATGAAGCTAAAATGGTTTTGGATAAAGCTCTCAAAAAGACGGGGGATGTTAGACAAGCTGCTCACGATATGTTGCTCACAGATACCCGGTCAGAATTCAAGGTCTATAACCACCAAGGGGAGGTCATGTCCTCCAAGAACATTCATACAACGGCTAGGGACTTGAACAAGGGGATACAGACAAACTCTCCTCGACACATAGCAAGAGTTGGGGAAAGGGACGCTCAAGGCATTGAATTCACTCGACGATTATTGGGGGACAAAATTGGGAAAAAGTGGAATGTAAGCGTCAACAATTCTGGAACAGGTCTTTTTGAAGGGAGGTCAAACTACACCCCATGGACGGGGCAAGGAGGCACTATCAATATGTCCGTTCACGGTGGGGAGTATGGGATGAAGACGGTGGTTCACGAATTTGCCCATTGGATAGAACAACGCACAGGGTGGAATAAGGAATCATGGAAGTGGGTACAGAGACGGGCTAAAGGGGAGCAGTTGAAACAACTCAAGAAGCTGTACCCCAATCGGAAGTTTGCTGACGATGAGTGGGCGTTTGAGAACAAATTTTTGGATGCGTACATCGGCAAAAAGTACAATAATGCCTCAGAGGTTTTGTCTATGGGGTTGGAATACTTCTACAAAGACCCGTTGAAATTCGCAACTCAAGACCCAGACATGTTTGACTTTATTGTTCACTCCATCAATGAGATTAGACGGCTACATTCTATTTGATATCGCTACTGTGGGGAGGATATATGCCGCGCAGCATTTTGTTTTTTGGAGAGCAAGCCGAATTGACCGCAGGCAGATGGACCTCGAAAGATGCCCGCACTGTCCGGCTGATCAACATCTTTCCACTGTCTGATGACTTTCAGTATTATCCCAACCGAGACTTTTCATGGGTGAACCATCTCAGTGCGCAATTCCCCGAAGATGTAGTGGTGCTTGAGAATCCCCCGCCAGAGGGCAAACCAGGAGCCATCTATTGAAACGCAAACCTGGCCGACCACGATTGCCATCTGAGAAACTCAAACAGACTATCCCCATCAATTCTCGGGTGCCGATAGAAGTGTTTGACCAATTGGCGATGAAAGCAGGAAAGAGGAACGTCACCCTGTCAGCCCTTGTACGGCATATTCTATTGGCTCATTTGAATTATAGGTAAGTAAAAAACTACAGCCCACCCTGAAACCCGTATGATCATGGAGGTTTAGAATGCCGTTAAAACCCGTAATTGATTCACTGGACCAAATTGATGAGAGTTTGCGCTCTCATTACGTCGGGAACACTGAAGGCAAGTTTGTCCTTCAACTGGATGGACAACTCCCAGGATATGTGGACCAGTTGACGCATAATGAGCAGTTGAACAAAGTCACTGAGTTCAGAAACAACAACGTGACTCTTATGGCTGAACGGGACCAGCTAAAAACCCTCGCAGATCGGGGCACGTCTTTCGGGGACATCTCCCCCGAACAAGCTACAGCAGCAATAACCCAAATCAAAGAGTTAGAAGGCAAAGGGGTCAAAAAAGCAGGGGATGTCCAAGCAGTCGTGGACGCTGCGTTGCGTCAATTCAAGGAAACGGAATTCAAGGCAGTTCAAGCCAAATTAGAGGCCACGGATGCTGCGCGCAAGACCGCCGAGCAACAGGTGTCTGACCAATCCATGGCTGCGGCTATTGGTAGAGCGTTCAAAGCGGTGGGGGGTCAAGATGCTGCGCAGTCTTTCATTGTGAGTCGCGCACGTGAGCGGTTTGAGATGGTTGACGGGGATATGCGCGCCAAGACGGGGAATTACAGTGTTGAAAAGCCCGGGGAACCGTTGCCCCTCGCAGAATGGATGGCCACCCAAACCAAAGACGTGGGATTTGCTTTTGGAAAAAGCAACGGTATGGGTACTCCCCCCGGGGCTGGAGAGATAGCATCAGGGTTGCCCTCGGGGGTCAAGCTCTTGATTGACCCGTCACCCCAAGATTTGGGCAAATACGGAAAAGAAATTTCAACCGGGAAGATGCGCGTTGTAACAGCAGAAGAGGCTGCGGGAATCAATAACGGCACTGGGCCCAGATGATACGGGGTATAATCTGGGTGGGCAGAAGAGTCAGAGGGGAGGCACTCGGGGAGTGCATCCCTGGTCTTACTCCGGCGGAGTACAGGCCCAGCTACGGTGTAGTTGCTGGTGACAGTTTACTTGTTATCAGGAGAAGAAAAACACCATGGCTGGAGCACTTGTCACCACTAACATTCTGAACACCATGGCTGCGATGGGCCTGTCAGCCCTTCGTGAAAAAGTAGTCATGCCGCGCATTGTTAACCGTGATTATGAAGAATCTATCACGGGAGCCAAGCGCAACGCCACCGTCAATGTGACTATTCCGGCAGCAGTGACTGCTCGAACGGTTGCCCCTGACGTGGTTCCACCCGCAGTTCCCGCTGTGACTCCTACGGTGAAAGCTATTACGCTGGATCAATGGTATGAGGCACCCTTCGCAATTGACGATAAGGGGTTGGCGCAAGTCCAGCAGGGTATCGTCCCGATGCAAATCAGCGAAGCTGTGAAGGCTATAGCTAACAATATTGATAATTATTTGTGGAGCCTGACGGATGGAGCATATGGGTTCTATGGATATGTTGGCACCGCTGGGACTACTCCGTTGGCGAGCACCACAGCTGACTTTCTCTCAGCATCCAAGGTAGCCAGCGATCAATTGATGGACGATGAACCCCGATTCATGCTCATAGATACCGCGTTGGAAGCCAATGCCCGAGGGTTGCGTGCGTTTGCTGATGCGTCGTATTCGGGTGGAACCGAGACGATCATCAAGGGCACCATCGGGGAGAAGTTGGGTGCCAATTGGATTAGAACGCAGAACGTGCCCACGCACTCCAATACGGGTGCAGGCACTGTTCTAGTCAATGATGCGTCTGTTTCTGTTGGCGACACCACACTTACATGGGATGGCGGGGGCACAGCACCAGCAGCTGGGGACATATTTACAGTGGCTGGCGACACGCAGACCTATTGCGTGGTGTCAAGCACTTCAACCGTTATCACCATGAACCCCACAGCTCAAGTGGCGTGGGCCGATAACGCAGCGGTGACGTTCAAAGCCGACCACGTGTGTAACGTGTTGATGCACCGGGATGCGATTGCCTTTGCAATGGCTCCCCTCATCGACACCGTACAGGTGCCGGGGGCATCCTTCCAAGGAGTGGCGATTGATGAAAACTCGGGGTTGTCTCTCCGAGTGGAAGTCACCCGTCAACATCGTCAATGGCAGTGGGCGTATGATGCGCTGTATGGTGCATCGGTCATCCGACAAGAGTTGGGTGTCAGGCTCGCTGGCTAGTGCCTCGTGACCCCGTCTACTCTCCGGTGGGCGGGGTCACTTCTTTTTCTTCTTTCTGGAGGCATAGCCCATGTCAACGTGTTCTACTATGACTGTCGTTCAGTTATCTTCAAAACAACAGATTGTGATTAATGAGTCTGACTTTGACTCGTCAATCCATAAACGGGTGTCAGGTGCGCACGAGGATGCCCCGAGAGCAACGATTGAGCTTCAGGGTGGGGTTTACGTCAGCCCCTCGTCAACCGGCACGAGAACAGCCAAGAAGCGCAAGAGGATGGTGAAGTAGTGCTTGCGCCATTTTCGATTTGCTAGACATAGGAGTCTCATATGGCAGCTGCGGCACCGTCTATCCAGCCCAATAGGAGTATTGGTCTGGTCAATGCGTTTAGTTTGTTGGCCACCGGCACTTTTGTATCTGATGAGATTAGCGTGCCTCGGGACATTAGTACTTTGGCCGCTCAATCAACATTCGTCAGGGCAGCGGGGGGAGGCACGTGCGATGTTTTTCTCCAAACGTCCCTGGATAGAGGGGACACGTGGGTAGATATTGCTCAATGGGCTTTTACAACCTCTTCTGCAACTAGAATACACGCAGTGCGCTCATACATTGCGCTAGCAGCAAACTATACCCCCACAGATGGGGCACTTTCAGATAATACGATCAAAGACGGGTTGATGGGGGATAGGCTCAGGGTGAAGACAATAATTGCGGGCACCTCATATACGGGTTCATCCACGCTGGACGTTGACCTTGTTGTGAACCAGTAAAATGGGAACATCAGCAATTGACGCCACGGCCAAAGGTGCCTCGTCCAACAGTTACGTGACGTTGGCCCAAGCTGATCAATATCACGATGATCGGGTGGCTTCAGGTACGACGTGGGCTGCCTCCACAGACAATAACAAGACCCGGGCTATATTGTGGGCCACTGAGTTGTTGGAATCGTTGTATGATTGGAACGGGGCAGTGACGACCACTACGCAAAAATTGGCGTGGCCGCGCAGTGGGTTGTGGAACAGAAACGGGTATGCGTTGGATGCTGACACGATGCCTGAGCCTATACGAGATGCCACAGCGGAGTTTGCGCGCCAGTTGCTTGTATCTCGGAGGGCTGATGACAACCCGACTGAGGCTGAAAGCCTAGCCCAATTGAAAGCGGGTTCCATCACTCTCACGTTTAGCGATAGTGGAACCTACAATAAAATTGTTCCTGATGCGGTGTATCATTTGATCCCTGAGATGTGGGGCAAACCCCGGGGGAGACTCATGAGTACAATAGCAGCGGTGAGGGCATAAGATGGCTGGATTTGCTGACCTTGTTGCGTCGGGGGTTTCCATTGCGAACACTCTGACTGAGACTCTTCAGGCGACTGTGACGCACAAAACAGGCTTGACTCGGGATGCGTTTGGAACGCCCACTTTCAGCACGTCTACATCGCGGAAAGCGATTGTTGAAAAGCGCAACAAACTTCTCCGAGATGCTATGGGTCAGGAAGTGTTGTCCAAAGCCCTCCTCACTTTTCCCTATCCCGTCACAATAGCAAACACCGATATGGTGACCTTGCCCGATAGTTCTGAGTTGGCTATACTTATGGTGAGGGGGATAGTGGACCCAGACACTAATGCTGAATACATGGTGGAGGTGGAGCTTGGCTAACCCTCTACAATATCAACACTTTGGTAACGGGGTCAAGATGCTGGGTGATAAAGCCATGCGGAGAAAGATGGCTGCGATGGCTGCGAAGATACCCGGTGCGGTTGGGGCTGCTTTGTACAGTGAAGGTTTGATTGAGATGGCCGAGTCTATGATGCGCACACCTGTTAAGACGGGGGCACTGAGGGCTAGCCATGAAACGATGCCCCCGGAGTACACAAAAGGTGGCACTGAGATTTCAGTCACTATCAAAGTAGGTGGTCCAGCAGCCCCGTATGCTAAGGTGGTTCACGAGGACATGGAGGCACTCCATCGGACAGGTGAAGCCAAATTCTTGGAAAACACTATCAAAGAGTCTGCGCCATTTATCAGTAAACGGGTGGCTGCTCGGCTCAAGGTGGCGTTAGTCTAATGGCAACAGTGATTGATGAAATTGGCACCCGGCTAGCCACGGCCATCTCGGGCACTTTGGGTACTAATGTCTTTCAAGGCATGATGCCTCCTACTCCCGATGTGTGCGCAGCGGTATATGAAACGGGGGGATTGGGCGGCATTGAAGTTTTAGGCACAGCGGGAATTACGTTTGAGCAACCAGGGGTTCAGGTAGTGTTTCGTGGGAATGTGGATGACTATGCGAGTGCACGCACCCCGGCGCAAACAGCATTCAATAACCTCAAAACGATTCAAACGGAAGACCTCTCAGGCACCCGGTATGACCTCACAACGATGATGCAACAACCATTCGCATTGGGTCCAGATGAGAATGGACGACCAAGGATTGTGTTCAACATCATCTTTCAAAAGGAAGTAACATGAGTGGGGTGATTCTTACCGATGGGGGGACCAAACCCCGGGGGGACGGTCATTGCGAACAGTGCGGTGAGGATAAAGGCCAATTCAAGCCGGTTATGGGCGGGCAAGAAGTCTGTATGAAATGTGGATATCAAAGGGATCTGTTATGAGCAATCAATTGAGAGCACTAGTGGGTCTGACATACCCGTCCCCTGAGAGTTTAGAGATGGTCAAACGGGCTGGAGGCATCAGCAAATTATCTAATAGACAGAAGTCCAAATTGGTATTGATTGAACGCAAGCCGGGGCAATTTTGTAATGATCTCCCGACCAGTTCACTCAAGGATCAACTGAAGCGGGGGAATGTAGAGATTGTGGGGGAGTCTAAGACCACAAAAGCTGCGGGGAGGAAGAAATAATGGCACTTGGTAAATTTGGACCAGCTAGTGCGCTGTTCTTCGTTGATGGGTACAATCTCTTGGGGCAAAAGCTCAAGGGGTTGCGGGAAAAAGCCACCTCACCCACTGAGGACGTGACGGCATTGGGGGACTCATTCACCTCACATGACCCAACGGGGGTGGTATCTGTTGAAGTCACTCAAGAAGGGGCTTATTTTGACACCAGCACCAACGGGGGTCACGCTGCGTTTAATGCGTCGGTGCCAACTTCTCCCCAAGCCACCGAGAGGGTGATGTGCCTCGGGTTTGCGGGGCAAACAGTTGGTTATCCCATGGTGGGGTACAAAGGCAATTTCACCCAAGAATATGAAGTGGCGGCAGAGTCAGGCAATTTGACGAAAGCCAATGTGACTTACTCAATGACCGGAAGCCGGGATGCGGGGGTGATAATACAACCCCTTGCCGCCAAAACCGCTTCATGGAATACCGAAAGCACACCCGTTGATAATGCAGCGTCAACGAGTGGGGGTGGAGTAGGGTATCTTCAGTGTACCGCTGCAAGCGGTTTTTCAGCGTTTACTGGGCAATTAAAAGAATCATCTGATGATGTTACATATTCAGCATTCATAAATTTTTCAACTAGCGTCTCAGCCCCGTTCGCAGAAAGATTGGAGATGAGCGGAACAGTCCAGCGTTATGTGGCGTTCACAGGAAGTGTGACGGGAAGTGGCAGCATCACTGTGTTTTGTGGGTTTTCACGTTCGTAAACAGGACAGGAGTACAACACTATGGCAGGCAGATACGGACCAAGCTCAGTCACCGTCACCCTTGAAGATGGACCAGGGGGGACCGCAAGGGCACTCACCAATTTCATCTTGGAAGGGGTCAGCGTCAAGCAGACCTCGACTCTGATGGAAACGACCTCATTGGGGGATGCTTTCGTTGAGCAGACTCCTACGGGTCAATTGACAACTGAAAACATCATCCTCACTTGCATATGGGACACGACGGGAACCACAGGCACGCATGCCGTACTCGGGACGGTTGATGACGGTCCACAGGATGATGGGCGCCAACTTGTGGTAGTGTTCGGAGACTCGAAAACGTACACTGTAGACGTTCGCTTGATGTCATCTGAAGTGGTTGCGGCCAATGGCGCGATTCAGACGATTGTTGCTGAATTGGTACCAACTGGCACAGGTGCGTGGTCATAAACTCGTTGAGAGTTTATGTTGCTATAAATCACGAGGATGCCCCGAGAGCAACGAGCATAGTCACCTGTACATTTACATGTATGAGTGGTCAATCGTTGATTTCAGTGTCCAACCTCTTGTAATAACAAGAGTTAGACCTTTCAAGGAGAATGAGCGATGGGACTGGTGATTGGACAGCAGAAAACGGTAGATCTGCCGTTGGATTCTGGGGAGTCTGCGGTGATTCGTAAGTTGAGTCACCGCAAACTTTCCGATGCCGCTGCGGCGCAGCAATCTCAGGGAATTGGGTTCATGCGCGAGGTGGGAGCAGAACTGCTCATGGCCCTCAGAAATGAGGACAGTGGTAAGGTGGATCGCATTCAGAAATCGCAAGAAGCAAACATTGCCAATTATCATCGTGACTCCCTGTTGGAGAAGGGGATTGTGTCGTGGACGTTAGACCCGGCCATTACTGACTCCAATCGGGTAGAAGTACTCAGCGAGCTTGATGAGCCCACCGCCGCATTTCTGTCTCAAGCCATTTTTGACTATAGTCGGCCTGAGACACAGGATGAAGCGGGGGAAGGGCCAAGCGGTTTGTCGAATATTTAGACCAAGATGACTCCGACATTCCGCCACCAGAAGAGTGGATCATCTCAAGAGTCTGTGAAGAGTTTAGCTGTTTGCCAGACGAGGCACGAGTTGCGCTAGAGAATGATTCCAGCGGGTCCATTTTCAAGATTATGGACATGCGCTCTTTAGCTAGTGCCAAATCACGTGTTGATAGTGCAGATGCTAAGAATGTTCCAACCGATAGCGCAGCCACCCGCTATCTCCGGTTGCAAATGGAAATGGTGGGAGAGTTTTTGGGGATCAACACGGAAAAGAAAGAATGATCAACATTGGCACTCTTCTTGCCGTTCTCAAGTTACAAGATCAGATGACTCCTGCGCTTACGCGGGCATCTGCTGCTCTTCAGTCTACCAGTAAAAGACTCAAAACTATCGGCGCAGGGATGAAGTCTGCGGGCACGTCCCTGATGACGGGTTTGACGTTGCCTCTCGTAGCAATGGGGGCTGCGGCTGGAATTGCGTTTGGAAGTTTTGAGAAAAATATGAACAAAGTCAAAGCCTTGACCGGGGAAACGGGGCAAGCCTTTGATGATATGACCCAACTGGCCAAAGACCTTGGCAAAAGCACTAAATTTTCTGCGAGTGAAGCCGCAGATGCCATGGGCTTTTTGGCGATGGCAGGGTTCAAAACGCAAGAAATCATGGGATCACTTCCCGGCGTGCTTGAGCTTGCCGCATCGGCCAATCTTGGACTCGCAGAGTCAGCTGATATCACCACCAATATTCTCACCGGCTACGGTCGGACGGTGGAACAGGTTGGTGAGACAAATGACATCTTAGTGAAGGCATTCACATCTGCCAATACTGACCTGGTCCAATTGGGGCAAGCATTCAAATTCGTTGGACCAGTGGCCAAGTCTGCTGGGGTGAGCTTTGAAGAAACAACTGCCGCATTGTCCCTCATGGGAAATGCGGGCATACAGGCGAGTATGGCGGGCACAGCGTTGCGTGGAGCCATTACGAAGTTGCTAACCCCCACGAACAAGGCTGCTAAAACGATGCGTGAGGTGGGATTAGTGGCTACAGATTCCACCGGCCAACTCTTACCCATGGCGGACATCGTGCAGCAACTCGGGGAGAGGGGAGCCACTACCGCTCAGCTCATGACTATCTTTGGGCTGCGGGCTGGACCCGCGATGGCGGGATTGGTCTCACAGGGGCACGGTGCTCTGCGTAAGCTCACCGGAGAATTGGAGAATGCCGGAGGCATCGCCAGCCGTGTAGCCACCATCCAGATGGAGGGGTTGAATGGGGCTTTCATCCGATTCAAGTCAGCGGCTGAAGGGGCATTCATTGAGATTGGAGAAAAACTGGCCCCCGCACTCATCGGACTCTTTGAAGCCGGGATCAAGGCTGCGAATTGGGTGTCCAATAAACTAGTGCCCGCATTCACCTCTCTTTCCCCCATCACCCAAAAAGTCATCATTGGGGTTATTGCGCTAGCTGCTGCGATGGGTCCGTTGCTCATTATCTTCGGTCAAATGGCTATTGGGGTGGGGGCACTCATCACTGGATTTCTTTCCCTTGGGACATTGACGGTAGCAAGCACCGTTCCCAAAGTGTCCATGTTAACCCGGGCGATGACTACACTCAACAAGAGCTTTCTAGCAAAGGGTGTCAAGACTTTTTTCACCCCCGCATTGAAATTCTTGAACGCGGCAGCACTTGCTACCGGGAGTGCCCTCAAAACCTTAGTCACCCGTATTGCGGCCACCACCGCAGCGCAAAAGGTTGCATCTGCCGCAACGATAGCCTACACCACTGTGAAGAAAGCCTTGATGCTTGTTATCGGTGGGGGCAAAAGAGTTATATTGCGGTTCATCGCATATCTTGGTTCAATAACAATAGCGCAAGGGCTGGCCGCTACTGCTTCAGGGGTGCTCACTACTTCCCTCTATGCCCTCTGGACGGCCACTGGGGTAGGGGTGGCGTTTGTGGCCGCAATTGCTGTAGGGTTTGCGGCGTGGAAGTTTATAAAATGGGTTATGGGAATTGATGCGGTGAAAGACGCTATTGTGCGTCTTAAAGGCTGGTTGAGGCTCCTATCAGATGAAGAGGTAAAAGCCCAATTGTCCACAAGACAATTAGGTCGTGACCTCGGAGATGTGACCCCCGCAGCTGACGAACTGCGGGAGAAATTAGGCGAAGCCGCCGGAGTCAGTGGCACAGTAAAAGAATTACAACAAGCGATGGTCAACCTTGCTGGAGTTGTCGGTGGGTTGAACCAAGATGAGATGTATCTCATCACGCAGCGAGCACTTTCACTTCGGGATGCGGGGAAAGACTTGACCCCTGAACTTCAGCGCATGGTTGATGTTTTTGACCAACAGAAGGAAGCAGCCGCAGACGCATCCGCAGAATTAGAAAAACAGCGTCAACAATCAGATGAGTTGCTATCCGCTACGGAAGACTTGCGCAAGGAATTGTCTGGCGAGGGGTTGCTAGGGGAATTAGAAGTGCTCAAAGCTGCCTGGAGAGAATTGACCCCAGAGCAACAAATGAATGCAGATACAATGAGACGTGCGGGGGAGATAGCTGCCGATCTTGCTGATGAAGGAGTAGTGCTTGAGGGAGTGTTTGTTGATCTTGCTGAGGCCACCCGGGAGGTAGAAGGGGAAGTCAAAGAGGTGGGCACGACAATGTCCGAGACTGCCCGCAAAGCGAACCAACTTGCCGATGAATTCAGCGGCAAAAATCTCCGCAAACAGGTTGATGCGCTGGAGATGTCGTTGGGCCTTTTGATTTTCAATGGGCAAGACAGCGAAACGGCCTTGCTCAGACTTGGAGAAGCCGCGCTGAAGCTCCGCGATGATGGGGCAGACCTCTCCACTGAACTGGATGACCTTGCAGATTTGTTCCGCAATGCTCAGTCCGCAGCAAATGATTTTGTAGGACCACCAGAGATAGAACGGCAAATTTCACTGGCGGACAAGTTGAAAAGTGTCTGGGAGAAGATACCGGGCATTATGGTTGATGCCCTCAAGGGTGGCGGTAATGCCATGAAGGCCGTTGGCTCTCTGTTTGGCTCAACGCTTGGGGGGCACCTCGGGGACAAGCTCAAAGGTTCGATTGACGGGTTGACTGGAAAGCTGGGCGGGATGCTCGGGTCAGTGATGGGTCCGTTAGGTGGAATGGCTGGAAGTCTCTTGGCCGAGGGGATCGGGAAGGCGGCAGGGAAAATAGGAGGGTGGCTAGGCAAAAAGTTATTTGGGGATAAAACCATCAAGAACGTCAAAAGTACTGCACAGCGTATGTGGGGAATTGCGCTCAACAAAACAGCGGCCAAAGCCGCTGCGGAAATGACCAAGACTGTTGGCGATTCTTTCACCGGGTTGCTCCTCACGCTAGGCAATACTATTGAGGTGTCCGGCGGCGTGATGGCTCTGGGATTCACGAACGTCACCCGTGCGGCTAGGGACACATTCAGCGCCATTGATATGGGCAAGCTCACCTCAGAGCAAGCCCTTGAGGGTTTGCTGCCTGTCCTCACTCAGCTTGCTGGGTCATTTGATAGTGCCGGAGAAGCGGGGCAAACGCAGTTCATGGAGTTGATCACGCTGGCCCAGAAATTTGGGCTGGATATGGATGCAATCACAGCAGCGATTGGTGAGGATTTGGTCGATAAGGCGCTAGGCCAAGACCTCCCAACGGTTTTGACTCGCATGAGAGACGGGATGGTTGATTTACGGCAAGAAGGGTTACAGCCGTTCATGCAGCAATTGATCGATCTGGGCGTGATCACTGATGACCAGCGTTTAAAGATGGACGAGTTAATGCACGGTTCAAAGGTCGATTTCAAGGCGATGGAGGCTGCGGCAAGCAAGTACGGGATTGAGTTGTCTGCCCTCGGGCCGAAGTTTGATGAGGCGAAGCTCAACGATATTGCGAACGGCATCAGCGCCGATTTTGAAATGCTGACGGCAAATGGCGCAGAGGTTGGAGCGGTGATAGCCGGGATGGGAGATGAAGTCCAAGCCCTCGTCACTGACGCCCAAAATGCGGGCGTGGCGATACCGGACAACATGCGCCCAATCATTGAGCAGATGATAGCGATGGGCACCTTGGTTGGGGCAAACGGCGAGGCTATCACCGACATGAGTGATGTGGACTTCGCTGAGCCGATGGCCGCCAAGTTTGATCAGGTTGTGGACAAACTTGGGATTTTGATCAACAGTTTCCTTGACCTTTTGGGCTTGACTGATGGTGTAGGCACCTCGATTAAGGATATCCCTGATCAAGTCAACGTCGGCGTGGGGTTTAGCGTTGAGCAGATGCCCGATTTTGATATGCCGGACATTGATTGGGATTGGGGAAGGGTGGACATGAATTGGGACAATTTTGAATTTCAGGGATTTAAGCACGGGACACGTGGAGCTTTCCACGATTTTGGAGCAGGCACCCCGGTTGTCTTACACGGCAAAGAGCGCATTCAAACAATAAACGAGGTTTCAGGGGAATCTGCCGGCACAGCCGTTCTCGAAAAACGCTTGGGAAGCATTGAGCGGTTACTCAAAGACCAACCGAGAGCGTTTGGGCTGGCACTCTCCGACAGTCTAACGCTGATGAATTAGCAGATGACGTTACCATTGTGTGAGGAGGCAATCGTTGCTCTCGGGGCATCCTCGTGATGCAGAAGTAATGAAATGGGCGCGCAACTTGAAGTTCACATAGGAGTAGAGACGGCCACCGACATCTGGACTGATTTGACCCCAGATGTGATGGTAGCAGAAGGTGTGTCCATCTCCTACGGGATATTTGGCGACAAACCCATGGATGTGGTGGGAGGAACTGGGGAGTGCTCTTTCACACTTAAAGGGCTGAAATACTCTTTTCACCATGCGGATGCGCTATCGGGATTTGTGTTTGGTGCCGGGATTCGTGTGACGATGTACCGGACGAGCGATGCCGCTCAAAGTGTCTCGTCCATTACGAGGTCGAGCAGCACGGCGACTGTCACTACTGCGGCTAGTCATGGCTATAGCACTGGTGATTGGATTACGATAGCCGGGGCCAGTCAGTCTGGTTATAACGGAGTGTTTCAAATCACGGACACAGCGTCCACGACGTTTACGTATTCACTTGGTTCGCTCACTCCGGCAACTCCAGCCTCGGGAACAATCACGGCACGTCTGGGCTATATCAAACACTGGGGAAAGCTGCGTGCTGCCAATCCAAATCCAGGGGCATACCGTCCACACTTTGTGCGCGTGACGAGTTACGACCGGATGCGTGATTTGGCAGAAACGAAAGTCAGAGCCATCGACGTGGCGATCAACAAAACGGAAGCGGAACTGCTGACCTTGGTGCTGGATTCGTTACCCGCCGTCGCGCAACCCCTTCGGCGTGATTTTGACACTGGGGTTGACACGTTTCCGTATGCGTTCAACGAGTTGGGATCGGGCACACCGGCACTCACAATATGCAAACATATCGCGGTCAGCACATATGGCGGGATTTTCATGACTGGCGACGGGACATTGGTACTTCAATCAAGGAATACGAGGGGCACCGGGACTCCTCAATTCCATTTTGACGAAACGATGTCAGATTTGACCACGAATGCGAGCGTGGACGAACTGGTGAATAACGTGCGAACCACCATCAGTCCGAGGACTATTGATGCATCAGCAACGACGGTGATCGCATCCACGACCGGGACGCCGCTGTCTGTGAGTTCTGGTGAAACGCTCACGGTGTATTTAGAATACCGTGATCCAAATGATACGCAGACCTTGATAGGAGGCACGGCGGTTGTAAACGCGACGGCCACAACGGATTATTTGGGGAATGCGGCAGTTGACGGAACAGGCTCAAACTTGACTTCTGACTTGAGCATCACCACTACGGCATATGCCTCCACGGCAAAACTGGCCATTTCAAATACCGGGGCATCAACCGTGTATCTGGTGAATGGCTCCGGGGTGGCGTTTCTTCAGCTTCGCGGCAAGGGGATTTATCAGAGAGCGCAGCAAAGTTTTGAGGCCGTGTCTTCGCAGCCATACGGAGACAAGATGCTGACCATTGACCTGGCGTATCAATCGAATCCAGAAAATGCACAAGGGTATGCACTAACGGTTGAGGATGGTTTCAACGATGCGGCAGCAACACAATTGGATTCAATTACGTTCAATGGGAATGATTCAGCAGATTTGCTCCAGCAAGCCTTGGCACGTGAGCCTGGTGATATTGTTGATGTGTCAGAGTCTACGGTTGGGGCCGATCAAATCCAGATGCTCATCCAGTCGATTGGCTTGGAGGTGCGCGGTGGGCCGTGGCTCACGTGTACACTCGGCTTGGCTCCTGGGTCAGCGTATGCCATGTGGCTCTTGGAGACGGCTGGTAGGTCAGAGTTGGGTGAAACGACTGTCTTGGGCTGGTAGGAGGAACGATGGCTTGGAGCACACCGAAAAGCTGGACCACGGGCTATAAAGTGCTGGCGTCGGACATGAATACGTTTCTGTCTGACAATGATTCGGCATTGCGGTCTGGCGGCATTGCGATTACGAGTCAAGCGGCTGGCGATGTCCTCTACGCCTCGTCTTCAACGCAACTCGCACGGCTCGCAATCGGCACCGCGAACAAAGTCTTGACCAGTAGTGGGTCTGCGCCTCAGTGGTCAACGCAAGTTGTGAATGCTGCGTTACCCACCAATATTGACGTGGGGGGCACCCTCGACGTGACCGGACGGCTACTTGTGGATAGCGTTGGCCCCAGTGCTATCGGTCAGTCGGTGAGTGGTACCACAAGTTTGGTCCTCGGAGGTGCGTTCACCAGTGACGGGTCCAGCAACTACGCCTACAAGGTCAACATTGCCGGATCATTGACGGGAGCGGCTGGGGATACAGCACG
>Ga0310342_100001211_pt1 | contig 15864 bp, 11 predicted proteins | sample S15DNA20500_MG_FD_206155 | JGI IMG/M metagenome (GOLD analysis project Ga0310342, IMG submission 206155) | Marine microbial communities from station ALOHA, North Pacific Subtropical Gyre - S1503-DNA-20-500_MG | ecosystem: Environmental > Aquatic > Marine > Oceanic | place: Pacific Ocean: North... | reverse complement strand
GATGGGCTCCTGGATCTTTTTCTTTCCAACGCGGGAAGCCTGGCGGACGGCAAGGTTCTGTCCGGGCCCGGCCCGGCCCTCTACAGGCAGTCCTCGCGGGGGAGGTTTGAAGAGGTCTCAGCCGAGCTGGGGATCGAGTTTGAGGGGTGGGGGACGGGTGTCGCGGTGGGGGATTATGACAACGACGGCGACCAGGACCTCTTCCTGGCCTGCTGGGGTCCCGACCGGTTCTGGGAGAACAGGGATGGGCGGTTTTTCGAGGTGAGCAAGAGGGCGGGGCTCGATCATGAGGGGCTCAGCACCAGCGCCGTATTCTTCGATTACGACCTCGATGGGCTGCTCGACCTCTACGTCGCCGGCTATCTGCAGTTTGACCTGGAGGCCCTCCCCAATGATGGTGAGCCCTGCATCGAAGGAGCCGCCCGCGTAGCCTGCGGGCCGGATTTTTACGAACCCGCGACTGACAGGCTCTACCACAACGAGGGCGGGGGCAGGTTCCGCCTGGTCTCCGGGCAGGCGGGGATCGGCGCAGGAGTCGGTGGCTACGGGCTTGGGGTCGCGGTCGATGATTTCAACCTCGATGGCCTGCCGGATCTCTACGTGGCCAATGACTCCACCGAGAACTACCTGTGGATGAATGCCGGAGCTGGAAAGTTTACGGACGAGGCGCTGCAGGCGGGGGCGTCCCTTGGCCCGGAGGGACAGGGGCAGGCAGGGATGGGCGTGGCCATTGGAGATTACGATGGAGATGGGCTGCGGGATATTTTCGTTACCAATTATTCCCAGGAACAGAACGCTCTCTATCGCGGCGCGGAGGGTGGAGGGTTTATCGACAGCTCAAGCGGGTGTGGTTTTTCCGGGGAATCCTACATGGCGCTGGGCTGGAGTACTTTTTTCGCGGATTTTGACAACGACTCTGATGATGATCTGTTCGTGGCCAACGGGCACGTGCATCCCGCAGCCGCCCAGGTGAGCTCGTCCCTGAGCTACCTGCAGCCTTGTTTTTTCTATCTCAACGATGGAGAGGGGCGCTTTGAATTGTGCCCGGAGTCGATCGGGCAGGATGCTCTAGAGGCGCGCGCCCATCGAGGGGCCGCCGAGGGGGACATCGATGGGGATGGGGACATAGACATTCTCATCAGCGTCCAGGGAGGCCCTCCTGTCCTTCTCGAGAACCGCACGGCAGGGGCCGGCAACTCCCTGCTGGTCGAGTTGGTGGGAAGTGAGAGCAACCGCGAAGGCATTGGTGCACGGCTCACTGGGAGGGTGGGTGGCAAGGTGATCACGAGGAGGGTCGGGCGGGGCGGGGGCTATCTCTCGGCGAGTGATGCCCGGGCGCATTTCGGCCTTGGAGCCTCCAGCCGGCTTGATTCATTGGAGGTCTGGTGGCCATCGGGGCGAAAGGACACCCTGGCAGAGATGGAGGCCGGAAATCTCTACAGGATCCAGGAGTCCAATGGCAGGGCCGAGGTGATTCGAAAACTTTCGCGAAGGCCTTGAGCTCAGGGCCTGCCGAGGCCCTCCTTGAGAATGTGCTTGAGGGCTTCGCGGTCCTCGCTGGGCAGGGGCAGGAGAGGCCGCCTGGTTTCGCCCCCGCTCATTCCCAGCAGGTCATGGGCGTGTTTCAGCCCGGAGATGCCATAGTGTACGGTGATCGCCTGGTTTACCGGGAGCAGTTTCTGCTGGAGCGCTCTTGCTTCGGCAACCCGGCCTGCCTCGAAAAGATCGCAGAGGGTGACACATTCTTCCGGGGCGATATTGGCGAGGGCCAACACTCCTCCGGCCGCTCCAAGGGCCAACCCGGCCAGTAGTATGTTCGCGGTACCGACATAGATCGTGAAGTCATCAGGGCAGTCCGCCAGGCACCTGGTTAGAAATACCATGTCCTGGGAGGTGTCTTTCATGCCGATGATACCCGGGTGGCCGCTGAGCCGCCGGACCATGTCGGCCTGGAAGACGATCGGAGAGAATTTCGGCACGTGGTAGAGAAGGACCGGGATCTCCGCGGCGTCAGCTACGGCCTTGTAGTGTGCTTCGAGGACAGTCGGGGTCATCGCGCCCTTGTAGTAGGAGGGAGGGACGACCAGCGCGGCATCGGCGCCTGCCGCGGCGGCGCGCTGGGTCGATTCGATGGTCGCCCGGGTGGATTCTCTCCCGGTTCCGACGATGATGGTTTTGTCTTCCGCCCTTGAGGAGACGGCTGTCTCGATGACCTCAACGGCTTCTTCGTCGCTGAGGTAGACACTCTCCCCATTGGAGCCAAGGACCACGTAGCCTGCGAGCCGGGTGTCGTTCAGGGTCTCTATATTCGCCCTATAGGCATCCCGGTCGAACTCTTCATCCCTGAAGGGGGTTACCAGGGGAGGGAAGATACCCGATGGCAGCACGCTCATCTTGTCTCCTGCTTGTAGGTCCCGTTGTTTGCCGGCCGAGGTCAGGCTCCCTGCCCTAATCGACCGATGACCGGAAGGTCGTCGGCGAGAGGCCGTACGTAATCGAGGAAGGCCGCGGTGACATCGTTGCCAGTCTCGCTGATGAACTCAGCCGGCATCTCCTTGGTGTGCTTCGCCACCTTGTCGAGGTCGGTCATGAAGAGTTCAGATCCGTAGCGGTCGGAAGATCCCGTGCGGCGTATGCAGACCGTGCCGCTCGAGAGCTCTCCCTCGACCATTGATTTTACGGCGAAGGCTCCGGCCGCCCGGGCTTCTGCCGCATCCACCTCGGAGCGGATGCCGGGGAAACAGCGCTGCATGTATCCCAGGGTGTCAGCTCGAACTCTCGAGGCGGCGGGCACCTTTTCTTTGACGAGATTGGAGAGGTAGTCGCCAAGGGCGCCGGTGCCGGAGAGCTGGATATTGCCGTGCGAGTCCTTTTCGCCGCTGGAGAAGACCGGCGAACCATCAGGGCGGCTGATTCCCTCCGACACGGCTATGACGCAACGCCCGATGTCGTCGAGGCAGGCGGCTACATCGTCGATGAAGCGCTCTTCTTCGAAAGCGACCTCAGGCAGGTAGATGAGGTGGGGGCCATCCGTCTCGGCCTGTCTTGCCAGGGCGGAGGCCCCGGTGAGGAAGCCGGCGTGCCGGCCCATGATGACGTCAATTTTCACGCCTTTGAGGGCTGTATTGTCGAGATTGTCTCCCATAAGGGCGAGGGCGACGAATCTCGCGGCGCTTCCGTAACCCGGGCAATGGTCCGTTTCACGAAGGTCGTTGTCGATGGTCTTGGGGATGTGGCAGACCCGGAAGTCGTAATCCTCCCCACGGGCGAGCTCGTCAACAATGTGCGCGGTCTCGGCGGTGTCATTGCCGCCAATGTAGAAAAAATATCGGATGTCGTGGGTCTTGAAGACTTCGATCAGTTCCTTGCAGTCTTCCTCAGTAGCTTTTTTTCTTACCGAGCCCAGTGCGGCTGAGGGCGTCCTGGCGACCCGCTCAAGGGTTTCCGGTGTCTCGGCCGTAAGGTCGATCAAATCGTTCGTCAGAAGCCCCTCAAGGCCGTGACGAGCCCCATACATATGACCGATTTCCTCATACTTTGCTGATTCGAGGACCGCTCCAACCAGGCTTTCATTGATAACGCATGTGGGGCCACCAGATTGGCCAATAACCGCGTTTCCTTTGATGTTGGGCAAATTAACTCTCCAGGGAATTCAGTCGATCATGACTCTTCGTTTTGAATGAAGTTCAGAATTATCTATGAAACCGCGGCAGTAGAAAGAAGAAAAGTTGATTCAGCTGCGGATCTCGATTTTCAGTCAGTAGTGGGTGATATTTAGCCGTATTCTGATTTGAGAAATAAATATAGCTGTTCTCTAAACACTTATTATTTAATAAATTAGGTTGTTTTTTATCGACGAGTTCAATTTCCGGCTAAAAATTAGTCGAAATGGAAGTTTGGGATTGCACGCGGCCAGGAGGCGATCATGCCTTTAAATTCAATTGGTTGAATAACTTAAGATAAATTATGCGAGCATTTTTCAAATGGAATGGACCTTGCTTATATCCAGTCCAGTTCGCAGCGATCTACAAGGTTTCAACCCGTGGAACTGCGGTTAAAAAACGGACGGATTTGCACCGGAAGGTGTGAGATAAGAAGGAGCCTGAGAGTTGAGGGAGGATAGCCTCCTTTTGGGCGGGTCGGATATTTCCTGACCGCCCTTTAGGGTCGAAGGAGGCAGGTTCAAATACCCCATTTCTCCTTTTACTTGCTTCATTTCTTACGGAAGGGCGTCAGCTTGCTGGCGCTCTTTTTTTTTACCCAGGGGATAGGGCTCTCCCGAACATTTCATGAAAATAGATTTGTCGCAACGGTGGGCGGTGCTTGTTGTCCGTCCGTGTTTTCCGCCTGCGGGGCCTGAGTCCGCCGGGAGAGCGTCGTTGAGATTCTTTCCGGTATGGAGCGTGCTAACCGCCTCAGGCGGGCGCCTAATCTACCGGGTAATCCCACGGCAAGATCGTAAACGCCTCGGCATCATTGCAGACGCCATGCGTCGAATCCCGCCGAGTATCGCCTTCGCATTTTTTCTCCTCGTAACCTCATTGCGGGGGGGGCTTTTTATGGGAGCGCGGAAGCTCCCGTCGCTCTCGGCGCGATCAATCTCGCCATTGGGCCACCAGGGTGCTTGCGGGCCTGTGATCGACGACCGTTACGATCTCCCGGGGAGTGGCTGGTACGAGATCGGTTGAGGAGAGCACCCTGACCCGCTGGGATGCCACTCGGACGACAAGGGCCAGGGCGGCAAAAGAGCTGACCAGGCTGGAGCCACCGTAGCTGACAAAGGGCAACGGCAGGCCGGTGATGGGGGTCAGCCCCATGGTCATGCAGATATTCTGGTAGCTCTGGATCGCGAACAGGGAGCCGATACCGACAGCCAGCAGCTTTCCGAAGGGATCCTCCGTGTTCAGTGCCACGAGAAAGCAGAGCAGGACAAGCGCGACCAGCAGGAGGACGACGCATCCGGCGCCGAGAAACCCCCACTCCTCGCCAACTACGCTGAAGATGAAATCGGTGTGCCTGGCGGGGAGTTTGCCGAGGCTGTTCTGCTCACCCCTGCCGTAGCCCCGGCCGCTGAGGCCGCCGCTGCCGAGGGCTATCTTGGACTGCTCCAGTTGGTAAGCTTCCCTTCGTTGCACAGCCGGGCTGTCCTGTTCGAAATAACCCGTCAGCCTGCTGAGCTGGTATGGCTTGAGCAGCGGCAGGCGGTTTCCCATCTTGTAGGCTACCGGGACCGATGCGGCCGCGAGGATGACGACGGCCACGACGTATTTCCAGCGCGCGCCGGCGACGAATACCATCGCGAGCAGGATGCAGGGCAGGACCATGCTGGTGCCGAGATCCGGCTGTGCGAGCACAAGGCCCATCGGCACCATCGTCAACAGGCAAGGCATGAAGAGCCCCTTGAGGCTGCCCTGGTCTTCGCGGAAGCGGAGATAGCGGGCAAGGCAGAGTGCCAGGGCGATCTTCATCAGCTCGCTTGGCTGCACATTGAACAATGCAAAGCGGAACCACCTGGAGGAGGTGGGGTCCCCCCGCAGTAATTTCAGGGCAAGCAGGACACAGAGGCAGAAAAGTACCAGGCCGTAGAGGGTGTAGGATTTGCGCTCGAAAAACCGGTAGTTGATCCGGGTCAGGACGAGGAAACCGCAGAAGGCGATGGCGGCCTTGACAATCTGCTTCCAGGCGACCTTTCCCGGGAAGGCTTCTCCCTCCAAATGCATGGTGCTGTGCACGAAGAGCACTCCGATGAAACACAGGCTGAGGGCTGTGAACACCAGGTACCAGCCGAGCATCCGGTTGCTGAAAAGTTTTGAAATCACAGTCCACCTCCGCCTTCCTGGCTCGGCGGGAGCTCCTGTGGCGGCTGGGCAAGATAGCGAGAATCGCTTTCGGCAAGGTAGTCCATGAGGACCCTGGCTACGGGGGAACCGGCATCGCCGCCTCCGAGCCTGCTTTTCTCGCAAACGATCACGAAGGCCATCGTCGGGTTCGGCAGGGGCCCGTATCCGACCAGCCAGGAGTGGTAGCGCAGGGTGCCCGCGTGGTATTGCGCGGTCCCGGTTTTCGCGGCGAAGTTGTAGTTCTCGAGTCCCAGCTTTCCGTACACCGTACCGTTGCGGTCACTGACGACCCGCTTCATGCACTCCTGCAAGATCGCGGCGGTGCGTGGATTTCGTATGCTGATGTCCTGTGGCGGGACCTTCTTGACCAGCCAGGGACTGGGCACCTTTCGAAGGCCAAGCGCAACCGCTCCGACCATCCTCAGGGCCTGCAGCGGGGTCATCTGGACCTGTCTCTGGCCGATTCCGTACATACAGAGCCCCCGTTCTCCGGCGATAGCCTGGGGCTTTTCCAGGAATCCGCGGTCGTAGGCGCCCCTGAGGGCCGGCAGGTCTACTCCGGTAAGGGCGCCGCAGCCGAGCTTCCTGGACCAGCGATCGAAGGTGTCGCTGTCGAGGTGCTTCGTGGAAAGGTAGTAAAAGTAATTGTTGCAGGAGGCCTGGAACGCCTCGTAGAGGTTTAAGGGGCCGTGCCCCAGCCTGCTCGAGCAGCGCATGGTGAAGGGCTTGTACTCACCGACGAGGCACTCGAATTTCCGGAGGGGATCGACGGCACCTTCCCAGTCCCGGCCATCTTCAAGCGCCGCGATGGCGGTGATGATTTTAAATATGGAGCCCGGGTAAAGAGCCTTGCTGCGGGGGCGATCAAGGAGCCAGTCGGGGGTCTGGTCGCCAAGATCCTTGTTCATCTGGTCGCGATAGGCCGGGTTCCTGATTTTATTGGGATCGAAGCTCGGGTAGGCGGCGGAGGCCAGGAGGGCCCCGCTTGGGAGCTCCATGACCGCGGCGCTGGCCGCGGCGTGGCCGTGGTGGGCGCACTCTGCCCACAGCTGCCTGTAGAGAAGTTCCTGCAGGTTTCCATCGATGGTCGTATTGATGTCAGTCCCATTTGACGAGGACAGGGATGTGAGCAGCTTTCGCTGGCCGGATCTTTTTCCTTTCTGCTGGAGCCGCATTCCGTATTCGCCGCGCAGGAGAGCGTCATATTTTCCTTCGATACCGCCCTGGCCGACGGAGTCGGTGTGGCGCAGGGCGCCGCGCCTGATGACGGAAAATGCCTCGGCGCTGCGAACTCCCGAGTAGTGGTCGAGCAGCCGCCCGTCCTTTTCGAGGCGGTGGAGGTCTTCCCGGTTGAGCTTCCGGAGATAGCCGGTCAGGGGCCCGAAGACCTCTCCTCGAGGGTAGATCCTCCTTGTCGAGTCGACGATCCGGATACCTGGATAAAGCTCAGGGTGGTATTCGATCATCGAGACAGCCTGGAGATCGATGCCCGGCGCCAGCAGTCGATCCATCCTGTAGTGGAGGCGCCTGGAATTTTTCGTTTTCTTCCTGATGAAGAGCTCATCGGCTCCTGACTCGATATCCCGGCGAACGTCCCGGGCGACCAGGGCATCAATCTTTTCGAGCCCGGCGTCCAGGCGCCCTTCAAGGTCTTCGAGGCTGTATTCGTCGATCCGCGCGGCGAGCCTGCGGAGGGTAAGCTCGAGACGGAACAGTTTTTCGGGGCGAAGCCAGAGTTCGAAATGATCCTGTTCCCCGGCGGCACTCGTCGGCCGTAATTCGAAGTTGTCCTGGAAAATTTTTCGGGGACTGAGCCGCCTGGTGATTCTTTCGGCGACCTCCGGGGGTATCCGATCGACCACCCGCAACCACTCGGGCTCAAAGGGCTTTCCCTGGGAGAGAAGGGCCTCCAGCCTGTCGATGTCGACAAGCTGGCGAAGGAGCGCCCTGGCCTCCGCGACCTTCGGGAAGCCTCCAAGTCGCCCGAGTTCTTCACAAACGACCTCGAAGACGATATAGCGCGGGTTCAATTCGGAGTAGACGAAGTGAAGGTCGAAACCGGATTGGTTTTCGGCCAGCACCTCTCCGTTTCGGTCGTAGATGGCGCCGCGAACCGGCGGGATGCTGATCAGGCTGGAGTTTTCCGCTCGAACCCTGAAGTGTTGATGCTTGACGGGATCGAGTTGGAGAGACCAGAGCTTTGCGAAGATGAGCAAGGCGGGCAGGGCGGTGAGCCACATGAGAATTTTCAGCCGTGTCTTTGCCAAGCGGACCTCCCCCTGATAGCGCCGATTCCTTTCTCCCCTGGGAGCGCCCAGTGGAGGATCGGCAGGGTGATTCGGTAGACCGGCCAGGTGAGCAAGGCGGTGTAGGCCGTGGTAGCGCCAATCGAGAGGCCGGGGGCGGTCGAGGGGCCATCAAGAAGAAGCCACCTCGCCCCATGCGGCGCAAGGAGGCCCAGTAGAATTCCGGCGATCGCCAGCAGGGCTGTTCCCCGGGCGCTCTCGGCGATGCCGGCCGATCGGCAACGAAGGATGAAGAAGGTCGACAGGAGGCATCCGGTCATATGAGGGCCTACGATGCCCGGCGACAGGGCGTCCAGCACTCCGCCCGCCAGCAAGGCGGCGGCGTAGGCCGCCGGCGGGGGCAGAACGAGGCAGGCTGTGACGAGGGCCAGAATGGTGAAGTCAGGGCGTATGCCGTAAAGATCGTATAGCGGCCCGGCGACAACATGGAATCCGGCGAAGAAGGCGACCAGGCTACAGCTCACGAGGATGCTCACCTGGGGCCCTCCCGGAGCCGGGCGAGATCCTTCCTGGCGAGGTCCTCGAGCAGGACAACCCGCCGGAGAGAGTCGATGAGCACATCGGAGCGCACGATGGCCAGAGAATCTTTCTGCCCGGGCATCTCGCGGATGTGTCCGACGATGCAGCCGGCGGGGTAGAGCCCATCTCCCCCTTCTGTGAGAACGACCTGTCCTTCGGAAAAAGAAGGGGTCTTGCCAAGGTGGCGGATCTCGAGCAGGGGGTAGCCTTCTCGGTCGGTTCTCCCGGTCCCCCAGAGCATCCCGGTGTCTTCGCCGCAGCGGAAGCGGGCCCTGAAGAGGGGATCGAGGATGCTCTGGACTCTGCCGACGCCGGCTCCAGCAGAGGAATCGACAAGTCGCCCCACCAGGCGATCCTCGTAAAGGACGATTGAGTCCTTGTGCAGGGCGGGAAGTCCGTGGAAGGAGATGAAAAGATATCTCTCGGCGCTGGATGGAGTCGACAGGGGGAGGACGTCGGCGACGGCGACTCGGTAGCGGGCGGCACTCCTCTCGACCGCTCCGCCGGCGGGGTCGTAGAGCAGTCCCTTCGTGGAGGTGACCAACTGGAGGTCTCTGTTCACTTTTCGCAGCCTGTCCTCGAGAAGGGCGATAAATTCGCCGTGCCGGGCGTCGGCAGCGGCACCTTCGTTGTTGGCCTGTGGCGCGGGAGAGATCCAGCCCGAATGAATGGCGAGGCGGAGGGCCGGAGGTGCCAGGAGGAATGCGAGCAGGAAGACGAGGTTGATGAAGGGGCTTCCCAGGTAGCTTCTTTTCATTCTTTTTGTGCCCATGAGGGCTGGTGGTTTTAGCTGCGAAATCAGCCCTGGCTCCCGCCGCCCTATATCCGGTCCTCCGGGCATTCGAGGAACGGGCGGAACTCGTCGAAATACTTGAGAACAAGCTCAAGACCGCGGGCTACGGTAAGCCCCGGCTCCTGAGGGACATGAACTTTTGTATTGGTTGAAGCATAGATCCTGTCGGCAAGTCCGGGAAGCGAGGCTGCCCCGCCGCAGAGTGTGATCCCGCTCTCCATCAGGTCAGATGAGAGCTCGGGGCCCAGGCGGGCGACCAGGTCTCCTATCGAGTCGATGATGATGCTGAGCGGGCGATCGAGGGCGCGCTGCACCTCGTCGGTCCCGAGCACGACAGAGCGCGGGACCTGGACATCCCGGCCATAGCCGGTAATTTCGAGCGGTGGCCCTTCATCGCCGGGGAGGGCGCTTCCAAGACGAATCTTGACGTCCTCGGCCGTGTCGGGGCCGATCAGGATGTTATACCGATTTCGTACATAGTGGGTGATGGCTTCGTCCATCGCGTCACCGGCTACGGGGATGCTCCTGGACTCGACCACGTCTCCGAGCGAGAGAACGGAGATGTCCGTGGTGCCGGCCCCTATGTCGATAATCATGTGGCCGTGGGCTTCATGGATGGGCTGTCCTGCGCCGAGGCCTGCGGCGCGAGGCTGGTCGAGGAGGTAGACCTTGCCGGCGCCGGCCCGGTCGGCGGCCTGCTGAAGAGCGGTCTTTGCCACGTCGGAAAGATCGGTCGAGGCGTTGACCAGGAGCCGGGGGGCGATCCAGCTCCCGTTCCTCGCCGTGCGGATGAAATGGGCGAGAAGGATTCTGGTCATATCGAAGTCGTCGATGGAGCCGCTCCTGAGCGGGCGAATGACATCTATGCTCAGGGGGGCCCGGCCGAGCATCTTCCTGGCGTTGCGCCCAATGGCCCGGCCGTCATCAAGGACCTCGTGGGTGCCTTTTTTTACCGCGAGGACAGTCGGCTCTTCGCTGACAAGGCCCCTTCCTCGTACGCAAAGCCGGGTAGTCGATGTGCCGAGATCGATCGCCATATCGGTAGAAAACAAACCGAACAGACGCGAAACCACCATTCGCTCACCTCAAGATGTTCCGCTGTCGAGAGCCCTCGGCAACGGCCGCACTTCTTTTCTACCAGGGGGAGAATCGGCTCCCCTCATCTGCGGATTTCTCTTCATTTCCGCGGTTTGATGAGGCGCGATTCTCTTCCCGTCCAGTGGCACGCGAGCATGAAAAAACCCGCTTTTGCCAACAGGGTCATTCTGCTTGCAAAAGCGGGTTGGTTCAAGTCCTTAGCGGACTTTTCAGGCAATTCAGTGGCGAATTACCTGATTTATCGCTCAGAAGTCATCGTCAACGTCATCGTCGGAGGATGCGTCCTTCTCTGCAGGATCGGGCTCGGTGGGCGTCTCGGCCTCTTCGGGATCGGGCTCGGCGGGCGCCTCGGCGTCATCGCCGGCTCCCGTCGTGTCTTCAGCTCCCGCGGAACCTTCGCCGCTGGCCTCCTTTTTGGCGTCTTCGATCAGCTTGTCACTCCTGTCGCTCTCGCTCTTCAGCTCCTCGACCTTTTCATCTGTGAGAGGCTTGGAGTTGCCAAGAATTTCATTTATGCCCTCGATGATGTCAGCCTGCTCCTTCTTCACATGAAGGACCTCATTGGCCGCTCGTTCAGTCGGGCTCCAGCTGGCTCGCACCTGGGTGAGCTCGGCAATCTGCAGCGAGATGGCGCCGACGATCGCGACGCAGGCGATGATCAGGCAGCTGGTCGCAACCGGGCTTCCTTCTTTACGTTCGATGATTTCTTCGTTGTTTGTCGCCATGATTTAACCTGTTCTTCCTCAGTTGATTCGCGTGGTGGCGCGATCTCCCTGGCGAATATCGGATCCCTCGGCGGTGAAGAGGACGCGGGCGCCCGCAAGGTTTTCATATACCTTGTTGACCCTGACCTTGCCGACAAATTTGTCTTCGCGGTAGATAGTGAACTCGACGCCTTCCTTGACTTCGTCCTGGCTGCCTACGCTGAGCACCACGAGGTTCAGGTTGCTGTCGACTTCCTCAACAAGCGCATCAATGGGAGGAGAGACGAGCCCGCTGAGGATAGCCTCGACGCCATCCTTGCCGAGCTTCTTCTCGACCGCTCCATAGGCGAGCTCGAGCGAGTCGAATTTTTCGCTCAGGGTGTTGTGCTCAACTCTCGCCTCGTGGAGCTCCTGGGTGGTCGCGTCCAGGTCTCTCTTCATGCGGAACTTTTCGGCGTTGGCTACTTTTTGCGCGTCGATGGCATCGTCGCGCTTGTCGTGCGCTTCGTTCAACTGACCGGTGAGGGTCGTGTTCTGGCTGACGAGGCTGGCGTTCACGTTGTCAGTAGCGGTCTTGGCGTTGATAGCCTCATCGCGCGTTGCGGAGATATTGGCAATCTGGGCATCCTTGCCCTTGAGCTCGGTGCGCAGCTTCTGGATCGTGCCGGCCTTCTGAAGCTCATCTTCACTTACCAGGCGGAGAGCGTCTTCGAGATCGTCGCGCTCACCCTTGAGTGTATCGTTGCGATCTTTGAGCTCAGCTACGCTCTTGGTGACCTCTTCCTTGAACTCGTCGTAGTTCTTGGCCCAGTCTTCTCGGGTAAGGTAGAGAGTTGCTGATGTGCCGAAGAAAAGTATCGACAGCAGGAAAACAAAAACGACGAAAACCTTCGCCAGAGCACTCATTTATCCATTCCTCCAAATCAGGACCATATTCATTTCTTCCTGATGGCTGCGGCTCTACTGGCCGCTATTCAAGCAGATTGCGCAAATTGCGAAATCAGGGAAAGCACCAAACAGGGAAGGTCCCGTTTATTCCCAACACCCATCAATCGGCAACTGTGGGTGATTGACAAGAGTCTGATTTAAACTTCATTCCTCTCAGCTTATCTCTCGGCTTATTGTTTTCGGAACATAGGGGGATTGCAAGCTAATCCTGAACCCTCCAAACTCCTTAAACCGCAAGAGGATGCTGATTTCCTCATTCGTTTACGAGAGGTTCATACGATTATATGACACAGAACGAAACTGTCAATCGATGCGCTTGAGAGGAAAGTTATCTGGAGTGGGCCCTAATTTTTCACAAAACCTTGTGAATCAAGGACCTGCTACCGGTATCCGACGTAATAAACGGCCTTGTCGCCAGCAGGGGCGGGGCGCAGCACCCAGCCCTCTGATCCCGCCGCGAGAGGGCTGAAAGGAGTCTCCGGGTTCCAGCTTTTAACTGTAGCCGGAATAAGGGTTTCCGGGTGTTTTTCGCTTATTTTTCCAACCTGCAGTGACCAGGTCTCTTCTTTATTTTCAACCGGTGGAGGGGGGCTCATCATTTCATCCTCGTAGACATGCTTCGTCCAGTTCCAATAACCTGCCGAAGCGCCGCTTCGGGCCAGGAGCATGGGCCGGCAGAAGAGGTCGAATCCCGCAGCGCAACTCAGCGGCCCGCCGCTGAGGCCAAGAACGTCCATTTCCGCTAATTTCCCGAAAACCAGTGAGTCGCAGCCGCTCAGGGCCAGCTTCTCCAACAGCACCTTTCCGTTCAATTCCCGAACGGCCTCGGCGCTCCTGTCGCTGAGGCCTGAGCCGGTTCCCCCGCAAAGGATCAGAACATCGATCTGTCTTGTGCGGCAACGGTGGAGGTGCCGGTTGACGCCTTCGGGCCCATCTTCGGAAATCCCCAGGGGGATAACCTCGAGCCCCAGCGCCTCAATCGCTCCGATGAGCCAGTAGCCGTTGAGGTCGTACACCTCGTCGTTGGCAAGCTCGGCTTTCAGGTCCATGAGTTCTTCACCGAGAAGCAGCACTCCGACTCGTGGCGGGGAGTAAACCCTGGCCCTGGATATTCCTGCGGCAAGAAGATGAGCCTGGATGCGGGGTGAAAGGAGAGTGCCCACCTCGATGTCCCTGGGCGTCCCGTCGTGCCGGCCCAGGATTCCTTCCGCCGCCTGTGGAAGGAGGTTAATGCGGACCTTTCCTGTCCCAAGCAGGGTGCCGTTGTTTACCGGCAGGATTGCCCAGGTCTTTGCCGGCAGCAGGCCTCCGGCCTCTACGCGACAGGCGGATCCCTCCGGGGGCGCATCTTTGCCGTCCTCGAGTATGGCGGCCAGATCGGCGCCCGTATCGAGCTCGTCGCCGGCGCCGCTGCCGGAGGGGAGCGCGTAGCCATCCAGGGCAGCCCTGAGCGTTCCGGGCGGATCGAATGGAAAGGAAGAAGCCGGGGGCAGCCCCGGGACCGCCTCGGCAAGGTAATGCCCGCCTCCCGCTTCGACCTCGAGCTGGATCACGGGCCCGTGCTTGGTCTTTTCGGTCACTAAGCGCAGGGCGTCTATGGGGTTGATGGCGATAGGTGGAAACATCCTCTTCCTGTGGTGAACTTTCCGGGTTTCTGGTCCTGGAGGGTGTATTTTCTACCGAACAAGGATAACTTTATCTTCTTCCGCTTTATTTAGTTAGTTTCACATGGAAGACAGGCTTGCGGAGCATGGATAAAAGATGTTTACGGGAATCGTAGAGAGAACCGCTGTCGTTGCCAGTGCTGAAGAGACCGGTGGTGGGTTGGCGCTCGGGGTAAAGGTCTCCGCGGAGGCTCCGTTGCCCCAATGGAGACCTGTCGAGCTCGGTGAGAGCATCAGCGTGAGCGGGGCCTGTCTGACGGCCGTTGAATTCGATAACACCCCTGATGGCGGATCGGTCAGCTTTGAGGTCGTCCCGGAATCGCTTGAAAAAACAACGATGGGCGGGCTTCGGGCCGGAGATCTGGTGAACATCGAGAGATCCCTGCGGGTTGGCGAGTCCTTTGGCGGCCATTACGTCACCGGGCATGTGGATGGGATCGGGGAGATCGTCAAGATTGAGCGGCAGGGCGACCAGTCGCTCTTCAGGGTCTCCACCGCGCCTGGCCTTATCGAGCAGATGCTGGATAAGGGCTCCGTTTCCGTCGATGGCGTCAGCCTTACGATCGTCGAGGTGGCCCGAGGGGAAGGCTGGTTCAGCTTCGCAACGATCCCTCATACCATGGAGTGCACTATTCTTGGCCGTGCCTCGGAGGGCGGGGAGGTAAACATCGAGACCGATGCGTTCGGGAAGTGGGCGCTGCATGGACTCCAACGCCTGCGAGGAGACGTGGTTTCCGATGAGCGGGACGAGCCGCTCATCGGAATGTTCGAAGAGGGCGGCTCCATGAAGAGCCCCCGGGATGATTTAGCGTCCGGGTCTGTCGGGGAATAGCTTAACCTCAGCCGAAAACGCCATGCCTGAAAGCAGTGACTTGAAGCTCAGCGGGGTTCTCGCGCCCATAACTCCAGGCAACTGCAGGGATGAAGTCCCTGCCGGGGCCGGCGGGGTGGAGGTTCGTGCGGATCTCTTTGATTCACGCGATGAGAGCCTCTCCCTGGTCTCCGCTCTGGCGCGGGAGTTCGCGGTCCTGGTGACTCCACGGCATCTTTCCCAGGGTGGGTCCTGGAACTGGAGCGAAGAGGAGCGAGCCTCCTATTGCATCGACGCCCTTGAAAGAGGTGCCTCGATGGTGGATGTCGAGCATGGAACCGAGGCAGCCGCAATCCTGCAGGCGTCCGGAAAAAAAGTACTGCTGTCCTGGCATGACTTCGATGGGATGATTGGTGCCGATGACCTCGATGAGCTTACGAGCGAAATGGAAAGCTGTGAGCCGGCGGCCATCAAGGTGATCCCCACCGCCACGCGGCTTGCCGACACCGTGCTCATGCTCGAGTGGGTGGAGAGCAGGCCGCAGCAGGCGCCGGCGCGCATCGGTTTCGCCATGGGGACTCATGGCATCCCCGGCAGGATACTGTCACTGTCGAGAGGGGCTCCCTGGACCTACGGAGCAAACGGCCCGGCGGTGGCTCCCGGCCAGTTGCCCGTGGAGGAGATGCTGGAGCTCTACAGGGTCTGCCAACTCGATTCTGAGACCAGGGTCTACGGAGTCGCCGGCAATCCGGTGGGGCACTCTCTCTCGCCACATATGCACAATCCCTCTCTTTCTTTCGCGGGTCTCAACGCGGTCTACCTGCCCTTTCATCTTGATGATTTTTCCGAGCTCGAGGGCTGCTGGGAGTCTCTGCGGCTCGATGGGCTCAGCGTGACGATTCCTTTCAAGGCCGACGCTCTCGCGCGCGCCGATGAGGCCTGCGAGCAGTCCGGCAGTTGCGGCGCTGCCAATACCCTGGTTCGCCGCGAAGATGAACTGGGTGGCTGGAACCTCCGGGGCTTCAACACGGATTTCAACGGAGTCCTGGAGCCGCTCCAGGGCCGCCTTGGAGACCTCGGCGGTGTTGAGGTGGCTGTGGTGGGCAATGGGGGAGCTGCCAGAGGAGCCGTGCGGGCGCTGCTGGAGGCGGGCGCCCGCCCCACCATCTATTACCGGAGCG
>Ga0310342_100001210_pt1 | contig 15867 bp, 21 predicted proteins | sample S15DNA20500_MG_FD_206155 | JGI IMG/M metagenome (GOLD analysis project Ga0310342, IMG submission 206155) | Marine microbial communities from station ALOHA, North Pacific Subtropical Gyre - S1503-DNA-20-500_MG | ecosystem: Environmental > Aquatic > Marine > Oceanic | place: Pacific Ocean: North... | reverse complement strand
TTCCCGCTTTTATCGGTCCCGAAAATGTAGTTGTTGCCATAATTATAATCCTCCTAGATTATGTAGATCTAGTCTCTAGGCCGTCGACTATACGCGTCTAGATCTAATTAATAATTGTATAGTATTTTCATTATACCTAAAAAAAAGGGGCGGTACTAGACCGCCCCTTAATGTGATTTTATTGAAAAATCTACTTAAATTACGCTGCTCCTGGAGTTCCGAAGATTCCTCTAGGGTCAGACCATCCGAAGACGTATCTTTCTCTAGCTTTGAATCTCACGTTTCCAGTGTCGAAGTCGCCTTCGATAGCTGTCTTGATAGGCGATCTAACGAAATGTTTTAATCCGTTAGGTGCATCCGTAATCAAGAACCACGCATCTGTATCTACTAAGAAATGATTCACATGATAACCTTGTGGTACCATTCCCATTTGATAGATTGCGTTGATATCGTTGTCAGCTGTTCCGACTCTTTGAGGTGATCTCATAATTCTTTCAGCAGTGAATTGTAATTCTTTTGGAATTATCATTCTTTGTGCTTGAAGAGCTATTTTTAACCCTCTTTCGTCTACGAACGCTGCAATGTCTATCAGTGCTTGTTCAAGTGATGTTTCTGACAAGTCAGCCGCTGTTGCTAGCGCATTAGACCACGTCCCACCAGTTGCCAGAGCATGATTGGTTACACATAAAAATGAACCATCTCCTCCAGTACCTGCTGTGAAAGCGTTGTTAAGAATCGTAGCACCTTTAACTTGTTTAGTATGTGCCATTGATCTTGCCAATGCTCTTGTGTATCTAGCCGCTAATCTATCGTACAAATTGTCTTCTATAGCTTCCTCAGTGATAGCAAAAGCGAGAGCAATTGTCTCGTTAGTGTATCTTGCTGTGTAAACTTCTTTTGCATCATCAAAAGTAACCATTGCACCTTCAGATTTAGTAGCCGCAGCTCCAAATCCAGAAAGCATAACTTCTTCTTCAAATGCTCTGTCAGACGTTTCTGTAGCGAAAATCATCGCTGCTTCGTTGTCGTATCTATTATATTCCAGGCCGAATAGTGCATTCAAACCTGGCTCTAGTTCTTTAACTAGCTGTGCTCGTGATATTGCCATTTTCTATATGCTCCTATTATGCTAAGCCTGTTCCACCTTGACGGTAGAAGTGATTGTTGATCCGTACTAACACATCCACGTTCACGACTCCTGCATCGGAATTATCAACATCTTGTGAAATATCAATTGCTTGAACCACATATGTTACTTTTGTTCCAGATACTGAATAGTCTAGCTGAACTTTAGATGTACCAGTTATAGTATTTCCCGTGTTATTAGTTACTGAAAAATTTTTAAATATATCAGCAACTGCAAACGCTCCATCAGAATCTATCTTGTAAACTTGATCCGGGGAATCAAGAACGGTCGCCATAATATCGCTTGCGTTCACTGTTCCAGGATAATAGTTTTTCCAAGTAGGCTTCTGAGTAGTTGGGTCTGTATAAAAGCAACCATTAAAAACACCTACTACAGCTGTCGTGCTTCCAGCAGTATGACGTTCGATTCCACCACCAGTGACTGGAGTTACCAGATCACCTTGGAAAATCGGTGTGCCATAGTTTGCTGCAATACGATATCTGTTTTGGGCATTAATAAAATCGCTTCCGTCCAGTAACCTAACTGGTTTTAGTCCGAATTTCTCCGCGACATTAGCCATTGTTTATTTTCTCCTTTATTATTAAACAAATATCGGTAATGGACTATTACAAAAAAATTATTGTTTTCGTCCGCCACCAAAAGTTACCCGTGATTGTCTATCAATATTGATAGGCATCCCAGGACGTTGTTCCTTCATTAGATCACCGTCAACCGCGGTCATTTGATCGGATGATATTCTTTTGAAATAATCCGAGCGCGATCTTGCGATCTCTTCTGGTATCCTTGCCAACACAAGGCCTCCAACCCCAATCAGACCAGCGTATTTTCCTTCATGAATTTTGGGATATTCATTTTCACCGATTTCACTTAATAGTGTATCAGATCTTAAAAATACCCAACCTTCTCTAAGTCTTTTGGATACATTAGCTGAATCCATAAAACCCATACTCTCGACTCTTATCCATCTTTGGACAAAGCCTTTAGGCGCTGGTGGCGCATCGAGACTGTTCGGTGGCGTCCAAGGTTGATTACGTTTATCTTTTGATCGTTCCTCTGACGCGCGTGAGGTTTTTTTCACTTCCTTCATGCTTCCTCCTTCACGTATTTAGCGTATTCTTCTAGTGGCACCCCTAATTTTTTTGAAATAGCAACTTGTGACTTGGTGAGCTTCACAGTTCTGCGTCCTTGCTGTTTTCTACCAGCTGAAGCAACCATTTGGACGGGTGGGCGTTGCTCGCTTTTTGTAGTAGAATTATCTTCTAATCGATCAGGAAAGTAACCTTTCATTTGTCGATCAATTTCATTATAATACTCATCATCCTCAACATCAACCCCTCTACTAACAAGATCTTCGTGTAGAGTCCAAGCTGCGTTAGTCATGACTTTATCATTACCAAACCACTTATTGTTTTGAGCCCAAGTTTTTGCCTTTTCACTAGGCTGAGGCATTTCTCCTTGTTCAGGAAGCTCTGGTTGAGTCAACTGGGCTCTTGTTGATTCCTTTGCTTCTGCCTCTTGTTCTGCGATTTTGATTCTTGCTTTTTCTTTTTCAACACCAAGCTGAGTAAGTTCATCAGTCGCTTTCATAATTAAATCAGCGTTTTGAGTTTCAATCGCTTCTTTAAGTTTATTTTTTACTTGTTCGCGTTGTGAATCTACTCGTGCATCAAATTCTTTTAGATATTGAGTATCCGCAGTTTTATATTGATCTAAAGAATGATCATATTTTTTTTGTAAACCTTTTGCAAAATCAAGCGCTGCATTTTCTCTTCGTTCTGCTTCTCGATATCTATGTGTAAGTTTATCAATACGTTTTTGAACAGTTTTAGAAACTTGTTCTAAATCATCTTTAGTTTCTTCCTTAATAGGTGCTGTTTCTTTAGGTTCTTCTTTAACATCTTCTTGAATAAGAATTTTAGCTTTTTCTTTATCTTTGTCGATATGTTCAGTATAACCTAAATCAACTTCTCCTGAATTAAGGTTGATTTTTTCCTTTTCATCTTTTACTTTCTCAGGTTCTTTAACTTGGACTTCTTGCTCTTTAGCATCATCCGTGTCTAATTCAACTTGAGGTTTAGTATCATCTGCCATCGTTCCTCCTTAAAACATATGAAGAATATCTTCTGGTTTTTTAATCGTTGCTATAATTTCATCATCATTCAAAATACGGTGTTCTCCATATTTTGTTTTAAATCGAGATCCAGCATAACGACCATAAATTACAAATTGTCCTTCTTTACACCAAGGTCCACCAGGAAACTTTTTTTCATCTTTATAACAAAGCTCCCCCATCATGATGACTAATCCAACAACAGTTGTCATTTCAATCATTTCATGAGTTGTATCAGATAAAATAATTCCACCTTTAGTTTTCTTTTCTCCAGACCAAGGTCTAATTAACATACGATAGCCTACAGGTTTCGGAAGGATGTTAATATAATCTTTAACTCCTTCTGGACTTGTAGGTATTGCCTGTCTTTTAGAATTGGTTGGATTAGGGATTTCTAATCCTTTGGGTTTTATTATCGTCGTCTCCATCAATATTCTCCTTTTGCAGGTCTTTTAAGTCCTGAAGCAATGCTTCTAATGCATTGAGTCTGCCCTTAGAATACTGTAGTTGTTCCACCGTGTCTACACCATGGCAAATGTGTTGAGTAATAAGCTTTATTTGCTCATTAATACGTTTTGTAATCCGACTTAGTGTATAAGGATCAAGCATTTTCTTGAAAAACTATTCTAGTGTTACCTCGTTCAATTTGATCATATTTATAATAATGTTTTAGCATATCCCAAATTAAACCCATATTATATGAGGTATAATCATCAAATACAAATACACAATTTTTATTTGCTCGGGAAGTAAAAAATATAACCTCATTTAAAACATCCGTAGTACGGTGAGGCCCATCAAAATGAACTAAATCATAATGAGTAAGAATTCTTTTTTCTTTCCTATAAATAGGAACACCGTCAGCAAAACGTTTAAAAAATTCCGTATCTTCCAGGGTAAATAAAGTAAAATTAGGATAAGCAAGATCTTGAAGTAAAGTTTGCTTCATTTGATTAGTATAATTAGCTCTAAAACTTAAGGTATTTTTTTTCCCTGTGCGCGTATCAGTAGGACGAACATCATAATGTTGATAAGATATATCACCATAAGGATCTATTCCAATATGCCAATGAGTTTTATCTTTAAAAGCTTCTAAGATAATTTGTGAACCTAAACCTTCTCGAACTCCAATTTCGCAGGTTAATAAATTATCTCCTTTAACGTAAGTACAGGCTTTTTTTAGAATATCATACTCGCCACTATCGCCTGCGATCGCCATTATTTCTTTTTCTTTTTATTTTTCTTTTTATTTTTCTTTTTAGCTTTTTTCTTTTTTTTAGCCATTATTTTTTTCCTCCTCTAAATATTTGTGTTCCCTTTATACCAAAAATTGATGCAACTACAAGTATCCATAAATTTGTAAACCATTTGGGAAGGTCGTTGAAATACTCGAAAAATAGCTTCACTTTCTCCATTGCGGACGGGTCGTCACTCATAACTGCCCACATAAGCACAATTATGGGCGCTGAAATAATCACCAAAACGAATTCGTCCTTGAGATCTGACTGCCTGGCCTCTAAAAGTTTGCCCTGGTAAGATTCCTCTCCTCGGGCCATTTTTTCTGCATGCATCAATTGTGCATCAGACATAGCCATTTTTGTCTTCTGACGGTTAGAGTAAATTTTACTTCCAGCTTGAAGTGCTATTTTTGCTAAACTAAACCATGCCATAATTTATCCTATTAATTTTTTAAAATAATCTGAATTTTCTAAAATAACCTGTAATCCTTGGGGATCGGGTCCTTTTAATGGAGGTGGCCCAAATCTTTTTCCTTTAGAAAAATTTTTAATTTCTTGTCCTGTTGCATACTTACGTACAAGTTTTCCCTTCTTAGCATAAGGGGCTTTATTATAATCATAAACATTGGGTTTTGTTTCTGCTTGTTGATTGTCATACGCTTTAAAATCCCAACTATGTGCATCTTTAGCTTTATCGGCCGTTGGAGAACTCACAACTGATTGAGTAAGTAGGGTTGTTTGAGGTCTATCTCGTGGTGCTTCATGTTTTGGCCTTCCATATCCAGTTTCATAACCATGCATTTCAGCTGGATTGCTAATATCTAAACCTTTTTTAATGTTTGCTGCTCTTTTCTCTGCTGGTGTTTTTTTCGTAAATGGTCGTGAAAGTATATTCCAAGCTATTCCCAATGGATTACCTTTCGCAATGCTGATACCTAAACTTAAATTTTTAGCATTAGTGGTATTAATTGTTTTTTTAGTACTACCATTACCACTAGATGTATGTGTGGTAGTTTTAGTAGAAGGTGGATGATGTGTTTTAACTCCCCCTTGATTTCTACTTCGGCTATGCGTTCCTTGTTGAACGCCTGCGGAAGTTCCATGTTTTCCATGATGCGATGGCATTATTTATCCCCTTTCTTACTAATTGCTTTAGTTCTACGATCTTCAGCCGTTCTTTTCATTTTTTCAGCTCCAAGTTTTGCACCAGCAATATCTCGAGTCATATCCATTTTTTCTCTAGCGAGAACTGCATTTTGCATTATTTTTTCATCAGCTATTCTAATTCTTTCTTTTGCTTGATCTTCGTCTTCTTCTAATTTCATTTTATCAACATCAGTTTTTTCTTCAAACTGAGAATCTTTCATTTCCATATCTTGGAAGCTTTCTTGTGCTTTTCTTTGCATATCCATTGCTTTCAAATCAAGTTCTCTTTCTTTCAAAGCTACTAACGGATCTTTTTGTTTACCCATTTGTTCTTTTTGAACTAATTCTGCTGTAAGTTCTGCACATCGTTGTGCAATCATTCCAGCAACTTTAATTTCTGCTCCTTCAGGATCTTCAGCCAACATTTGTTGCATTTCAGGACTATTTTGAATCATAGCTCCTACTTCTCCTTGAGCCTGCAAGCTTACGTGTTCTGAAACATGTCCTTGAAGTAAAGCATACACCATTGGGTTAACTTGTACCATTCTAGTAGCCATAAATGTGGTATGTGAGGCTATATGAGCTTGATGATCTTGTTCCGGAAACGCTTTTGGAAGTTTCATTTGTAAACCTTCCATATTTTCAATCGCTGGATCTTTAGGAACAACAGGAGGCTCGGGTTTTAATACTTTATCGATGTCTCGTGTTCCAAGAGCGTCATAAATTCGTCTGTATGCTTCACGAAGGTTGTGCATTTGAGGATTGGACATTGCAATTTTTAAATTTTCACTAGCCAGAGTTACTCTTTGGCTTAAACTATAAATATTTGGATCTGCAACTGGAATAACATCAACACGATCATCAAAATCTTGTGATTTAATGACTCGGTCTGCTCCGTAAACAGCATAGGGATAAACAGGAGGTAAAAAAGTTCCAAAAACTTTTGCAACTAATCTAAATTCGTTACGCATTGCGTAATAACAACGCTTATGAATGGCTGTCATGACTCTCGAACCACGTTCCAAGAGAGCAACAGTCGTTCCAACAGCTCTATTTTGCACATCTGTGCCTGTTGCCATATCTGTAATAGATGCAAAACGTTGTCCTGCGTTTACTACAAAACCCATTAAGTTAAATAATGTTACAGAAGGCTCTTTAAAAGGTAACATTTGGAATTGATCTTTAATATTTCCTCCAGGAGCGTCTACATCTCTAAATTCTCCAGGTTGAAAAGGTTGATCATCATCTCTAATTCGAATTCCTCTCGATTTAAAGCCTGCTGGTAAATTACTAAGTGTTCCAGCATCAAGAAGTTGTCTTAAAGCAGTAGTTGCAGTTCTAGATAATCCACCAATCATGTGAATTAAGCCAAAACCGTAAAAACCTAAACCTGGTAAAAATTTATAATGAATAAAATATTCTTTACGTCTATGAGTAGGATCATCAGGCTCATAATTCCGATAAATAGCTAATACTTGGCTAGATCCTTCATCTACAGTTACAATATAAGGAATTTTAACTTCCTTTTCAGGATTTTGATTTTCAAATTCTTCTAAATTCAAATCAACATGCATTTCTAAAATATTAAAATTAGTTTGTGTATCTGCTGTAGGTACAATACCTTCTAGTTGATCATATTTTTTCTTAATATCGCTTACTCCAGTTTGAACTGGTTTTAATTCAATATCTCTATAAAAACCTGTTTTTTGTTTTTTAAGAACTTCATTTTCACTCATTTTAACTAAGTGAGTAATCCGTTCGCAATCCATTAAATCAGTTGCATAATAAGGAACAACTAAATCTTCTGCTGGAACAAATTTAGAAACAGCTCGTTCCATAATTGCATCATAATAAATTTTTTTAAAAGCAGATCCTGCTAGGGGAAGATAAAATAATAATTGATCAAACTCTGGAGTATATTCTTCCATTTTCTCCATGAGCATATAATTCATAAAATCTTGGACACGATCAGCTTGTTGCTGTTTTTCTTGTGTCTCGTCTCCGAGTACTTTACAACGAACTGGTCCATCAGATGGAAGAAGTTCTTTGTAAGCCTGTGCTTGAAATTGTGTAACCGCTTCTGCTAACAAAGGGTGGGTTACATTAGCTGCCCCTCGAAAGGGACGGGTCATTTCCGTATATTTAAATCCTAAAAGATCTAAACCTTGGGTATAACCCGTTTCCCAATCTTTTCTTGATATTTTGTCTTTTTTGTAATCATCAACTAACTTAGATGATAATCTTCCTAAAACTCTCTCGTCTAAATCTTCAGCCAAGTTGGCATAGAATTCCTCTTGAGGTGTGGCTGTTTCTGTTTCTTCATTAACTGCTTCCTCACTAGGCTTTTCTACTTCAACAGCAATCTCCTCTTCAGTTGCTGGACCTTCTTCTTCCAGAACTTCATTCTGTTTTTCAACATCAGCCATTTTTTAATACTTAGTAGGTTTTAGTTTTAAGCGTACCGTTTAGTTTAGTTCTAACGTAAGCTGTACCACCAGCAGGAACATGTGGGTTAGACCCATCTGTTCTTACTTCAGTACCATATCGAGCTTTAACCATTTTACCTTTTTTAGCCCAATCCTTTTTACGTTTGCCCCAATCACCATAAGATTCATCTCTTGCAACTTTTTTGTCGTGCTTGGTTTTTTTCGCACCAAGTCTCATTCCAATAGATTCGTCTTCTCTAGCGTAAGTACCTTGGCTCGCTTTAATCATTTTACCTAATCTAGCATGTTCGGATTTAATAACCCCACCGTGCTTTTTCCAAAATTCCCACCATTTTTTGCTACCAGACATGTGGTCCATACTTTTACCAACATCTCCTAACATGGATGGTTTTCTAAAATGTTTAGCACCGTGTACTGCTTCGGCTATGCTAGCATCTCCACCAACTTGTTTAATTGGTGATTTACCATAGGTATGTTTCAGATTTTTTCTCCAATCTGCTTTTCCTGTACCCATCATTTTGGATGCAGCATACGCTGTCAAACCGGCTAGAATAGCTTTTTTAAGTTTCTTTTTTGCCATGATATATATATCTCCTTAATTGTTATCATATTATCATTTAAATATGTTTACTACTAGACCACCCTTACTTTTATAAAGCTTAAAAGGTTGTTGTAACATTTGAGGGGTAATTTTCAAGCCAAAAGCTTCATAATATAGACGTGGATCATTAGCCTCCATTCTAATTATCGATTTACTTCCAGCTCCATATGCTTGAGCTTCTGCAAGTGTATTGAAAGCCATTGTGTGTTCACTAGGAGCTTTGGTATATTTTAAGATCTTAGCAGCTGAATCAGGACCAAATGGAAATTTCTTAATAATCTTAAAAGGTTTAGTGGGATCTGATTTAGCTAGCTTAATCGTCATAGCTATAGAATCATATTGATTAGCTAATTTTTTCATTCGTTCAGGTAGTACTGCCATCATTTTGTCATTTGTCAGAATTGATTTATTTTGTACTTCGGAATAAGCTTTGACTCCTCTCATTCCAGCTTTACCACTAGCTGCTCCATAAAATTCCCAATCTCCCAGTTTACCTGCAGTTGTTCTTCCACTAGAGTCAGCTCTTTTTAAAGCATGAAGTCTTTCTACGGGATTAATAGCTATCCATTGCACACCATCATCTGCGGCTGTCTTGGCCATATGCTTAATAAGATGATCTCCCCATACATCTCTTTCTAAAAAAGGTAAAAAAGGTATGTCTTTTCCTCTTTTGCCTGCCTCACTAAGACTCGAAGAAGCATTTATAGTATTTTTTCTTAATTCATTAAATCTTTGCACAAGTTTTTTATGTTCAAACATTTCCCCTCTTGTCATTCTAGAGCCTTTATCAGAAATAACTTTCATTTGTCCTAATAAATCACTCATCACACGAGTGGCCTGAGCATATTCCTGTTCAGTATTAAAAGGATTAACTCTTACGGATCCTTCTTTTCTCGCTAATAATTTTAAAGCATTTTGCTGAACATCTGATTGACCTTCGTGAACAACATATGCTTTATTTGTACCAGCTGCACCACCTGTCTCTTGTCCACCTGCCACAGCTCGTCTGCCATAACGCACGTGATAAACTTGATTATTAAAGGATACATCTCCAATGCTTTCAAAGTGACCTTGTGCGCCTGCGTCACCAGGTTTAACATTACGTTGTAAAGGAATTGTTTTTGGATAATAAACTACATCTTCAATATATTTTTCATCACCCAAAACTTTATAAGTTTCATGATCCCCGTATCGTGGAGATTGATTCATTGTTTTTTCCCGACCGAGCTTTCTTAAAAGATTGGTATGATGAGCTTTAAATTCTCTTAGTTTAGTAATATCTAAAGTAATTTTATGATCATCTGCTACAACTTTAGCTAGTGATTCTAAATTTTTTATTTTATTTTCGAAAGGCTTGATTGATTCAATCATTGTACCGATTTCAATATTCCGATTGTAATAATTAGTGTTTATTTTATTTGTTATAGTTGTTAGGTCTTTTCTGACATCATTAAGTACGTCTGTGTATTCACGTATAGATCCTCCTGCTTTAGAAGATTCAACCGTACCTTTATACGTATTAAGCGTCGCTTCGGCATCGTCAATGTATCGAGTTAAATCTTTGGCTAGAATTTTAGATTCTTCAACCATCGGAGTAACAAATTCAAAACGTTTCACCCTCAAATTAACTGCAGGCGATTTGTTAATCATATTAAGTAAATCAAGTTTACTTACTTGAAGTCCTGAATCTCTAGCAGTAGCTAAAAATCCCCCCACCACTTTATCTCCTTTTTCACCTCCGAATCTAAGAATGTTAGCATCTTCCAGTTCGGCTTTAGTTACATTCATTCTGACTTTTTGAAAGCCTGCTTGATTACTTCTGAAAGTAGCTAAACGATTAAAATTAGAAAGTTCCTTGATCCATATATTAGCATTTAACGGTTTATACGCAGGATGCTGTGCAATGTAATCATATAATGCCGAACCGAATCGACCTTGGTTAGATCCTTGTGTTAAAGGTGCAACTTTAGCTTTGGTTGCAACTAAATCCATTGCGCCTTTAATCTCGTCAAATTTTCTTTTAGGATGAGCTTGAGTAATTAATTCTCTTGCTTGAACCGTTGGGGTTTGAGCAATCTTAGTAACTTCTGTTACCTTATCAACAACCTGTGGCGTGATTCGTGTTGCCAGAGGAGGAGGAGTTTTTGTTTTTGCAATTTTTTCTATAATCTTAAATCCTGGTATCTTTTTTCTGGCCAAATAAGCAAGACCCCCGATTCCCGCTCCAATAGCCAGGGTTCCCGGAACTGACGATGGTTTTTCGTATGGTTCGTATGCCATTATAATAAACTCCTATCAACATTTTTAATTGTAACTTCGCCACCTTCACTGTGCTTGGTAGCTGATTTAGCTTTAATCGTTTCTTGATACTTGCTTAAATTGGCGTACTGTTTTCCTAAGCTTTCTAATTTTGCTTTGGTTTTAGGTAAATTATATTTATTTAATTTAAAAACTTGCTTCAGATTTTTAGCCTTACTCCATATTAAAGATACTGCTTTTTTATTGTGTTTGATAGCTATGTTGCCTAATTTTTGAAGCCTGTCTTTGGTTACTTCGGCGACTGCCAATTTTCGTAAATCATTAGGCTGTAATTTTGCTACTCCTAAAGGTGAAAGTTCAGGAGTTTTTCTTACTTTTTTACTCTTTAATTCTTTAATATTAAGTTTTTTTTTCTTAAAAAGCTCAGGATATTTTTTGGTCGCTAACCGGTAAGCTAATTTAGTTCCTTTTTTAATCAGAGCTCCACGCAAAGCTTCTTGCATTATAATAAACTCCTATCAACATTTTTTCCAACTACTACTTCGCCACCTTCACTATGTAATAGTTTTTTCTTTTTACCAAAACGATATTCTTTTTCTAACCATGCTTTAGCTGTGTCTTTAATTTTGCTTTTATAAGCTTTAAGTTTGGGTAAAAATTTACTCATTTCTTTTATTTGAGTCGAAGATAAATCTTTAAGCTGCATTTTGCTAAAATTTTTTTGTAAATCACTAGCTTTATTAAGTTTAATTTGTAATTTTGACATAGATGTCTTACCTGCTCGATCATAAACTTTTTTACTTGCTGCTTTCCAAAGTGGACGAGCATATTTAACAGCAACCCTAAGTCCAGGATACAATAAGCCACCTGCTAATAATTTTTTAACTTTTTTCTTTTTAAATCGTTTCTTGTAATCTTTTGCTAAAAGGTTAATGCTTTTTTTAACACCTTCTGTAGTTTGTGACATATGAATTCCTCCAAAAACTCTTGTCATTTCATTTCTCCAACTTTCAGATCCTCCGGCTCGTGTATCGTGCCACATAGCTGCTCGAGCCCTTTTAGTGTTAACTTTAAGTTCTTTTCCTCTTGGTCCATAGTGCGTTCCTTTTTGAGTTTTAACTTCTATTCCTGACCTGGTTACAGGTTTTTGTTTAAACTTGTATTTCATCTCAAAGCCGCTTTCAGCTTGTATTCTAGGACCTTTCTTTTTATAACTTTCTTGTGCTTGAAATTTACTCTTTTTTTTGTTTATGAGTTTTTGCACTTCAGAAAGAAGCTTTCTGCCTTTTTTGGTTCTTAATGCATATCTACCAACTTTTAAAATAGTCATTAGTATCTACTCTCCGCTTCATAACTATCATCTTCATACCCATGATCAAGAACTTCTACAATCCGTATACGGCCTTGAGTTTGTCCTTTTTCTTCTATGTATTCTACTCTTGCCTTAATATTATTGCCACATTTAAATTGAATGCGCTCGGGCTCAATTGTCCGCATCGCAACCCGCTTCGCTTTAAGGCAGTCGCTCATCGATTTTTGGTATGTGTGCTCGACTAACTCTCCATTCATGAAGAGACAAAGTGCTACGCATATAATTACTTCTTCCATTAGTGTGTACCTCCATTACTAAATTCTCTTTGTTTATCTTTTAATTTTTCTACATCTAGTTGTAGTTTTTCAACTGCTTTAGTTAAAGCATCAATATTAACTGCATTATGTAACATACCATCAATTCTTTCCTGTTGCTTGTCAGTTTGTTTATATAATTCTTCGATCAACATAAATTGTTCGCTATCCGCGGGGTAAGGATCCGAGCAGCCCCCGAGGCCACTTAATTCTGAACTCAGAATTCATTTCCAGATCCTTCTCCATAATTTGTAGTTTAGTTGCATGTGTATTTAATTTTTCTTGAATACCAAAAAAAGCCCACGTCCCGATTGCTACGAGCGTGATTAAACTCGCAACTGTCTTCATGGGCATTTGAACTCTTGCTTCTTCTGAAATTTTTAAGGGCATTATAATAAATCCTTATCTACATTTCTTCCAATGATAACTTCTCCACCTTCATTAAAATCAAATGATTTCTGACCTGTTTTCTTTTCGATAGTCTTGGCTTTATTTTTATTTCTAATTTTATTAATTTTATCTAGCCATCTTTGCTTTTTTTGGGGATCATTAATCATCTTCCAAAATCTTTTAGCTTTTCTAGCTTGTTGGGCTGCTTTAATTCCCCATAGTAAACTCATAATATTTCCTAATAATAAACAAACTTTCTCCGATCGTGAAATTTCTTTTCCTCCTGCCAATCAGAGTAAGTTGATACAAAATATCCCTGACGATATCTTAACACAGCTTGAGTCATTGTATCTACATAGTCATCATTTTCGCCATGAGGAAAAGCTGCACATTCTTCAATAACTTCCTCAGCAAATTTCTCATCTTTTGGGTAATAAACCTGCCCTGATTCAAAGACGGGAGCTACAGCATTGACCCGTGAATGTTTATCCTTGCCTCTAGAAGGCATAAAATCTACTACTGGAATTCCCATACGTCTAAATTCTTGAGCTAGAGGAACTCCCGTTGCTTTAGCTTCAATAATGACCGATTCAGGTTCCCAATATTTGTAAGAATCTAAAGCTACCAATTTTAATTCAGGAAAATCAAATTTTCCTCTGACAGCATCAAGTAGCATTAAAGCATCCCCCTGATCTTCATAAGGAGTAAAAACCCCCCAAGTAGTAATAGCAGAATAATCTGCAGTTTCTTTTTTAGAATAAGCGGTATCATAGCTTTGAATAACATGTTTAAGTTTAGGAATTTTTCCTTCCCAGCTATTCCACCATTCTCTTTTAATAATAGCTCCTTCTTCCGAAGTTGGATTCTGCATGTATTGAGCAGACCAGTTTCGAATAGGTAATGAAGCTTTAACTTTTTCTAATTCTTCTAAATCCCAGTATTCAGGCCAAACAGGATTTCCTGACTCAAGAATAGCGGGGAAAGATATTTGTTTCCAAGTATCAGCTTTAGGTTCACTTTGAGCCCTGAGTAAACGACCTGTTAAATCGTTGGCTGCCCAACGAGTCATAACTAGAACGATTGATCCACCAGGTTGCAAACGTTGTCTGGGTCCTGATGTATACCACTCATAAGCACGATCCATGGCTCCCTCAGAGTACGAATCTTGCTCTGTGTGGGGATCGTCAATTATCATGAGATCCGCGCCACGTCCAGTGATTGCACCTCCTACACCAGCAGCGAAGTATTCGCCACCATGATTTGTTTCCCACTTCCCTTTAGCCTTGGCATCTTCTCGTAGTCTAACATCTCCAAAGATTTGTGCATACTCTGGAGAAGCTAATAAATTTCTTACTTTACTTCCGAATCTAGTTGCGAGTTCCGTGTTGTGTGATATTTGCATTAATTTCATTTTTGGATTTCTTCCAATTAACCAAGCTGGAAAATGAATAGAAGCAAATTCTGATTTTGTATGACGGGGTGGCATATTAACAATTAGTCTTCCTTTTTTCTGTTCAGAAATTTTAGTAAATTCATTAGCAATTAATTGATGATGTCCCCATTCTGAAGAATCTTTTGCCTGACGATAGATAAATTCTGGCCATACTTCCTTTACAAAGTACATAAAGTTGTCTTGGCAAAGCTTAATATGATTGATCCAGGTCTTTTCTACTTTGGCTCGTAATTGATCAAGTGTTAATAAATCAAGGTTCATAAGGTTAAAATTTTGTAAAATTTTTTTAAAAGGAGTCCCATATCGTTTAGACCCATTATACATGTGTCAAACTCGTTTTAAAGCAAGCAAGTCGTCATACAACCAGAAGTTGTGCGCGACACCACATATGGTAGGTCGTGTTTTATGTTGTACTAGATGTTGGTACCTCTATCAAGGTGGTGGGGGTGGTGGTGGTGGAGCTGCAACAGCTTCCTGCTATCCCGAATTGGAATAAGTGGTGGTATTGCTACATTATTTAATGAGCTGCCTGAACTACAGGTGATGGTCATAACCATTGTTGTTAGTATGTAAATGATTGGAATATATATAAATGGATAGCGTGGCGTGGCGTGGCGTTGTTAGACGCCACGCTTTACTATTTAATCGTTAGGTATTATTTGTTTTAAGACTGGTTGAAGATTAGTTATAATCTTACTCTTCAACTCTTCAACAACTGGGTCGTTAGGATATTCTAATAATATCTCTTCAATCGCACTCTCAACCATTTTGTATAGTATTTGATAGTTAATCTTTTTTTCAACTATTGGTCTATTGGTTGGTCGTTCAACTTGATTACCTCTTGTTGTTGTTAGTTCAGTTCCTAATAGTGTGATAAGACTATTTCTTGGCATTATCTACTACTTTAAAACTAACTTTGATTTCTGTACTCTCACTATCAACAAGATATTGAGCATACAGTTTAGGGTTAACCTCTTTGAATTTAGACATATCAAATCTTTTTGATTGTCTATTTATTCTTTGAGCATAACCTTCATAACCATTATCCATACCAATTAAAACAATCGCATTTTGTTTTTCAAAGTATGGTAATATCTCTTCTTTAATCAAACCACTTTGTTTAGTTAAAGATTTAATATTATCTTTAATGATTCCATAGTTAAGAATAGTAGTCTTTGCTTTTTTGTCTATTCTTAATTTAGGAATTTGTTGTGCTTTTTGTTTAGCCATAACTACTCCTTTATTTAATTGTTAGACTAACCTCTTATCCCATACTCCCATATTAATAGCAAGAAATAAGATTATAATTATTCACACAACTCTAGGTTGTACTTTGAAACCACCAGCATATTCACATCTGCCCAACTGGGTGGGAGACCCAGCTTAATTTTATTTAAACACAACGCAACGCAACCGAGACGAGAAACGAGAAACGGCTAATGAATAGTTG
>Ga0310342_100001209_pt1 | contig 15874 bp, 25 predicted proteins | sample S15DNA20500_MG_FD_206155 | JGI IMG/M metagenome (GOLD analysis project Ga0310342, IMG submission 206155) | Marine microbial communities from station ALOHA, North Pacific Subtropical Gyre - S1503-DNA-20-500_MG | ecosystem: Environmental > Aquatic > Marine > Oceanic | place: Pacific Ocean: North... | reverse complement strand
AACAGCAGTAAATGAAGGATATGATAAATTTCGTATCTATCATAATGGCTTCTTAAATCCTCAAGCTGATATATGGAAAATACCAGGAGAAACTGAATCAAGATTAGTACAGTATTCACTAGAAGATATAGTTACTACTGTTGATACTGGTTACTCATCTATGGAGAATGGATTAGTCCTATTAGATGAAGCAGCATCAATTCAAGATAATAGATTAGGAGCTTTAGCTTATGGAAGTGTTTTATTTTCTCATTGGATCGTAATAATTAGAAAAATAGGTTTAACTATTATCTGGGCAGGTCAAAACGAGGAATTAGATCGCAGATTTAAGAGTCAAACGGATATAGTACTGTATGCAACTGTAGCTCGAAAAATGAAGGGTAAAGAGGTAGGTATTACTGCTGTATATCAGAATGGAGTTTACAGCTATGAAGGTAATAAAAGGAAATTTATGTTTTATAACCTTAATAATTTCTGGGATGCTTACGATACTACAAAAATAATTAGAACTGAACAGATGAGTAAGCAGGATATAAAAATGCTGCAAGATGAACAAGTTGAAGAAAAAATTTATGATGATATCTATAAACATCTAAAAACACAACCAGAAAAAAAATTATCTCTTATGGAAGTAAAAAAGCTAACAGGTATAGACTGGAAGCTATCAGAGATAGAAAAATACCTTAAATTCATAGGAAAATCAACCAGAGTTAAGGGAATTTACGATTTTGAACATATATATTAATGATTTCGTAAAGTATTGACTAAATATTACGAATTTAGTATATGTGTTAAATGATAGATGTAAGAATCCAGAAGAAAGTATGATTACTTTTGTTTGGTAAAAGTTTATTTTCATTAGTGATAATAGGATTTGGATTCTTTATTCTATCAGTAACAATTCTTCCTATTTCTCAACGTGTAAATGAACTACGTACCGAGCAGCAAACAGATGCAGCTTTAGGATGTACTGGTAATGCTTCTGGAGAGTGTACTATTACACTTACCAATAAATCAGCATATGAACCAGTAGCTCCTAATTGGACTGTTACAGAAACAAGTCCAGGATCTGTAAATCGTACTGCTCAATCTATTCTGGATTCTAATCTTGAAGACGTTACAATTTCTGGATTAGTAAATGGTACACCTTATGTATTTACTATAGTTTATTACAAAGTAGATACTTCTGTAGCTTCTGCTACACACTTAGATAGCATCCTAAAAAGATTCAATCTAATACTTGTTGTTGGTACTATGGCTGTCCTGGTCGTAGGAGTTGGTATTTCGTTTAACTATGGATCAAAAAGGTTTGGATAGTTAAGAAAATTTAATTTTGTACAGGGTAAATTAAATGGATGTTAGAAAATTAGGTGCAGTAGTATTAATGATCGCTTTATTAGTCGGTTTTTTGTCTACTATGCCAATCCTAATTGATGCTACTACATCTGCATCTGCACAAGCTACAGCTACTGGAGATGCTGCTACAGCTTCTACGATACAAATACTACCTCTAGCTGCTTCTATAGCAGGTATAGGAGTGAGCTTACTCATAATCGTAAAAGCATTAGGTAGGTAACCTCTTTTAATTTACTAAGGAGATAATAAAATGGCAGTCGGTAAAATTACATCAATAATTTTAGCTGTAGTTGTATTAGTCGCTTTCCTCGCTGTGCTACCTACAATCATTTCATCTACTACAGCAGCAGCTACTGCTGCTAACACAGGTGGATTTACTGATGTAGAGGCAATTATAAAACTAATTCCATTAGTAGCCTCTGTTGGTGGTATCGCTGTGGCAGGTCTAATAGCTTATCAAGCAGCAAAAGGTAAATTTGGTAACTAAATACCAATACTTGCATGAATAAAAGAGGGTGCAGGTAAAACTGCACCTTCTATAAACAAACTAAAACAATAAAGGAGATAAAAATGCCAAAAGGAAAAGGAACATATGGATCTAAAAGAGGTAGACCAAAAAGAATTCCAGGATACACAAATCAATGGGGACAACCTGATCCAGATGCTAAATATTTAACATCATGGGGAAAATTAAGTGATAAAGAAAAAGTAAAAATACTTTTAAAAGAACGTGCTAAATCAGATAAACAAATAAAAAAAATGTTTAGGAGATAAAAATGCCAAATTTAGATGCAAAATTCTATATGGATATGCAAAAAATAAAAGAAAAAAAATATTATACAAAACCAGGATTTTTTTCTAAAAGTGATATTGCTGATTTAAGAGGAGACTGGGAAGTTAATGCTCTATGGGCTAAAGGAAATAAAAGTAGATTAGATTCAAATAAATCTAGGGCTTATAAATTTATTAGTAGTTTACCAGATACAAAAGTTAGACAGTTAGCAGGGTTATATTCAGCTAATTCTACAGGTACTAATATGAGTGATAGAAAAATTAAGACTTTATCAGCCGAAGCTGCAAAGTACTTAAAAACATGGAGAAAAGGAAGTCCAATTAGTCCAGATGAGTTAAAAGATTTAGCTCAATTTTTATTAAAAAAATATAAAACAAAATCTAAAAAATTTAGGAGATAACTTTGAGTTTTCCATTTTTGATACTAGCAGGGATATCGTGTTTGATATTTGCAGGAGATATTCAAACATCTTCTAATACAAACACGATTCCATTATTTATATATACGATCTATGCACTAGCTAGTACATTTTTCTTATTTGGAGTTTTACGAGTTTTTAGGATGATAAGTAATTGATTTATTTTATAAAAAAAAAATATACGAAATTTTCTTTATTTGCTCTAGTAATTAGTTTTATTGGAGTATCTTTATTTTCTAGTACAAATACTATATCAGCACAAGTACCACCTACACCAACACCTACACCTATACCTTCTATAGAAGCACCACCAGTACAGATAAAAGAAGCTATAGCATTTAAAAATATAAAAAATAGTACAGCAGATGATTTTTTTGTACTTGTTAGATATGAGTTAGATATAGGAGATGAACCATATAAATATTGGTGTGCTCAACAAACAGCTACAAGTCCTAATACCTCTATGTTCTTACTAAATGATACAGGTTGTAATCTTGATATTCCTAATCCAGATTTCCCATTTAGCTTAAAATCTGGAAGGTTACAAATAGAGTATTTAGATTCTAGTATGACATTTCCAACATCAAGTCCTCATATTGAAGAAATAAAAATACCTAGAATAGATAAAGGTTTAATGGGTTTATATGCTTCTGCACCTGCTGCAAGTGCTTTTGGATGGCAAAACAATGCAAAAGTTTGCTTTAGATATAATACAGATTTTTTTGATAATGCAGCTAACACTACAGCAAACTGTAGAACAGTTGTTTTAAATTCTCAAGGTGGAACTGTTGGTCTAGCTAATGAAATATCTGGAGGATCTGGAATACTATATAACTTAGAATCAGATCTGGGATTACCATTAAACACTTTAGTATCATCAGAAGGATTAGTTACTCCAGCAGGTCAAATATATTTAGAAGAAGCTCTAAATGGTGTAGTTACTGTAGCTATAAATTCACAAGGTCAAACTGTATTCCAATTAGGAGCAAATAGACCTAATAGAACTTTTACCGATACAGGATCTAATATACCTCTACAAGTAAATATATACGCAACAGCTACAAGTACAGGTGTTACAGAAAATCTAAATGTATTATCAGGTCAATATTTAGGATTTAGTTCTGGTACTTATTTCGGAGCTTTAATGTTTATTATTTTGGGAATAATGACAGCAGCAGCAGTATCTTATGCTACTAAAAATAACTTTTTAGGGTTATTAGGTGGTGTAATGATGATATTACCAGGAATGTTTATTGGAGCTGTTTCTATCGGCTTCTTATTTACTCTAATAAGTATTTTAATCGTGTTTGGTAGTTGGTACTGGATTAGGAGGTCGCCAGAATGAGTGGTAAGTTAATCGCAACATTATTTATTCCTTATTTAGTTATATCCATAATGGGTACTATTTCAGACGATGTATTTGGATCTGGTCAATCAACAGGGGAGTTAATGGTAAATGAGATTTACGATTCTCAAATAGCTACAGGATCAGAAGCAGGTACTGCTGCATTTACTGGAGATACTAATACAGTAAATAAATTAAGATCTGGTTTATCTATGGTAAGTGATAGCACAGGTCAAGTATTCGGATTTACACAAAATTTATTTAAAATACTTACTCTTAATTATTCTTGGTGGTCTGGATGTTTAAAAAGTACAGATGAAGATCCTGGATATGATGGTGCAGGTAATTTATTACCCTCTGGATCTGGAAACTGTTATATAGATGTAAATGGAGTTCAGGCAACTGATGCTCCTATGGCTTATATGTTTGTTAGATACATATTACTAATTATGGGATTACCTGCAATTTTTGTACTGACATTTAAAACAGCAGAACTATTTTCAAGAATGGTATCAGCTATCGGAAGTTCATTTGGTGCATTAAGTGGATTTATTCCAGGATTGAGATAACTATGATAAATATTTTGAAAAAAAGAGAATATCCACAAAAAATAAATAAAGCTGTTATAGCAGCTATAATATTTTTATTTTCAATAACTTACTATTTATCTAGTCCTGGATTCTGTAAATTAAATGCTTATCCCCCTTCTGATTATTGCTTTAGATACAGTATAGAAATTAATAATCTTACTGGAAGTGTACAATCTCATATCCCAGTATTATTACCTAGTGTTGATATGGATTATTGGCACGATCAAGATTATATAGATGAGTTTGGTTGGTCTATATATCCTTTTCAATCAACTTTAGTAACTGAATATAATGTAATGCTGCAAGATTTATATTCTACAGCTAGTAATCAATGGTACGTAATGCCATCTTTAACAACTGGATCTAATCAATTAAATGTTCTTTTAGGTGCTAATGATATTCAACGTAATCAGGGAATATATTTTTATACAAATGATTATGTTCAAATTCCTAATCATAATGATTTTAACCAGTTAGATTTTAATATAAAAGTAGAGCTTGAAGATCCTTTAGTTACTGCTTTAAGTCCAACAAGTACAGAAACTATTTTAGAAAAATATGATGAGTTTTCTAATCAGGGATTTAAACTTGAGTATATAGATTCTGGTAGTGTAGCTATAGCTAGAGGATATGTTAACGGATGGAGTATAGATACTAATCCATTTATACCTTCTGGTAATGATGTAATAGAATTTTCATATAACAATACATCTAATACTCTTAATATCTCTATAAATAATGTTAGCTCTCCTACTGTATCTGGTGCATTTTTAACAACTAATACTCAAGATTTATATTTCGGTACGTCTTATGATGGATCTTCATACTCTAATCAACTAAATAGAAAATATTTAAGAGTAATAGATATGGAGTTCGGAGGGGATCTAGTAGCTTATTATGGATTCAATCCTAAAGACATTACACAATCATCAGCAGTAAATCCTAATTATTCTGGAGTAGTTGAAGATATAAGTAATAATCCTGCAAGTAATACAAATAATGGAACATATTTTTTTGATAGAGATCAAACTAATATAAGTGTACTTGCATCAAATATAGTACCGTCTAGTGCTTCTGGAACTACTATATTTACATCTGAAACAGTAGACGTTTTAGGGAGATGGTATGGTAGTGGGAATCCTTCTAATCTAGCTACAACTAATCAAAACTTTATAGGTTTATCATTCTTAACACCAGATCCTAATTTAAAATTACCTTCTTCTGTCTGGTATGCTTTATGGCTGTCAGCTTTTGGAGTAGTAATTGCAATTAGTATATTTTGGCTAACAAACAGTATTCCAGTATCTTTATTTGCTGCTTCAATTCCTTTAGTGCTTGGATCAGTACAGGGATTATTAAATACCTGGTTTATGGTTATCTGGTTTCTATTGTTTATGGGTATATATAGTACGTATCAATGGTATGAAAGAAGTTAATTTTGATAATGAAAAAAATAAAAATAAATTGGTTAGAATTATTGATGCTCTTAGCAGCATTGATAACTGGCATTATAGGAGGGTTGCAATTATGCAATCAAACAAAAATTTTTTAGAAAATGGAGGTAACTAAATGAAATACATAAACAAAATAAGAAATTTTTATATTCCTTTTGACTATCCAAAATTTGCATTAGTAATATCTATAGCAGCTTTAGCTTTTGCAGCAAGTTCGCATAATACACCTTGTATATCTGCTCAATCTACTTGCTCTGTAGGTAGTGATAATGAATTTAGTGGAAATATTAGTCTAAAAGGTGGAACTGCTTATAAAAGTACATTTGATGCTTCTGGAATAACAGCAGATAGAACACTTACGATTCCAAATAATACTGGAACTTTAGCATTAACAAGTGATATTGTACCACCTAGTTATACACCAGATGCACCATTTTTAAAAGTAGATGGTACTGGAACAGCAGTTGTAGGATCAGCTACAGCAGATGCACCTTTTGTTAGTGTAGATGCTTCTGGTCAATTAGATAGTTCTGCAACACTTACAGCATCAACACCTCTTAAAAGTTCTGCAACAGGTCAAATTACAGCTAGTGATCTTGATATTACTACTGACATAACACCAGGATCTGCATTACAAGAAATTAGAGTTAATTCTGGTGGTACTGCATTAGAATATTATACACCTGCTGCAAGTGGTGGTGCTTATACTCTTATTGATAGTGGTACTGTAATTGCTAATCCTTCAAGTGCAGATGAGGTTTTTACTTGTTGGTATGGGAATACTTTAGATGGTACTAAAAGATATAAATTAATATTTGATGGTGGTACTGGATGGAATGTAGGAGCAAATGGATATACACCTTCATATGTACCATTAGAAGATGATTGTACAGCAGGGAAATATGAGTGGGAAGGATTTAGTTACTATCAAAGTTCTGGCAGCACTCTAGGTACTGGACAACCTTTTAGTGGTAATACTGGAGATTGGAGAGCATTAAACACTAATAGGTGTTATTTTGTATCTGGACAATTTGCTAATACTGCTTCAAATAGAACTAATAATATTCAAGGGTATTTAACTTTTTCAGCTGTAGATAATGGAAATGGCTATGGCTTATGGTCAGAAGGTACTGCAAGTGGAATTGCAGGTGATGGATCTGGAAATGTACAAGGTCAGCAGAATGGGGATTGGTCATGTATAGTTATGCAAGACTCATCTTATACAAATTCCTTTGCAGATATTACTGGCTTTCAATGGTATTTTGAAGGAGGATATCCTGCACCATTAACTAGAAGTTGGGCATTATATGAAATTGATTATTAATGCTCATCAATGGAGTAAATTAAAAAAGCTAGACAGAGAAATAAAGAAAAATGGCATTAAACGTAAAAGAGAGATTATTTAAGACACCTTCAATAAAAAAAAGGTATGTTTATACCCCTTTAGTGTATGGAGGTATCTTAAAAGGGCTTATTTATATAGCTAAAACTTACAAATTGGAGAAAAAGAGGTAAAAATGGTAAATGATCCATTATTTGAATCAGAAAGAAATATAGAAGCTAGACAATCAAAAACACCAAAAAAGAAAAGATCTATTACAGGTATTTCAAAAATTGATAGCTCTATTAGATCTGGTTTCTCAAAAATAAAAAGTCCTGGATTTTTCAAAAGAGGTCAAAAGGGAAATATTGATGAAGCAGTATCCCCAGTAGTTGATGTACGAAAAGGTAATATACAAATTTTAAAAGAAGCAGGTTTAGCAGCAGTACCTATAGGTAAAGTTAGTAAATTAAAACCTTTATCTAGTAAAGTAATTGCTCAAATAAATAAAATACCTAGACCTAAAGTATTTGGTAAATCTAAACAGGTATATCAACCTGCTAAACCAGTAACTCAATCTTATTATTCAGATCCAGATTTTGAAGGATTACCATTATCTGCATTTACAAATAAAGAAAAATTAAGAAAAGTTACAACTAAACAAAAAATCGGTATTGCAGGTGTCGGTACTGGAGTTGCAGGTATGGTAGCAGCACCTATAGTACCTAGAGCTAAAACAACTATATTACCTAAAACTAGACCTATGATTAGTGTAGATACTATGGAAGAAACTTTAACAAAACCTATAACTACTACTACAGCTAGACCTAAAACTAGACCTATGATTAGTAGAGATCCTTTAGAAGAAGATTTAAATTTACCTTCAATTACTATACCAGATATTAAAATACCAGAACCTACTATACCAGAACCATCAATACCAGATATAACAATTCCAGAGATTAGTATTCCAGAACCTAAAGTACCATCAATTACAGTACCTAGAACTGAAATACCAACACCTCAAACAATAGATCAACCAATTATTACAGATGAAGAAATAGATTTTAATATACCTACTGAACCTATTACTAGACCTAGAACTAAACCTATAACAAGACCAGTAACAGCACCAACTATAGCACCTACTTTAGTTAGTACACCTACACCTACTATACCTAGTCCAGTAACTACACCTACAGTAATTACTACACCTGTAACAGTAGAAACACCAGAACCAGAACTACCACCACCACCACCTGCACCTAGTCCTAAAAAAACTAAAGTAGCTACTGCACCACCACCTACACCTATTCCTGCACCAAAACCACCACCACCACCTAGTCAGACAGTTAGAGGAGATAGAAGCAGAAGAAGGTTTAGAAGAAAAGAATCTGGAACTAAAGTTGATTTTGATAAAAGAAAATCTGCTGCATTACCTTATCCTTCTAAAGTGCAGTATAAAGAAAAAGATAAATATGTTACGTTTAATCTAAATACAAATAAGAAAAAAGTGTTTAGTACACCTCAAGGTATAGGAGTAAATCCTGGAACTACACCAGAAGAAACTTTAAAGGTTATTCAAAAACAAAAAACTAAACCAAAATTTAAAAAATATAAATTAGGTAATTTAGTTCTAAGTGTTACATCTCCAGAAACAATAGTTATTAGGAGATTAAGAGCATTTAGAAATAATAAAACAAATAAAAGATTTAGGAGATAAAAATGGCTAAAGAATACAAATACGAAAAATATACAGATAATCAATTAAAAAAAATGCTTAAAGAAAAAAAAGGTCTTATAGGTCAAAAAGAACATAATGAATTTTTAGGAATTAAAGAAGAATTAGAATTTAGATCTAAAATGGAAAAAAAATTAAGTTATACAAAACCAAATAAAAGATTTAGGAGATAAAAAATTTTTACTACAGAATTTCAAGAAATAATTATAAGTCTTTTAGTAATTGGTGCAGTTTTATTTTATAAGCTGCAAGGATCGTTATTGTCTTAATAATGATAGATAATGATATAAAAAAGTCGTATAAAATGTCGTACTGGCTATTAATTCGTATTCAATTCTGGTACCCCGTATAAAAACCATTTTTTATACTTGATTTATACTTAGAGCTATATTTATTTTATTATACTTATAATGATAGATAATGATATAAAAATGTCGTACAAAATGTCGTACTAAGTATTTATGAATTATAAAAAGATTCTAAAGACTGAATAGCTTGTTTAATCTGTTCTGGAGAAATTTTATAATATATTAGTGTAGTTTCTATTTTTTTATGTCCCATAATGTATTTTAGCTTCTCTATCGGTATACCATTATCTGCTGCATTAGTAGCAAAAGTTCTTCTAAAATTATGACTTTGTATTTTACCTTCTAAATGAGTACCTTTAAATTGCTGTCTTAATATCTGACTTATTTTATTAGCATCAACATATTTATTACAAGTATTTTTATATTTTAAATAAAATTTATCAGCAGGTAATATTAAAGATTTTGGAGTAATATTATTTAATGATTTTTCTTCTTCTTCTGATAAAAGTTTAAATAATATATCTGGAATAAATAGATCTCTATTTGAGTGTGTGCTTTTTGTTAGTTCTTCAAAACCATTTTCTGTAATAACAGTTCTTATTTTTAAAATACTATTTACTCTATCAAAGTTTTTATATTGTATTCCTAATGCTTCTGAACATCTAAGACCTAAATAATATTGCAGCTTTAATATAAATGAAACATAAGTATATCCTTTATCCTGAAGGTGCTTGAAAACAAATTCAGCTTCTTCTTTACTATAGATATAAGTATCTTTATCTTGGCTTTTAGATTTTACTTTATCTTTTTTTGATTTATTTATTATTTCAGAATCTTTTAAACTGAATAAATTTTGTGAAATTCCATAATCTAACATTCTGTAAAACATTTTTAATTTATCTTCGATTGTACTTTTAGTAGGTAATTTATCATTATATTTATTGTTTACTATAAAAGATTTTATTTCATTTATAGTATTGTTATTTATTTTTGATAAAGGTAAAAATCCATATTCATTTATTATTGGATTTAGTCTTTTTTTCTGGTTATTAAGTGTACTAATTTTTATTAAATTTTTAGAAATTTCTACATCTTCACGATATTTAAAATAATCTTTTGATAATTCAGCTAGTGTAGAAATACTTGTTTTTTGATCTCCAGTATCTACTTGATTATTTAGAGCTTCTAAAATTTGTATAGCTTCAAGATAATCATTAGAATATTTTATTAATTTTTTATTAGTATCTGAATTAGCTTTTGATTTTATTTCATATTTATATTTACCAGATCTATTACTAATAGTTCCAGGAATTAATTTATCTAACCAATAACCAGAACTTTTAGTTAATTTATATTTATTTATTCTCTTATCTATCTTCATAATTTTCTCCTTATGCTTGACCTATTGGCAGGTCTTTATATGTAGTGTTTATACCTTTTACTAATACTGGTCTTATAATCTGTATAACCATACCTTTATATTCATTTTCTTTTAGTTCTCTTTTTATTGGTGTCTGTAAATGATTTTTTGTAAAATTATTTGCAAATAAAATATTTCCAGATTCGGTTTTTTCAAATCTTATAATCATAGCTCCATTTTCATTATTAAAATGATCTCTTTTGTGATTTTTTCTATATACAATTCCTATACCTGTATCAACTGGTAATTTTGGATCTACTACTATACGATCATTAGCTAATACATCAGGATATAAATTATTTGTTTGAACTTGAACCATATATAAATCTTTACCATGTTTAGAATAATAATCTCCAGATCTTAGAGCATAAGCTATTGATTGTTGTTTTGGGAATTTTGGATTAAATAATTCTCTATGTGAATAACAAGGTATTTGAATAGGTAAAATATTTAATAATTTCTTCTTTATGTTTTCAATTTCAGATTCATAATTTAAACTGTTTTCTGATGTGTCTATAGTGTCATCAAAAAACGTTGATAAGTTCATATTGAAATAAATTGAGTATGATCTAAGTAAATTTAAGCTAACTGCTCTTTTATAACTTTCAATACTTGTAATAGTTTGTATTGATACATCTAATCCTTCTGATAAATCTTTTTGACTTATCCCAGTAGAAATTCTAAGCTCTTTTAATTTATCAGCTAATATTTTTTCTTCATTAGATATATTAAATCCTGGTATCATTTTTAATTCCTGCTGCTAATTGCTTTTAAGTTATTATAATGATAAATAATGATAAATACAATATATATAATGTTAAATGTATATATATCCCCATAATTTCCCATAAATCACTTGACATATATATATATATATATTTTATTAATCTTAATGGTTAAGTTCCTAAAATAACTTTTATAACTTTTTTGGATTAGTTTATTCATATTGCTTAACCAGAAAAAAGAATAGCTGCATTAAGACTAGAACTACGTACACAATCAACATTCTTAATAGTGAAATTATAAAACCTAACCTTATATTTAATGCAGCTATTCAGACCAGGAGAAATATATGCAAACAGATTTTAATATATTTAGAGATAAACATCTTTATAGAATTTCAGAGATTGCAGATCAAACTGGAATTCCTAGAGATAACGTCTATAGGCAATTAAAACAAATGAAGATTCCATATACAAAATTAAATCCAGAAGGTAGGACTCAATTTTATTTAGGATCTCATATTAACAAAGTATTAAGACTTAATCGGAGTGAAGATTGACAGATCTTTTTTTTGATAAGGTTATTCTTTCCTATCAATCAGAAATATATATACGTAGTATATATACAATTTATAGGAGAGAGTTATATAACCTTAGTTTTTTTTAATCTTAATTAAAAGTTAACTTAAAAGAAATATATATATATATATTAAAGATTAAGTTAACTTAACCTTAAAAGGGAGAAAATGGTAACTAGAAATTTAAGAGCAGCAATATTTATAAGAGTATCTACAGAAGATCAAAACTTAATTAACCAGAGATTTCATTTAATGGAGTTATTAAAGTTTAGAGGATATGAATACTATAAAACTTATGAATATATACAGTCAGCTTTTACAGAACATCATAGTAGTACAAGTTATTTAAATGAGATAAGAGAAGATGCTAGACTGGGTAGGTTCGATGTATTGCTTATCTGGAGTTTAGATAGATTATCCAGAAGAGGTATAAAGCATACATTAGATATAGTAAGTGAACTTGCAGCTAACAATATACAGATAGTTAGTAGTAAAGAATCATTTATAGAATCATTTACAGATCATCCTGCAATTAGAGAATTATTTATTAGTATGTTAGCTTTTGTAGCTGCTTTTGAATCATCCAGGAAGTCTGAACGTATTAAAGCTGCATTAGAACGTAAAAAGAAACAGGGATTACCAATAGGTAAACCAAAAGGTGCTAAAGATACTAAACCTAGACGTAAAAGAGGTTACTTAGAGAATAAAAATGCTCTTAGTAAAAAAGCTACTCAAGAATTAAACGAAATTATAGACAATTATCCGTGGTAGGCAGGGATTGGTCATATACCTACGGTATATGAAAAAACAAAAAAAGACAAAAATAAAAAAAAAATTCTAAAAACCACAAAAAAAAATAGTCCTAAGACAGAAGGGAAATAAGAATGAAAATTACAGAAGAATATCAAGCTAGATTTGAGAAAATATTAGACCAGATGCAGCAGCACGTAGAAATGTGGATACCAGAAGAAGAAATAAATGTTAAAGATAGTTTTAAGACCTGTATTATTCTTTATTCCTTTATTTCATCCTTCTTACATAAAAATACTAAAGATCTATTAGAAGAGCTTGAAAAAGAATTTATTGATTATCAATTAGAAGTAGAAGATTTTATGAAATTTAAAGAACGTAAATTAGCAGTAGAAAAATCTGTATCAACAAAATTTTTATTTCTCATAAATGATTTAAGTAAAAAGCTAAGAAAATTAAAGGTGGCTGATAATGGTTAAAAATAGAAGTGAATTAGAAAATATAGTAAATCCAGATGTATTAGATCTAATAGATAAATACCATAAACATTTGGCTACTGATTTATCAATGAATATTCAATTTGGTATGAAAAATATGAAGTTTAGTCTTATGGAATTTTACAAAATAATAAAAAGAATTAATATTGAATTTCAAAAAGAATTAGCTGATAAAACAAAAACAAAATAACATGGCAAGAAATTTAAGGATTTTTTCAGTTTAGAAAATGACAAAAAACAGCGACAAAATAGCAATAGTTAATTTGAATGACTAAAAAACTAAAAGTATTTTCAATGTTTACAGGGATTGGAGGATTTGAACTTGGATTAGAAAAATCAAATATTGAGTATGAATTAATAGGATATTCAGAAATAGATATTTATGCAATAAAAATATTCGAGAAACATTTTCCAGGAATTAAAAATTATGGTAACGCAGCTAACATTCGAGGGAATGAAATCAAAGACTTTGACCTCCTGGTTGGAGGATTTCCTTGCCAGTCATTCAGCTTGGCAGGAAAAAGAAAAGGATTTAACGATACAAGAGGAACACTCTTTTTTGATATCGCAAGGATTTTATCCATTAAAAAACCTCAATTCCTGGTCCTTGAAAACGTTAAAGGTCTGTTATCTCATGACAAAGGAGAAACCTTATCCAGAATACTTACCGTTCTTAGCAAATTGGGGTATCAAGTTGAGTACAGGGTACTTAATAGCAAAGATTACGGAGTGCCACAAAACAGGGAACGTATCTTTATTACAGGATATTTTGGAGGATCAAGTGGATCAAAAATATTATGTGTCTAATAAAATGATGAATACATTAATCAAACATAAAAAAAGACATATTAAAAAAGGAAATGGATTTGGTTTTTCTTTAGCAGATAGAAATGGAATTACAAATACTTTATTAAGTCGATATAGAAATGATGGATCAGAAATATTAATAGATGATTCTTTAGCAAAAAATATAAGTCTAGAACCGTCTGTAAAAAGTAATTTTAGAAAATTAACAGTTGTAGAAGCAGAACGGTTGCAAGGATTCCCAGATGGTTATACAGAAGGTGTTTCAGATACTCAAAGATATAAAACTTTAGGTAATGCAGTAACAGTAAATGTAGTTACAGCTCTAATAAATAAAATGTTTAAAGGAAGTGAATATGACAGATCAAGATAAAGATTATGAAAAATATCAAGTTTATAAAAAAATTCCAGTAGAGGATCGTTTTTGGCATATGATGAAGCGATTAGATGAAATAGAAGAACTTTTAGAAAAGGATAAATAAATGGTATCAGAAGAAACAAACTACGAGTATACAGGTACTGAAGCACCTTCAACACTTAGGAAACTAACTAATCCTATGGAAGTATCTGGAGAAGGTTATAATGCACCTCAACAAATATCTAATGCTTTAACACTAAATGAATCAATAGAATCAAATTTTTATTCTGGTCATATATCTAGTGAACGTCAATATGCAGTAAAGCTGCTTTTACTAAAAGAATTTGAACGTCAAAAAATGCTAGGTAAAAAATTAGATCCTAAAATGTACAAACTTTATCCTGCTATAGATACTATGGGTGGGAAGATGGCTTTATTAGAATTGCAGACATCAAATAGTGTAGAGGGTAAATATGCAGAAACATTTATTGAAGGAATAACAGGTCAAGTTAAGAGAATGTGGAATAGATTTACATCAAAACCTGGAGAAGAAAAAAATGGCTAAATTAAATAAAGTTACTCTAATAAAATTCAATACAGATAGATCTATAAAAATAATAAATGCACCTGTGGATAAAAGTATTATTTCAGACAGTAAAGAAGGATTTATAGCACGTAATAGTGCTTTTACAGAAATAATAAAAGATAGATTTTTTGGATTTATAAAAGGTAATCAGGATCAGATAAAAGGATCTTTTATAGTTCGTGAAGCTGCACCAGATCCTTTAGAGTTCAGAGTAGAGGATGGAGTAGGTAAAATTTATGGCGAAGATTTTACACCAGATGACCTTGTTTATCATGAAGATGAATCATTTACCAGATCTACAGCAGATATAGAAGTAAAAGGATCTACTGAACCAGACTTTATACAAAAAGCTATGGTTTATGCAGTATTAGGTGAAGTTGCAGCAGTTCTTATATTAGTTATAGCTGTTGGTTTACCAGAAGCATTAAAAAGGTTCGGTTTATAGTGAATGAAGATTTATTACTTAGATTTTTTGAAATATTGTCATATCTTATAATGGGATATTTATTTGGTGTAATTCATATAGTCATACTTCTTAGGAGTAGAAAATGAAAAAGCTAAATAATGACTGGAATAATTTTACAAAAGAATTAAAAAATTCTAAAAAATATTCTTGGCTTCAAAGATTATCTAAAGAAGAAAAAGAAAATCTTAATTGGATAGTAAAAGAAGGTCATACTCTAAAAAATAAACAGAAAAATGAAATACTACAGATCTATAAAAAGCAGAGATTATTAAATGATATGTATGGTAAAGATGAAGGATTTAAGGGAATTATAAAAGGAATATTTAAAGGTCGAAAATGAAACACGAAGAAAAATTATTATCACTAT